>JAAUYG010169059.1_pt1 | contig 10470 bp, 10 predicted proteins | sample 7278091 | NCBI WGS metagenome assembly JAAUYG01 (sample SAMN14350201, study PRJNA611818) | marine sediment metagenome | isolation source: surface marine sediment (0.6m) | place: French Polynesia: Moorea | collected 2018-08
CCGGAATAAATTCGGGAGTCAAATCTTCACTGCGGTGAACCAGATGCACAACACAGGGAGGCACAAGACAAGCGCCATAAGTTTTGTAAACAAGACGACGGACACGTGTGCAAAAAGGAATTTTTCTCTCATCCTCATCCTCAAGCATGCCATCTCCTTGGACCACTGAGGAAGATTGTCTGCGAATATGTCAGGCAAGAGACTGTTACCACGGCCTATACTTGACACCAAGAGCGAAGAATTCCAATTGCCACAAAAGGTGGTGCAAACCTGCGAACACTGAATATCATTTTGTGCAGAGACCCAAAGTGCTTGTCATCATATCGCTCTCCAGAGATGCAAAACTTCTGCATCATGTAATTTCAGTGAAGTTGGCATCGGCAAGCTTCAACTTGTGACGAACAGAAGCGCGACAGGAACAAGCCGTAACAGACTGCTTATGGGGCAGGGTCAGTACCCGAGGATGGCCAGGGAATGACCTGGCGTTTTAGTCCCAACTCTGGTTTTTCTTTCCCAAAATCGAAACGCCTGAAGAACCCAATTTTCCAAATCTGTTCTGAAGGTAAAGTCCCTCACTGAAGATACTGGATCTACATATCCTTAGCAGCATTGAAAGGAAGACAGAATTTCGTTTTGTACACATTTGACAATGAAAACATTGGCAAGATAGAGACTGGCACATCCAGGTACTCGACGGAAACAAATCAGACACTTCATAACAAAGCGCCTTCCCCTGTGTACAGGAGAGGCTGCCAAAATTCAGAACATCAAATACTTTGGCTTCCGCACTTTGAGAGCCAGGCTTGTGTAATTTTCCAATTTTACCACAATTGACGACATCCATTTGGAATAAAGACACCAGCTCCAGTCAGCCAAGCGTTAACATGTAACATCAGTTCTTGATAGGCATATCAATTACACAGGCTCACAAAAGGACCAGAATGCAAGTTACCCATTCACAACAACGCCACCATCCTTTCCATTTCAATACAGGCAGAGTTAATTCGCTTTGAACTGCCGTGAATCATCTTTGTCAAAACCAAAGCCGCACAAAATGGTCATTCAGCTTTCTTCCATTTCTTGCGTGCGCCTGAAATGTTTTGTGCTTCCCCTACTTATTTGGTCATTCGCCTGAGATGGTTCTTGGTTCGGATCTTGCTTCCTAGAGATCTTGCTGATTGTTTCAGTGGACCTCATTGAACTTGGAGAAACACAAAAAAATATCACTCCATCGAGGACTGGACTCATCAGTGTGGGTGTCCAAGGTGTACATGGGATAAAATGGGAGTGTCATTGGACCCCACATCCAATGTCCCCAGTTCTAAACTAAATCCATTGACAACACAGAAACATTCAGTTTGTCTGTTTCTGGCCAAGACTGAAACAAAAACAGGTTCTTCTGGTCACTTCATTCTTTTTCTGGTGAGCACTCAACAAAAGAATGGCCTCTCGACAGACTTGGGCTGAAAACGCCAGAAGATACAGTTGTTTTTTTTGGGGTGGTGGTGGTGGTGGTGGTGTTACACTTTCCAGTTATTGTCACAACACTCCACGCACAAATCTCCCATCCCCTAATCAACTTCCTGTTCTGTTGTGAAATGGAAGAATCAGCGTTGGCGTGTCAGTTGCTGCACAGGAAAGTGTACGTTACCACAAACCACTGACGTTAACTTCTCAGCTAAAGCCTCATCGATCAGACAGCATACAGGTGAAAGGTGTTTTCAACATTACTGTCCTAACAAAAGGATACAAAAGCTGCAGTCAGCGTCAGCTTTCTGAACGTTTCTTGTTTGTACACACTCACTTGCAGAGTACACATTCTTTTTTTGTCAAATGAATGACAAGCAATGTTGGATACAGCTTGACTTGACCATGCAGTACGTCCTTTGGTGGCTCATTTTCGGAAATTTAGCCATCTGAACTTTAGTTAATGGGAACCCGTAATCACTGACAGGGTCTCTTTTTCTTTGATTCTGTTGACACTTTCAACACAGACCAAAGTTGCTTTTTTCTGTCGATCTGCTGACGACACCTCTTCGTTGTCACCGTCTCCCTATTTCCTGCAGCTTCTTGATTCACTGTCGTCCGCCTCCGCCATCCGTGAGGTAACATCAACAAGGAGGGGCAAGAGGGCAACACCAAAGTATTGTTGAGGTTCAACTGTCTTTCGCTCCAAACACAACCTTTTCGAGGCAGCAAATACAAGAGAGAAATGCAAAATAATTTACTGGGGAAATGGATAACATACATTTGCTAATGGGATAAATATATTTTCCCAAGAGCAATCCATTTTACGGAAGCCAGCTCGAGGGGAATAACAGCAGACAACAAGACGAGCTAATATGTAATCTGAATGCAACAGCCTGGAAGCGACAAAGCTTCACTTTCTACACTCTCCCTTCGATTGTAAGTTAATTTTCTGAAGACTTTACTTCTGATCATTCTTGGTGCAATTCTATCATTCATGAATGCTAAAAAGGCAATAAGCTGTCAACATGCCGCATTGTAATTAGTGAGACACTGATTATTCCACTATCAGATCACAGTAACATATTTTGCAAGGCCCTTCATTCTGAGGAGCAAGTCAGACGGCTCCACAAACTCTCATCTGAAATCATCGCAAAATCACCTCGTGTCATTTTGTTTTCAAACGCTGCACGCTGAAATTACAGATGCTGTCACGCAGAGTTTCCGTTCTTGCCATAAACAGCAATCTTTCAAATTGCCAAGAAGCGAAGGCAAGGAGAAAGAACGAGAAACAAATCCGTGTGTGTCCATCTGACCATGAAAGTGAATCTGTCCTGGAATACGTTCCAGAGATCTCGAGGGAGATTAACATTGCATCGACAAATTACTTTTTCTGCAATGGCCACATGTAACAGGTAAAGCACACAGACACAAATAAGCTTTTTTCTTTTTCACAAAAAAATTGTGAAAACAAAAAGCTGTTTTTGTGCCCAGTTTGTCTGGCAAACCAGTTGGAGCTGAGATACGTTTGGCAGTGCCAGATTGGATTTGGATTCGTCTAAACTACGGTGAGAAATGAAGCTTTTGAAAATTGCACAAGGAGAGAACGAATATTCCTGAATGCGACATCAAGAAAAGGGGCCAGACAACAGAGCACGCAACCTGCACAATTTCGACAGGCTAATTTTCCTTCTGTTTATGCAGCGTCTTCCTTCATTTTCAGGCTGAATGTCCAATTCCGCCTCCACTCTGCCTTATCCGCTTCCTAATCAGTGGCAGCCACTCCAACGACAAATGCCAATTATCCAGTGACAATCGCAAATAAATAACTTGCAGCCACAGGGAGACAGGAGGCATTCCACTAATGGTGCCGCATCATAACTTCGTTACGCAAGGCAACGGAAACAAGGCAACGGACAGCATACGGAGAAGCACGTGGGATTCAACGTGATGGCAAAAACCATCCGAGATAGCTGCTGTCTTCACGAGCACAGAAACGTTTTTGGCCACTGTGTTTTTCTTTCTTTGTCTGCAAAATTGTTTAATTTGTCATCAAGGTTGTGTCCCATGGAATGTATTTGACGAGCTTCAATGTGCATCAAATTAGTTGACAGAGAAGTGCACCCCGGCTCCTGCTGTTTGTGTGAGACCACTCTCAGGATTTTCTGAAATTTCCACACGATTCTGCTTCTTGTTAAGGTAATGAGCCACGCAAGGAAAAAACATTGTGAAAGGCACCTTTGTCCTAAGTATCTTGAGTTCAATCCTTGAAATTTTCAAACACGGATTCAAAGCCTTTAAAATCCTCTTTCTATTTTTAAGTATTTGTCTGAAACCATTGTCTTGAGCTGTTAGTTTCGAGAAGAACACATTGTCCTTCATTTTGACACGACAACAGGAAAACAAAACAGCTGATTTTGCGCACTGGTGTCTTCAGGAAAAGGCAAGCAATTCACGACCTGATGGCCGGAAAGCAAGACAAACTCAGTTTTGGAAACTGTTTTGCACAGATCAGAGCAAAGCCGCGAAACTTCGCCGATGAACCCACCAGATGTGATCCTGACTTCGGCTGTCAGCACTGCTCTGTTTGCCAGTTGTTTTAGTGCAGGTGGCAAGGCCATGAAAAGTACGGATGGGGAAAAACGAGAGCCGGGGGTGGGAGTAGAAGGTAGCAGATGGGCGTGTGGCTTGATCGCGAGTGGAACCTGAGCTTGGAGCAAGGGTGGTTCAGACGGGTGTAAAAACCGTGATGGATAGTCACAGAGTGCCCAGGATCCGGAAGCGACTTGCTACAAAGACTGGATGCCCGAGTGCCGTCGGCAACTCAATGCGTGGACCGACGGATGATACTGCTTCGCTCCCTGCGGGGGAATTTCCACACACCACTTGCTGTTGGCAAAAAACCGCCTTTACTCAAGGAAGTTGTCTTAGATTGATGGATCACGGAAAAACGTCTCCACCATTGTGCAATCGCAAACAAGCTAATGGTCACTCACAAGTCTCTGTGGCTCTATTCTTCGCCACTGGCGGTCAACTGGATTGTCTCAAAGCACCAAAAATTTCACAACTGAATGTCTAGGCCCATTTGGTGCGGATTTCTTGCTCCCCATGTTCTCTGAAAATTGGTGTAAACAATTCTCGCTATGTTTACTATGGAGAAAACAAACTTTACCTGAAAATGTTAGAGGTTACACGCTTCACAAGATAAACTTCTGTTTTGCAGAACTGTTTCATTCTTCAACTATGATCATTTACAATGCGGTATCTAATATTATGTGCCTACACTTTAAAGCAGCTCCAACTGATTGGCCCATCATCTTCAAACGTATGGGAAGATCACGTCTGAATGAAGATGATGGAACAATGATACTGCATTGAACTAAAATTTGCGTGACCTGCCTTCCCACATCCAACTGCCACTGAAGCAAGAAGCTCAAGGCCTTTGTGGCTCAGTGATCTGAAAGCCAATTTTAATTTTGCCTTGTGGGTGGGACAGACGCAATTCTGTCGAAAGTATTTGTCCCTGCCACTTCTTGCAGAAAAGATCCAAGGGGAACTGATAGGCAGCAAATATGTTTGTTTCGGAGAATAAAACAATTCTGTCTGTATGCTGCACCAAAGCTGCGCTGTGCTTCACCTTATCAAAGTTTCTTATTCATCAGCTTCACCAATTTGCACCTTTTCAAACAAACACAGTGCGACCAGACGCTTTACTTCCGGCTAATCTCTGCACTGAGGTGAGCAAAATACATTGCTCCGTCCAGAAGCTCAAGTTCAAGACGCACAAATGAACAGATCGCAAAGCTTCACACCTGAAGTCTTCTTGCTTCAGAGCTTGACAAGAACTTGCAAAATTTCATCTGGTGCTCAGGACGGACAGATGACATCCAAACGTCTTTTTGTGCCAAGGCAGTCAAATGTCGAGCAAATAACACGGAAAGGGGCGATTCTTCAGTTGTCTTAATGCAACACTGATTATCTTTTTGTGTCTGTTCTCTTTCTTGTTTTCAAGCATCATGCTGTACAATAAGATAGACGGTAATAACTAATAACCCTTGACATTAGGTAGGGGAAGACTAACACCTCCATTGCAGAATCTGGCGCAATCCTCAGCAAACAACCGAAACTTTCTCAGCCGAACCAGAGGCCTCCGATTCCTAGACTTCCATGTTCAAATTTCTCAAGCGCATCGTGTCAAAACCTGGGACACGCTGTTCCAAACTACCAGCTCCTGAGAAAAAGGTACGAGAGGATGCAGTTTACTTGTCACGTGACACTTTTGACTGTAGTTTCTTGAAACGAGGGCGCTTATCAGCGTCCAGGCCGCGCTGCTAGGCTCAGCTCATGTAATCAAGCCTGAAGAATCTGTTGCGAAAAGTTCTTGCAGAAAGCAATGGTACAGATTCTTTCTGGGAGACACGGAATCGTGGCGACAAAGCGATTAGACCAGTGTGGAAAAAAGCCTTACAGTAATCACCCACATTCAACATGCACCTCTCTGCTTCTACCAGCGCGGCCTAAAACAGGAAGTTTTTTTCATCTTCACAAAACAGGAAATTTGGGCAGGCCCCAAATGTGTTGTACATTGCAAACTGTTTTCGGTGGCGACAGACGAATTCATTTTTGGATTTCGGGGCCTGTAGATTTACACGAAGCGCTGCATCTGTCTTCATTCTTGCCAACTGGCTATGCAACAACAACTGCACAGTATCAAAGCGGGTAAAATGAGGCTTTAATTTACTGCCTCAATGTAACTTCTTGTGCCGGTGCAAAACAAAAGGAATGTACGAAAACCCGACGTGAAGAATGACACAACTTTTCGAGCACAAGCGATTGTATTCTCCAAGCAGACCCTTGCCTGTTTGGCACCAAGAAGTTTCCAACAGATAAAACAATTCCTATCTATCAAGCAAGGGCTGCACAAAACGGCCACATCAAGCCCAATTTTAATCTTCCGCCTCTCTCCATAAATGGACGCAATTCCTTTCCTGTACCCAACCAAGCAACAAAGGCAAAGAAGGGGGAATTTGAATCAGTTATTTGATGACTTATGGGTTTGTGTGAAAAGTGACAAAAGTCCCTGGAAGAAGATTCCGAATGGTACAAGTGAGGTGCCACACAGCGAGAAATGATGTTCCTGTGACCAATGTCTATTGATTGATTACGGCACCTCGGGCTCACAACCCCTGCGTTTTTATTGTTCCAATCTTTTCTCTGCTTCATTTGTGACTCATACTTTGCAAATGTATTGATCAGGGAGTTGATTGCGTAAGATCTGTAGGTTGGCCATTGTTCATCCAGTTGCAACTTGCCACCCGGTGTCCACCTTCCGTGGCTCAACTGGACTTGTTGTTTTTCCAAGAACTCATGCCTGAGGAACAACTGAGAAGTACTTTGATAGCAACGTCCCAATTTTTAATTTCTTCTGGCAGAGCAATCCGTTCATCTTCACAATTAAGATTTTGCTTTTTATTCTGGAGCAGCAGGATCTTTCACTTGAAAAAAAAAAACAAAAGTCTTGTTTATTTCGATCAATACAATAGTTCCCAAGTACCCACTTTACTGGGATAAACTGTAATAAGCTGGTCAGTAGTTAGTCATGCATAGCTATTATCACAGCTTTAGCTGCTTCATTTGTCACCATGAGCTTCTTGCAATGGTCTTCAGCCCAGCACCTGAACTTTAATCGTTAATTATGTTTGGATCGGAGGCTTTTATGGCTCTTTCTGCATTTGTACCAACTGGGCCCCCTGGTTTAATAAGTAATATATTACGACAGCAGCAATCAGCCTGGACCTGGACATGGGTGCTTATTGGTCAGTCTCAATGACAAGGCAATCTCGCCCGAGCTGCAAATCAATGCACAATTAACCTCGGGTATGCTATTATCTGCCTGACATCTTCACCTGCAAATGGCCACGCTGCTAGACAGGTATTAGAGGGTCTCTTGATGTGTCACTTGCAGCGTCCATCTTCGGCCACTTTGGACATTCATATCGATGCTCGGGCACCGTATGAACCTCCAGTCAGCCGCGAAGCTCTCTCCAACTGGCTCCCGCCGCTGTGAAATGTAGCCTAAAGAGAATAATAAATCTCCGCAAATCCAATTCGAAAAAAAGTTTTTATCCGTCAGTACCCAAATGACATTGTTTGCAGTTGGCTCTTGCAATGGTCTTGGGAATCATTTAGAGTGCTTTTATGACACAACAACAATGACTTATGCCATCTTCGACTTGCTTCGACAGCACCTAATGAACTTTGAAAAACTCATCCTGTTGCGCTCTGGCATCGCTGTCCATTTCCTTTGTCCGCTTTTCTTGATTTTGTGTTTATTAGCCCAGGGTTTCTCCAGTGGGGTGCAAAATTCAATTTTACTTCCAATCTGGGACGGCTTTTTAAGTTGACAAAGACGAGTGACCATCCTGATAACCTTAAGTAAACAATATTTTAAGATCTCGGTCTTTAAGTACACGAAGCCCCTGAGAACTCATCGGCAATGAAGATCCCCCACGACATCCCCGCGATCCCACCCACTTTGCTGAACACCGCTTCAGGACTGAGAGAGCAAGGCAATCCGCCGACCAGTGCATTCCAGTGCTCGGATGAACAAACGGATCTCTTTTCCCAGTGACTTAGCGCGTTCCTGTTCCCAGGTTCCTTGACTGCGCACGTGTTTGGTTACGTGTTCTTCAATGTGACAAACTCATCAGCCTCAAAGATACCGGAACTTTTGACGCCATCAATTTTCTTCTTTCATCCAAGAAAACCAATTGGACCTTGCAAGCCAAGGCCTCATCCACACAGGACGCGCACGCGCAACGCAAGCAAATGGGACCTGTTGATGTGAACGGGAGTATCCACACTGCACGCAAGCAACATCAAAGGATTTGCGTCCAATTTTGCATGCGTGCGTCCTGTGTGGATTAGGCCCAAATTTCGAAACTCTCAACATGCTGTGCCTGCGCTGATAGTTATGACAGCAATGTTTTGCTTTCGGAGCATTTGAAGCTATATCAGCGTCGAGGCCGCGCGGCCATGACTGCAGGGTGAAAGGGTGGGGCGGGATCCGTCTTCGACGATGATGACAAGTAGCAGCGCAGTAAGGATGTACGGCACTGTGGGTGCGGTGCCCACCCCTTGTCACCCGGGGGGGGGGGCATCCAAGTGCATACATACAAAGGTTGCCCTGCCTGTAGCATCGCTTGGTGCTCCGCCCAAACAGGGCATCGCACAACAATGATGACATCGAAAGAGTTACTCGTTAATGTCGTCTCGCTTTCAGCCGCGCGGCTTAAGAAAACAAGTCAAAATGTTTACCGGATTTCGCATCTTCAAGACATTATTCCATTCAGCCAACTAGGGGTAGGTGCACGCAAGTTGTTGCAAAGCAAGACAGCATGAAAATGACTTACCTGGAACTTGTTTCGCCCAACCTATGGTGGCTACAAGTTCGCGATCAGCAAGATCTGACAATGTAGCCATGAGTTTGTAGTCGTCATCTGGTAAAGTGCGGTCTGGCATCGCGAAAACCTTTTCCGGTTCAATATTCAATAGTGCTGCCAACATTTTGTTATCTGAAAAGCAAAAAAATTGTTTCTCCTTCTCAGTACTGGTGATGCCCCAGCACAAAAAGAGGCAGAGGGGACAGCTGCGAACTGGAGGAATTTCACCCGAATGTTTTGTTCTCTGTGCGAAGCAGATTTCCATTGTGACATTTAAATTATTGTGCACTTTCAAATTCTCCATTTTCTGACATTCTTCACCTCTTGGGAGACCTAAGAACACTTTTGTTTTCCCCCTCAAAAAAAAAAAAAAAAAAAAAAAACCCGTTGATTGGCCTCAACAATACAACAACGGAACACTGATCAGCTTCACCAACCTTGAACAAAGGAATAGCAAAGTTAAATAAGAAATTGAATTTTCTCTTGTTGCCTTCACGTACTCTTCGGGTTCCTTCATACTCATCAATTTACCAGAAAATCAGAAAGAAAATCATTGCATGCAAATACTCAGATTATCCCCCCAAGCCCTTGTGGCTGGCAATAAGACAAATTAATCATAGACCATCCAAGAACGGAAAACGCAAACAATTAGAAACATCTCGCTTTTGCTTTTTTTTTGTGAAATACTGCGAAAGCCCAGAACACAGCTGATTCTCCACAAGATACAGTTGCCTGATGCTTCATGAAATCTGGAGCAAGAAGCAAATCTTTGGCAAGGTCTGGCCAGCACCACATCCATGCAAGCAAAAATGTAAAACTCAAGAAAATGTGTCTGCTTTTTATTTGTTTTCTGCACAAAAAGAGGACAGAACGTCAAGCCAATCAGGGAAATCAAACGGATTTGGATTTGACGTACAAAGAACAACACGTACCTGCAATGTACAGTTTTGCATCTGTCATCAAGCCATTTTTTAAATCTGAAAAAGAAACATTCTCGAAAGGTAAAATTTAGTGGTGATCATTTTGGAGGAGCCTGCACAAGATTTGGTTGGCTTTTTCCCGCAATTAAATTCAAAACTTGACAGAAGACATGTTCATAAAGAATTCTTTCCTTTCAATTGGGAGGTCATAAATAACAGATGACACGCTCGTGGACCTTTTTATCTTGTTTTCATGTCACCACAGAAGCAGGAATGGTCGACATGCCACACATTCGAACATCCTTTGGGAAGGCAATTTTCGTTTCTGCCAAAAGGGTACAAAATGACCCGAAGGTTTTTTTGTGTGATTTGCACCCCCACTCGATGGTTTGTTGGGTACAAATGAACCCAAAAATTACACGAATTTCACACATTTTTTTGGGGTCATCTGTATGGGGGTACAATCGACTCAGAATGGGAAATCGAAGCAGTGACGCAGGTTTAAGAGAAGAGACTCACCTTCTAAACATTGCTTTTTGAAAGGAGCGTGTGAGATGGGGATGAGGGGTTGATCCGGACTGCGTTTGTACTTCTGTCTTCCACCGCGGACCCTGTCTAACCGTACCCCTGTGAAATAGAAC
>JAAUYG010022740.1_pt1 | contig 10469 bp, 7 predicted proteins | sample 7278091 | NCBI WGS metagenome assembly JAAUYG01 (sample SAMN14350201, study PRJNA611818) | marine sediment metagenome | isolation source: surface marine sediment (0.6m) | place: French Polynesia: Moorea | collected 2018-08
GAGTTACAGGCCATTTTGAGCAAATTGCCCGAGTTGCCCCGAGTGAGTGATATCAAAGTTTAACGGCACATCAACACCAAAAGGGTCATACAGTGCCAAAACATGTGTAAAACTACCCTATAAGTCCAAACAGAGTCCACCAGAAAAGAATGCTGTGGTCAAATGAGTGCAAAGTCCAAGGTGAGATGTCAAGTCACATCTTGAAAAAAAGTCCAATAGCTTTAACGTACAGTTTAGGATTGTTGAAGGTGTAACTGAATCGAAGAGATCTTTCAAGTTTCTGACATCGAAAAAAACGGCTTCGTATATAAGCGAATTCGACACAGTCGATCATGACATTTATGTTATGATACATGTACAAAGCTGAAAATAGTATTATAACTAAACACCTGTATTTCAGAAGGAAACTAAAACAATCTTCATTAACCTTATAGTAATATTTTATCTTTTGACACTTTTAACTTACTGCACCTTAGTATACATGTAGCTAATGAAGCCACCTTTAGGTACATATTTTCTTCAATTTTAATGTGGATACCTTTCTGCAGGATCGTCTGGTGAGGTGGATATAACGCTATCGCTGCTCTCAGCTGTGCAATCCACTGCAGTCCCAGACTTGTCTTTCCCAATAACTCCATCTGGAAAGAAGTGCAAATTTTATTATAGCCTAGGCAAATGACAAATGCTATAGCACTGTTCACACAGATTGTGCAGTGCCCACACGTTCGAAAGAAAAAAACGCAACGACCAAGTTGTCCCTGCGATCTGCAGCAGTGTCCATCCATTTGCTAATTATTTCATATGTACTCTACCGCACTCAGCCACCAAAGCGCCCAGTGATTGGTTTTAAAATTCGTCAAATAGGGGGGTGGCCATCTACATGGACATGGGCGGCTAGAAATCATCGCGTTTAAGCACACAGCTCCAATAAAAATCTTTACAGATCACCCCACCCCCACCCAATCATATATTCATTGCACATCATTCCCACACAAATCTGATAAATAATTTCCATGACTTTCCAAGATAAGTTATTCAATTTCCATGATCCCTGACGGCAGCAGTTTTACAATGTTTTAGGAGAAAATGGTAACGAATCTAGTCTACGAATGATAAAATCATACCAAAACTTTACCAAGCTGTAAGTGTGATGGTTATAAGTATTGTCATAGTTCCCAATTGAAAATCTGCCACAACCATGGGTTAAGGATTTAGTACTATTCAGGAATTCAAAATAATTATGATTTACATCTTGCCCTTTAGGTGGTTGGGGTAAAATCCCATGACTTTCCAGGATTTCCCATGTCCATGAGAACCCTGATGGTTTACCACTGCACCAATTATTGCTAGATATCAATACATTAAAGGCTGCATGCTACAGTTTCTCATTATACTTGGACAACAAACCACCCATGGATCAAAAACCAATACATGGATTTGATGTCTTAAGATCAATTCATGACTAAGTGGCACACAGAGAAAGAAAACTGGTGTATACAACGACATGGAATTTGTCTGCAGCTCCACCCACACCCATGTAAATCACGGGAGCAACGGTAACACCCGTACTAGTATATGAATGTGGGTATTAAAATGTTAACGGTCCACCTCCCGTATTATTTTACAAATATATACTATTAGGTACTAGTATTTCCCAAATGCCAGCTCCAGTCCACACAATGAGGTAATGGCTTAAGGTGTGCAACTATGTGCTGGAGCAATCGTGCATAATGTTCAGTTATTGGGTATGGGGGAGGGGATGCATATTCCAATCCACAGGGGATAAGTAGAATTTGGGCCTTGGTCCAGTGGACCAGTTCTAGGGATGAAACAATTCATAAAAACAATCGATTTCATTCATTGTACATTGACTGCCAAAAATGATTTCAGATTCTTTTCGATTTGATTTCTTCAGCTAGGGATGCTATTCCTGCACAATCTCGGTTGTACTGGTGCTATGCATGTCCAATTTTTGGCTGATAAAACTCGAACACTGCCTTACTACCGGTATGTTGATTTCCGCTTGTTTACAGCTTTTTTATCTACCCTGGGAGAGCTCCAGGTGGATTCCTGCTTCCTGCAATCTTCTGCTATTACAGTATGTAGCATGTGTAGACTCTTTGAGTTTGGTGCTGTATGTATAAAGTTTGCCTGTACTGCCATTTACCATATATTGCTCAGTTTCTGCAAGCTTAGACATACATTCTAGGTAAACAGCCCAAAACTTAAGTTAGAAAACATCTCTTCCATGCTTGAGCATGTTAAAATGTTAAAGTCTAATGTTGAGGTGAGCATTGATGTACTTACTGTTTATTGCAAACTTAGCCTCGTGTGATTCTACCAAAGTTCCAGGACTATTAAATATATTACTGGTATTATTGTTTACAAGTAAAGCAAATTTAGATGAAAGATCTTTTAATAAACAAAATTAATTAATTTTTCATATGCGATTGATGAGGTCATCTAATCGTGATTCAATTTTTGTTGCAGACAAGAAATCATTAGTACAACCATGTACTGTACTGTTACTTACATGATCCCTGTTTCCAATTTTCAAATTTGTTAATTATACATGTATTGGGTAAATATTTTATCTCACAGTCTGGTAATAATTAAATGTTTGTTTCTATATAAACCATTCATCATGAATCAGCAAATCTTTCAACACATGACTGACATATATGCCATGTAGTATATGGCACAGGGGCAGACTACAGTACTTCCTACAAACCACATGAAAGTAGTAAATTCAAAGGAATCCAAAAGAGCCAAGTAACAAGGAATGAAGGGCTAGCCCCTAGTAACCACTAATAACAGTTGCCAGTTCTAGGCAGTCTGCAACAGGTATGAAGTACCATATGAGTGACATTCCATACCAAGGAATGTACTGAGCCTAAAATAGACCACCACCAAGGCACTGCAGAAAGCAGTTTGCAGCCAGTCAGCAATGCATGCAGTACAATCCTATTGCCTGGTAATGCAGCTGTAAACATAATATGTTTTAACAAGCAGCTTGATAACAAACGTAAGTTCATGACTTCTAATTAAAGATTTTGAAACTCAAAATATTCAGAAGACATGGCAAAACATTCTGTATAAGATAGTAGTTAGTAACCTACCTCAAACAAAAGCTTTCAAGTGCACTGCAATCACAGAAACGGATGCAAAAGACAAGTCCGTGCATACCACTGATTCACTGAATTGGTTCTATCAACAATTGGTGTTGCTCATGCCATTCGCAGTCTTACAGAAAAGTATTTTTTAATTAAGTTTCCACACAATATATCAAGAAGAAATCAATATTGCATATTCCCTATACAGATAAAATGGCTTAGCCTCATATGCGCAGTTGCCCTTAGGTGTTGTTTGTTTCCTGGCAGAACAAAGACTAGAGGCAAACTGGGTTAGCAGGCTGAGTTTATACTGCCTGGCCCCAACCAATACACACCAGGTAGGTGAGTAAGGCCCTGTTACCTGATGGCAGCAATCTTACTGCAGTGCATGTGGTGCACCCAGCCTTGCAGGCATAGAGAATCTACCTATCTCTCCCATCCGGCCTCAGTTTGCTGGCAATATGCTACACCTAACATAAGCACTTTTAAGTGGCAACCAAAGGTAGCTCAAGCCATTATGTATTGCCTTAAGAATTAAGATGTTCACTCAAGCTATAGATGCTCAGTGAATGTTCAATAACAAAACAGCCCTGCACATTAATAACTTGTTTCAAATAGTTCCCTCACAAAAAAAACAACAAAAAAAAAAACAGATTGAGTATAAAGAAAAGGGAACACTAGACTACCAGCCTACCAATTTCAAAAGAACAATTCTACAGTCATTCAGTCAAATGGCTCAGATAATCACGGTGGTCCTGCAGTATACAAATTGTGGCGTTAGTTATATGGTAACATGTAATTTATGCATGCTTGAATTTTATGGCCAATTCACATTTAGCCTTAGAACTCTTTGGTCAACCTAAGGCCCCATTTTACCAAACGCAGTGCCTGACCATTGTTGCGTCACAATACAACCACGTGGACCAAAACAACTTGGAGCATGTGATGATGATGAGTCACCATCCTATAGGCTGCGCCTGTGACCATGCCTCCAACCATGCCTCCCCGCCATGCAGTGCTTTTAGAGGGGTTCGGTATTGATTTTTTAGGAATCAGTGGCTGTACTCTATTATACACAAGGCCTCCGCACTGTGCACTGATGTACAAGAAGTGTATGCTGGCATAGAGATGGACTGGGTGGCTGGCTGCTGCAGTTCTGGGTGGATACCAATAGGCAAAAGCAGGCACCAGCAGCTAAGCCAGGCCAACAAAATACCTGCAACTGCCAATAGTGATAGAACCCACGCTAACCATTGCACGGTTGCTCAATACGATAAATACCAGAGATATTGATCCATCATGTGGGGCTGATCCATGTGGGCCTACTGCAACGTGTACCAATCTACATAAAGAATTTTACTGAGTATAACAAGCATTTGAAGTCCACATAGGGGTATGACACAGGTGGATATCATGTTGCTGATCATGCTACGGTTGAGATTTCCCTAGAATAAAAGCTTAATGCTGGCCTTGACCTATGATACCAGAATGTAAAACTGTAAGAACAATATCATTTCCACAGTAAGTTACTCTCAGAGTACATGCATCGGCAATGCCAAATTGTCAATCCACAATCTCCATATATATATACAGTGAAACCTGTCTTTAAGACCACCTGAGAAATAGGGACATCCTGAGAATTAAGGACAGCTGCCTCAGTCTGTAGCCGTATTCAGTATGTGTAAATGGACCTGAGAAATAAGACCACCTCAGAATTCAGGACACCTTTCCTCAGTCCCTTGGGTGTCCCTAATTCCCAGGTTTCACTGTATGCAGAAATTGCAGATTGCCCTGGAACCTTTATGCCCAACATACCCTATTACTCAATGTCAGATGAAAGTTTGAAGGCATAGATGACAGCTATTAGTCAACTGCTGCATTGAAAGAGTTAATCAATGTAATTGTTTCCCTGTATAGACATCAGTAGCCAAACTTCACTGCCACTGGACAGTGAGATTTCATATTGACATAGGGCTTTTTTTCTCACTGTAAATTAAATTTAGCACTCTCATTTGCAGACATCCTTATTTATTTATTTTTTGCGGTTTTCCTATCCAGAATAGCAATCTAGTCAACCACAGCACAGCTTCAGCTGACTAAATATTTACTGAATTGGCTCTCTTGCTTTTGAAGTTTTTGACGATCTGCAATTCAGGATGTAGTATCCAGCTTCCATTCCTGCACACATTAATTATGTGAACTTTCAGCAATCAGCATTTCTTCAGGTATGACGTGATACTAGTAGATAGTTAATCTGCCTATTGCATGATTGGCAAGGATTGAACATTGTAGATTACGACTAAGTCCATTGATGAGTACAATTTTATTGAAATTACTCCTAGTAGTCCTACAACTTTTCTCAACAAGTGCTCATGTAATAGCCTTAAATCATGTAAACTGTGGCCTCTTTCATATTGACTACCAGCAGTTTATACTGTCCCTACTCCCGAAAGTTAAAAATTTGTCCCCAAATGCTAACATTATATATAGAAAGTGTTATTTCGGGTGGCCTTAGCCTGTCCTGACTACATCCTGACAATGAAGTATTGTTGTCCCATGTCAAGTTTTTACTGTAAGGGGTTACAAGGACTGTGTCACAGTGTTAATTTCGAGCTTAGCATATTCAGACAGCTTTCAAGAAAACTGTTGCACTATGCACAAGTGAGTTCTGTGAAATATGGAAAACTGATAAAATTGCAAGTTTATACTGTACATAGCACTATCTTCTCATGCCAAAGTGTCATTGTCGCGGACAAAAAGGGAACATTTCATTTTAACATGTTTAACAAGTAGCTTGTCTATATCTGAATATCCAGTGATCGCGTTGTTTCTTAAATACCTGGGAGCCTATAAGAAAGGAATGCGCAGAGCTTTCGCACTTATGGCATGTACGTCGTGTAACTTCTCCCAAATGAGGTGACCTACCTTGATGTGCCTCTACCTGCTGCTCCTTCAGCTTAAGGTACAGCTCATCTACCAGGCTCTCTATACCCGAGTCCTGCAAAAATAATGTTGCAAATGCTTGCAAGAAACCGTTCCATGCAGTTTCACACTCATATGTATCAAATCGTAAATAGCACTTGCAAATGATTTAAATTACATTTAATTGTATGATAAAAAATTTAATATTGCTGGTAAGAGTAAGAGTTAGTAGTAGGTATATATTGTGCTATGAAACCTAAATTGCTTCAGAACTCTCATACATTACCTCATCTGATACCGACAGAAGACACTCAACAGCAGCTGTCTTCTTCAGCAACTCTTCAGATTCCTTCCCATCATGGACCACACCAGGTTTCTTTTTCTCCGGCTTCCAAGACGGAGATACCTTGAAACCTTTCAGCGCTTTTCCTGAAGGTAGACACTGAGTGGCACCCAAGCCTTTCCTTGCATCTGGCGTGACCAAGCCAGTTTTGCCACAGCCTGAAGACGGGAAGAACTCTTCCAGCAGGTCAGCCTGGTAGCCATCTTGCTGCAGGATGCTGAGGATGTAGCGGGTATAGATGACCGCGTCGATGCCTCGGATTTCCAACTCGTGGCCCAGCCAGCTATGCAGTGACGCTGGCTGGAAGGTGCTGTCCAGTGGCATCCTGTGGTACTTCATTTACCAGTGCAGGGTATCAACCCTCACCACCCACCCTTAGGGTGGTTCGGCCTCAGGCCCTTGCCATTATGGTTGGAAACGCAACAGAGATCATGATAAATTCGCAGGGGCACTTCCAAGAAGTGCTACGATTTAAGGTCTCCTAGATATATGGAAACTTGGCATGGCGATTCATATACAGTGAACCATGTCATTCGCACAGACGGGAGGGGAGGCAAAGTAGCTATGCAGAATAGTAGTGTGTGCCCAAGTCAAGTGACCAGTCTTACTTTATAATTATATATACTACCAACCAGAGATAAATGACTGGCATCTAATCAAGGTGCGGATCCTCTTCTTTGTGAATACAATGACAAATTTAATATCAAATCTTGTCGCAAATCAGATGCGAGTGTTGCAAAGAGGCTTCAGCTGGGCTGGTTGGCTGATGTACAGCTCATTTATAAAGCCCCTACACGGGGCTTTCAAAGTTCAAGCAGCCATGATAACCAGTCTGTCTGCCCTATGGCAGGCTTTGTATTATCCTGGATATTTCACCCTGAGAAGACCCATATATTCAATGTAACCAGTCATATCTTGTGGGCTGTGGCTGCTGGTGATTAGCTGATCAGCTTGTGAATAAGCTGACAAGGATCCTGAAGCAATAAAGTTTCAATCATTGGAACATCAGTGTATTGTAAGAACTTGCAACAATCATTGTCATTTATCAAGAATAATCTAAACTCGTACTGAAATAAATAAAATTTGTCTATGGGTATAATTTATTTACAAACTCAAACCTGCATCGTCCAATTACAAGAAACTTCAATCTACACTATACTCTGTAGGTGCCCATAATTGCATATAAATTTAAAACATTTTTACTATTAGCACTAACTACATGTAGATGTGTAAGTTTAAATTAGAGTATTATACAAAGTGAACAATTCTGTAATTTCACAACCATATAGTGTCAGTAAAAAACTATGGTGGCTGTGCTATATAGTATACATGACATACAGGGACAGCTAGTATGAAGTTATTTATACCATATTTTACATGTGTGTACAGTAGAAATAGAAATACTACAAATAAATTCGTACCTAAGCAATTGTGATGAAAGAACAAGAAAGTCAGAGAATTTCATTTGGGAAATTACATATTCCTTAGGATCAGTTCACACAATACTATCTATTTATTATGTATGACAATTTCAATTTTCAAGTCATCCGAGTTGTGGTGTACTAGCAGGGATGGACATTAAGGATTGTCCGACTGCCCTGGAAAACTGAACGTACCTGTCAGACAACTGAAATTCCCACCCCACTTGGACAAGTAAAATTTGAATATTCTTTTACGCTAAAAGCAGTTATAGGAAGAGAAAATTCTGTCAATGAGTACCAGGCAAAAATGTGGGCAGGTGAATTTTCAGTTTGGACAAGTGAAAATTACACTCCCTTGTCCGACACAAGCCTTAAAGTTAATGTCCAACCCTGACTAGTCATGCTAGTAGGCATTAGTAGCTAGTCCCAACATGTCCCAGTGTATACATATAACAGGCTGTCATATGTATTCACTTGTATATGTGTTACAGGCAATGAAATTTCCAATAGAACCCTGATTCTAGTAGGAGTACCATCAAATGTAGTTCTTTAATTCTTGGCTTCAGCAAAATCAGGATTCAAATATTAAACTGGATAACTGGTGCCAGTTTATTGACTCAGCTTTGAAATGTTACAGACAGGCATGTTGTCAGATGACAGTATATGTAATAGGGCAACATTTCTAGAATAGAGGGCTCGAAATTAACATGTAGTCCCTACCATTTTGGTGACTGTCAAAATTTACCTCGGGACAATAGAAATTGGTTGTTCAATGTTAGGACGTAATCGGGGCAGACTGAAGGCCACCATGAAACAGCACTATGTGCAATGTTAACATTCTGGGACAGGCCTTTTGTGTTTCGGGAACATATATATTATAACCTGGGACAGTTTTTAGGACGGTGTACTGGTCAAGTTAATTTTGAGTCCTGTAATAGCATGAATTGCACCTTTTTTGCAGTCATTGCAAAATTCAACTGTATTAAACAACACTGATAATCGCTGACAAAGTAAAATATCTCCCATTATCAATTTTGAAATATCCTACACGTCGAGTTTCATCACTAATAACTGCTAAATGCACAATCTAATAGATTAGATCTACCTGCCAAATGACCAATCTTATCAATGCTGGTCTGGATGTGCTATAAATCAGAAACAATAATGCTATATTACAAGAACCTTCAAAGTTCAATTAGAACAAATGTCTATATACTATAATATTGGCCGGGGCACCATGACTTTTTATTTATTTTGACATTCCCTGCTCGTCAGGCAGGCAATGTCAAAAAGTGTGTGTAATGCAAGTGTTAAACGCAATGCAATCGGGTTGTAAAGCACATAAAGCATGCCATGAGGTTCACTTATTCAGTGCACAACTGAACTGGTGCAGTGAGCAGGTGAGTGCCGAGTGACAGTTGTCATTGGTGTGCAATGCATTGCATGCATGCACATGCATTGCAACGGGTATCGCCCAATTTCCTACTTACAGAGCAATCTCCAAATAACAGTAATCGCAACAAAAATTTCAGATATAAGGTCTTCGGCGTATGAAGAAATAGATGACAGCAAATCAATAGAAACTATTTATGCAAAACGTTAAATATCTATAAATCGAACGTCTCAACAACGCCCCACAGAAACCATGGGCAGAAACGGCAAAGAACCTCCGTGAGTACTCGCCATTACATATAGTGCCGTGTAGTTGTCACTTCATTTCAATTTAGAAACAAAGTATAACTAATTGCTACACATTTATACATCTACTGACGGGACTTAATTTTTTTGACGATTCAAATATTTGGATCGAGTCAAGATAGCAAGATACAAAATGGAATGTCAAGAGGACATGTTCTGTTAGTGCAATGATGGAGACGCAATGTGATTGGCGCAGTAACACAGGGACGGAGGTCACAGAACTACTTTTAGGTTAAACGGCTGCGCGCGTTTTGGCGCCCTTTTCAAAAACACGAGGGCTTGTGAACACGAGAGCGAGAAGTCTTGACAATAGCCTTTCACCGCCTACCAGTGTTTACGTCCTGCTCGTTCTTTTCTTCAGAAATTGAAGTCATGGCAGACCACAGGCACCTAGTCGAAACCTGGGAGATGTTATTATTATTATTATTATTATTATTATTATTATTATTATTATTATTATTATTATTATTATTATTATTATTATTATTATTGTTACGATATTGATCCCAACCTTAGGAATATCTCTGAACTAGACCTACAATTTTAGCAGTTTAATGTCGCCCTCAACTCCGGCCTCAACTACTGTTTGGTTGGATGGTTAAGTGAGGACAACTTATGTCCTAATTATATATATAAGAATCCAAGTGATTGGAAAGGAATGTGTGGTTGTAAAGTGGGGAAATGTCCCTGAGTTCGTGTTTCTCTACTGTTGGATAGAAAAGTATATAAATGCAGCAAATCCAGTTCCAATCTTTTATTGGGAAATCTCAAAAGTTGCGCACTATGTAGCGGTGAGCGGTAATACAAGCACGTAATACAATCTGTCGAAACAATGTCCAGCTTTCAACCTTGCACGAATGCTGTCACTGCACCACAAGTCACAATAAATATTCTACAAGTACTTGGAATGATGGAAATTAAATCTAACTGTGGGAATTCGATAGGTAAAGTGAGCTTCTTCGAGGTTGCTAA
>JAAUYG010013165.1_pt1 | contig 10468 bp, 10 predicted proteins | sample 7278091 | NCBI WGS metagenome assembly JAAUYG01 (sample SAMN14350201, study PRJNA611818) | marine sediment metagenome | isolation source: surface marine sediment (0.6m) | place: French Polynesia: Moorea | collected 2018-08
GATAATGCACTTGATCACCCTCGCTGGTTCTGAGCTATAACTCTCCTCGCAGAGCTCGGAGAGTTATATGCTCAGAACCGCTCGGGTGACCGTACATTATCTTCCACATATGCATCTGTATCTGTCGGTCGTGGGCATTGTGGCGGAATTGAACAAATAAAATCTGGCATAGGCTAAAGTAAACTTGAAACATTATTGGGATTTCTTATTGTCTGAAAAAGTGGATAACTTAGGCATGTTAGATGGATATTTATTTGCTGCGGTCAATAAAAAGCACAAGTCGAAAAGTACGACTAATGTCAGAGGAAAGGTACAACAGTATGGCTAATGTCAGAAAGACGAAACAGTCTAAAAGTAAAAATTATAATGCCAGACAGAGGAAAGCATCTAACAATGTAACTAATGGCAGAGAGAGAAAATAGTCTAGTTGCACATCGCGTATGTGATGCATTTCGTCGAAGTAGCAAACCTTTTGTTCTGCTTATCATTAGAAATTGAAAAAAAAAAAAATAGGCAACAAGGATTCTCCTCAATTAGGATGGAGCGAGGTGATAATTTATGTGCGCCCTTGGCTGTTATCTTGCCCTCTAAGATACACGTCGGCGCTTCTGAGAGTCGTAGCTTAGTGCTAGGGTCTGACGCAGGTGGTATCTATGATCTACTGCAAGGAGTCATAGCTTGGAATAGATGCTGCTTTATATATGGTAGTGATGCACTAGTTGAATGCAACCAGCTTACGAACTATCGCCTTTATCTGTTTCCGTTTCACACCTAGCGGACGGAATCTCTCTAAAAGCTACTTTAAGGACAAATTCTTAGCTGGCGTGGAGGTGAGTTGGGTTGTTTCACGTCTTTCTTGACCTTCCGTTCCCCATTTCTATTGTGGTCTTCTATCTTTGGTCACTCCTCCATTCTTTGCTTTACAGCAGCTATGCTGACAGTGAGAGCGGCCAATTAACATTGCCAAAACCATTGGAAGGGAAACATTCAGGTAAAGCCGGAGAAAGGAAGCAAGCAAGAAGAAACAATGAAGATACAAAAAGAAAGAAGCAAAACTAAAGGAAACTAAAGGAAGAACGATCTGAGGAAAAAGGATGATACCTAATGATAAATTGGCATAATTGGAGAAAAAGTACGATGCCTAATAATAGATTGTTTTAATTGTGAGTGTTCAAACTTCATATCGCTGGTTTTATCTCACGTTTTGAATCCTGGTGTACGTCTACTCCATCGATAACCCTATTTGTCAGTTGGAAATAAACTACTTACTTACTTACGTACTTGCTTGCGTACTTACGTACTTGCTTGCGTACTTACTTACTTACTTACTTACTCACTCACTCACTCACTCACTCACTCACTCACTAGGTCAGTATTGAAAACTCACAGGTGATTAGAGAAAAACAGCAACATCCAATTAGTAAACGTGTTGCATATACATGTACATAGTGCTCCCCACATAGTTCGCGAATCATTACTATAGTATATTTACACTGTCAAGAGTAACAAACGAAGAAAAAAACAGTACTGTTATATGTGAAGAACACTAGTAGTTGGACAACTGCATCAAAGGTATGAAAAAATGCTAAAATAGCAGTTTAGTGTGAAACGTTTTGACTAAGATTTAGAATTGTTACGATAATATATAAAGCTGTGGCCACTTTCACAGCTATTTTTCACTGTTGTGTCGATTTGATACTTTGTTTTCACAAGATGCACTTTTGAACAGCTATAGTAATAACGTTTATCACCGTATATTAATTTTCTCGGTGCTTTGTGAAAGATGTGTAACTTGTAATGAATTCAGAAATAAAACTCGGCTTGCACTGTATTGGAGGTCCAGAAACTGGGAAAAGGCTTTTACCTGAAAAAAAAATACTGTTTAAAAAAGAGCCCAGAGACTCCAGTCTAACTCGACTGTTCGTTCCGGAAACAAGGAAGTGCTACAGCAATGTGGGGGAACGAGGTCCAGAAAACACGCGCCAGGAATCCGGATTTCAGTCAATCTGTTAACTCAGCAGACGATACAGAAAGCGGTGCCAGACGGCTAGAGAAAAGGCGCGGGAAAAATTGTTTTTGTTATCTCTGTGAAAACTGTAATCTAAGCATTTAGTTTAAAAACTAGGCGCCCGTTTCGGTACAAAACCGTGCCTGCGATAAGTAATTCTGGGGCGCATGCAGGAATGCGAGCTGCCGCGTTCTGTTACAATTGTGTGCTACTGTCTACAGCGCAAAATGATGTATATAATTATCTATCTCCATAATTATATTAGATGTACAATGTGGATGTGGATGACGTATAGGTGGCGATTTTCAACAGAAATAAAAATACAAATGACAGCACTGTGTCAAACTGCTGTATATTCTGCTATTTTGTTTACCCCAATGAAACACTAAGTACTCTTTAGTCCTTCTGCACACTTTCACTTTTTCATGACTGGACTTCCATAGGTATCCGTAGCGTTTCATCAAGTACTTTACACCACTTTAGCAGTATACGTTCTCCCCCGGGAGTTTCCCGCCGGGAAAGCACGCGCTGGGCGTTCGTAATGGCCAGAGAAGTGGTGGATAACTTTGTGAACAGAAATGGGGAAAGGGAAACGATTTGGATTTGGGGTATGTATAACGGTGGGTAAAGGGTCGGGACTCCCAGAGAATGGAATCTGCTTGGTAAACAAGGTTCTGGACATTTCCCACTTGCAGATGTGGTCAAAGGTGGGCCAGGGAGGGGCTAGTGGCCAGGGCAGGTGTGGCGGCTCTATATCGGATACCCAGGCATTCAGGGCACGCCGGACTGCTGCTTAATGCAAAACTGCAAAAGCACGTGTTACTAGGACCATGGTCCAGCAGGCCAATGGGTATATATACTCAGGCGGCAAACGGTGCCGTTCTGAAAGAATTCTACTTAAAGCTACTTGTAAACCTAAAGGTAGACGAAAGCAGTTGTTTGAATACAGAACGTACATTACTCGTTGGCCTGTTGTCTAGTTTTCTTTGTAGCAAAGGAAATGCGTTGTTCATGTAACACCGTGTCTTAGGAATCTATAAAATAAGTTAACCGACAGTCTTGGGTGCATGCCATTTTTACACATACAACGCAATGCCTTTCATAAAGATATCAAACTCAATATGTAGCGAATAGCACACTAGTTTCCGTTGAAAACTATAGGAACGCACCAACTGGACATGTATTGTTGTTATTAACGGAGGAAAGCGACATGACTGTATAACCAAAAAGTGGCCACCAGCATCGGATGCTACGTACATTAGGTACTATTAAGTACATAACAGAAATTCAGTTCAACTCATTCAATACAATGACCATTGAGTACGCCTGTATACTGCTCAAAATGCTACTGCAGATGGATAATATTTTGTTCACAGAAATGCAATAACTGCAATAAACCTACAAGATGAAAAACGCAATAAAATATGAAAACGAAGTTCACAAGGCTGACAAACCCCTCCGTAGGACGAGAACACAAATTGTTTGTTTCTATACTTTTCATAAGTGAACCAATTTGAAAAATGTAAACACTAAGAAATCCATGTCAAGAGTTTGTCCTTCGGGTCAGATCAATCTTTGAAGCGTCTCTGGTGCTAAAATATGCCAGCAAAGCCGCCGCGTTTTACAAGTGTTTCATGGTTTTGCGTCCACACTAGCAGATAACGGCCTTGTTTGGGTACTCCAGGTCTGCCTGGCGTTCCATGGATCAAAACAGATCCAGTTCCCTCGCTACTTCCTTGTAACTCCGGTTCCTTCTCTCTTCAGACCGAGAATTTATATTTCTTTCCCATCAAGTGTTTAATGCACGGGCCTTCTCCCGGTATCCTTTGCACCATTTTGGACGCTATATCTTTTCGGAGCGGGCTTTTTCGTCCCGCTTCGCTTTCGGCACTCGTGGCAGAAATTTTCTGCTCCAGCAGCCGGTAAGTGTCTGACGGGTTGCAAGATTCAATGTCGACGCCTGGTCGAGGTTTCTTCAAATCCCTTGGATTATATTAAGTTGCGGGCTCCGGAAAGTGGCTGTACGGCCACTTTTCAAAGGCTGGCATAAAGCGATTTTGCCAAGAAAGAAATCTCCAGGGCAAGCACAGCGAATGAGAGATTACTTCAACGGCTGCCATAAGGAATTAGTCCTCTACAAGATCTATCTCGACTGTAACTTTATATAAGTGTAGTGCACAGTAGATAGGTGCTATGATAGATAGATCGGATCCCAATACGTTCATATCTCTTCAGAAAAGACGTCTCCTGTGTACCGCCGTCAAACCAAGATAAAAAAAATTAACAATAATAACCACATATATCATGTATACCCAAACGTACCAGCTTAGCTACTGCAACAACTGTGCAAACATCTTTGATTTTGTTTCATCGCAAGGGGCAAAACATGAGCTGCAGTATATGGGTAGAGAGTAGAACTAATAAGACCTGTATTCTGACATTCCTTGGATGTTCTTTGGTGTTCTTCAACCTATCTGCGTTTGAAACAGGGCGATGGTAGATACCTCAACTTCCAGGTTATCTTAAATATGGTGACCCCATAGACAGGAAATGTCCATCTGTAAAATAATATGGTGATCATACATGCAGGAACCGTTCCAAATGTGTATGATAATGGTGACCCCATAAACAGGAACCTGTCTACATATTGTATAATATTGTGACTATATACAAGCCAGGAAGCATTCCGGGTACATATATGAAAATGATGACCCAACAACAGACAGAAACAGTTCTGCTATACCCAAGATATCGGTGACGCCACCGGCAGGATCATTTTACATGTATGATACCATGGTGAGTTCACCGGCAGGATCAGCTGGCATGTGTGATACGATGGTGACCCTATAGACAAGAACCGTTCCATATGTATTATGGTTTTGGAGAAATCTTCCCATATCATCCATCCCGAATGCCATACAATTTACTTAGCCCCTCACTACAGCAAAAATGAGACTCCAACAGAAGCTTGAACAGTCGCCTTGTCTGAGAGCGTTGGAGAATGCCACTCAGCAGTGATAGATAACATCCACAGAGTCTCGCAAAAAAACTCGTTAAGCGATCTCCTTTAAAATGTGCCACCAATCATTATTCACCTCTTCCGTGGGTTTATGGAAATTCAAATATTTTGGCGTTCGATAAAGCCCGGAAAGCGGCCTGGCAATCTCGGGAGGTCATAGATCCGTCAACTTGAGGCGAACACTTCCTCTCAAAGTGTTGAGCCGATGACAAAAAAGGCTTACATGTGCATTTTTGTGCTATCGAGCATTTTAGAATGCCGTTGAGGTTTTACTTTTTACCCTGATCTAAGAGACGTCCAGTGCAAAGCTGAAACCCTCACAGGGTTTGCATTGGATACGCAGGCCCCGTTTGAAGTTTCAAAAAGCATAACAAATGAGACAAGTTTTGAATTTAGAAAATATCGTACAAAATTCCCAAGTGCAAATCTATGTAAGTTACGGTGTCATGTGTAATTGTATGTAATATAACCTTTTTATGAGTATAGTGACCCATAGACAGGAAATGGTAGGTAAATTATAGGTAATATAACCTTTTAAAATGGTTGCTCAATCATAGGTAATATAACCTTTTAAAGCTATTATATAATGGGGTAACATAATAATAGACAAATATGCTAATTTACGAGCAAGTGTTACAAAGTACGCCAGTTTATAAAGTTGAATTACGGGCAAGTTTTTATAAAATACAACAGTTTATAAAATTGACTGTGTTATCGGCATTGGAGGAAAATCAAGAAATGAGCAGCTATAAAATGAATACGTTCCGCGTATACTGAAGGACATCAGATTTAAGCACCAATTGCAATATATCTTCTGTTGCAATATCTTCTATTTAGTCATACAATTATAGTACATTGCAGGGCTTCGCTCCTTCCAATATTGTTGCTTTGTCCAAAGCAGGATTTGAAGGCAATTTCGTTTGAATTCTCACTTTAGCACCATAGGCTGGGCTAACGTCTGGATGTGGGTGCTGAAAAGATGCACAGAAGATCTTAAGCCTTGCATTTTTTTTCATTTTTTTTTTTTTTTTTTTTTTGCATTTTGATTACCTCGTGGCTGCTCTGCAAGGTCGGTGCACGTAATGACCCGTAATCCTGTCAGATAGTGGCACATCACTCATCAACACATAACATGCTGTATAAATGAACGTTGCAGGGCGTATCGGATGATAACCGAACCGTTATGTTTTCGCATCCACTGTGTTCTCCCGAGAACCGAACACTTTGCTATATAGATAAATGCCAGATCCCTGTGTACCTTGATCAAAATATATTATTTATGTTTTTCCCTCGGCGCCCATATGTTAACAAAATATTATGAAACTGCGCATATGCTGTCGGTCCAAACTTTGCCTGGGTAATATCTGTATGTGCTTTATTTATGTACCTCCATTAGTATCTTTGTGTACTGCCCTACCTCACTTGAGGTGCTTAAACAAAACCTGCAGTATTTACAAGAATAAGACCTCGAACTTTTCAGATCATCGTGAACGGAAACAGATCGAACACCAATCGACCAAGCACAGGTCAGAAACGCAACTAAATGTCAATATCTCAATGTTGCCAGATCTCTACATGCTCTGTGCACTAAAATGTTTTGTATTTACAGAACGTATTAATCCAGACAAGCTGAGCTGGTGCGTGTTAGAGTTGTATAGTATAAGTTAGTATAAAACCATCCACAGAGGGAGTACCACCGAGTAGCATAGAACCGTGAGAGAGCATAATTTGCAGGAGCATTTAAGGGCTCATTTACCAATTTTACCTTGAACCATAGAAGTTGCATTTTTGTCTAGGATCGCCTGTTTAGTGTCAGATTCCTTACACTAGAAGTGGAAGGGTTATTTTCATTCTGCTAACACCAATTACAGAGACACAAGAAGGCTTTCAAAATTGTCATATTTCGACTTGGGGGCTTGACTGCTACCAGAAATCGTAGTGCTGTACATGTAGCGTGTTTCTACCATGGAACCTCGTAATGAAGCCTTTGTGGAAGCCAAGTTTCAAAATTGCGATGTAATGGTAACTTGGCCACTGGTAAAAGTGCCAGAGATTGTTCAGGTACTCAGAGTGGTACACAGAGAGTGTATGTGCAACATTAAAGGATAGCTTTAGATTACAGGGTGCCACTTTAAAGGATGGCTCCAACAGATCATACATTACAATAAAAATTAAAAATAGCGGTTACGATACCAGGGAAACTACGCCGCTTACTGTGCCTGAATTTAGGTCAATAATATTCGCCAAAAGGAGAAACTTAAGCAAGTTCGTAAAAGATTTTTTTGCGGGGATGGACCGTCATATCAATGTCAGACATCTATTTAATGCAAATTGAATTTGAATTAACTACGATGAGATGTAATTACAACATTTACAAGATTGCGTTTTATTATGGCCGTATAAAGGCCCATGTTAACTCTCTTGTTTCAGTCGGGTGTTTTGAAGTAAAAGGTTTATGGGTACATGGGTCGTTTTTTTCATCAAAAGTGTTGTTGTATATGTATCATTTCATTTAATTTCATCACACCATGCAATGTTGTGTCGATAAATTGCACCATTGTGTTGTTAATTGTTATGATTGCACCGACATTAGTCATTAAATAATGTTTTATTCCCACCACTAACATTAAATAATGTTTTATTCCCACCACTAATATTAAATAATGTTTTATTCCCACCACTAACATCAAATAATGTTTTATTCCCACCACTAATATTAAATTACTTTTATTCTCACCACTAACATTAAATAACACTTTATTCCCACTGCTAACATTAAATAATGTTATAATGTTATCTAATTCTTATCTTAAATTAAACTTGTTTTGGCTCCATGGATGGCGGTTCCCAAGATACAATCCGAAATGAACATTATACATACACTAGCGGCCAAAATAGTTGTCACGGGTATATTGAAATGTACAATTGGGTATGTAGAGGTTTGCCACAATCCAGTACTTGTCTGCTCAAGGATTTGCAAGCCTAATGATTGTTTTGATGTGTGCTCAGATGAATTTTCATTCAGTGAGCTTTAAGAAAATACAAACGTACTAATTCTAATGCGTGTGACATCCATTTGGGGCCATAGAGTATTTGGGCATGGATGCCATGAAACTTAGACTTCGACAAAAGTTCTGGATTTGTGTACAGGTGAGGGAGTCTAACGTAAGAAGTTAGCTTATTGTCGCTTTTCAGGAAGCGGAATCCGAGTTACCAGAGGTTTTTCAAAATTTCCTTATTTAGAGCATGGAACTGTGGTCCTGTTCCTTACAAAGAATGAAGAGGGCCCTAATGGGTTCAAATCTTATCTTGTAGGTAAGTCATGTTGAACTAAACGGATTTTAGGATTTTTGTATGTTTCAGCAATATAAGTAAGGTAATTAACTTGGTTAGGTAACACATATCATCATTTCGTCCATCTGAAAAAACGCTGTGACAGATCAAGAACTGAAGCAATTTTAAAGACTGTTACCTCCAGTTGACGGTTTTGTAAAAATATACCGGTAGAATGGGCACGCAAACTGCTAGCAATCAACTCTCCCCTCATGCCATCGGCGCCAACATCTCGGACTGCCAGACGGATGACTGACAGTCCATATTCTGCAAGCTAACGAACTGACCAGGCAGACGTTTAGTCTCTCAGACTAGGTCAGTGCCCTTGGGCCTCTTTTTCCCCCTCTCTTCCCGTTCCCGGCCTAATTTCTGCGTCTTTGTGTGCAGCAAGGATGTAGACAGAAAACGGGCTTCTGCTATCTCCTCGTTGTTCGCTCTTTTATTTGAATACTTGCAAGATAAGCTAAAGTGCCTGGGATTGTGTGAAGGGCTGGGAGTTGTGATGGATAGCGAGCTGTGTTCGCTAATTTCACCTGACAGTCATTACTCATTGGCGCTCAAACTCCTGTATCTAGCGTAATGGTAATACTCTAGGACAATGCCCAAACCTTGTTACAGTTCAATGCTGCCTTTCAGCCATTTCACAAATCCTTGAAATACATGTTACATAATATCTCTACACTAATTTATGATTTTCTGCCTGCCAAATATATATAGTCATATTCTGTAATCCCTTTACTTAACTTATTCAAATCACTTCAACCTACATCTGAAAACCTCATTAAACTTAATGTTTAATTCTTATTTTTACTCTTGGTTCATTAAGCCTTTCTCAGATGTCTCTTTGAGCGTCCAACCTTCTAGACAATATTAATCCTCCCCCTGTGGCTTTCACTGATCCCGAAGATATAACATCCAGGATGGGCAGCAGCACACGTGGACGTCCGAAATTGGTCGGGAAAAGAAGGCCTTTTCTTGGCTTGTTTTTTCTAACCACCAGAAATGACACTGTACCTTTAGTCCGGATTCTTTTTTTTTTTTTTCATCTGGCAGGAACTCAGCATATCCGGACGGATTTACAGTAGGAGCTGGCCAAACATTCTAATCCACAACACTACGTGCTGTATCGCGAACCTTTGCTGAGGATGGCAACCCTGTGTAAACAAAGCACACCAGCTTCTGCTGGTACCTCTTAATGTCCCAGTCCTTCTATTTAAGACCGCCCTTATGCTCCACAGATGACCTTTGACCCTCACTGCCGAGGTCAAGGCCATCTTACAGCGCATGGCATAGAATAAAACACATATTTCAATAAGAGCACTCTGCAAGTACTTTTCAATGAGTGCTTTGGTGGCCTTTGGTCTCCAATTGGCTCATACGCCGATCCCCGGGATTTGTTTATTACGAATCATTGCTGTGGTTGAGCAAATGCCTTTACAATTAGGATAACACAAAAATTTTCACATTTTGCTTCCCACTTTCTCTAAGTATAGACTTGTATTGTGCTTTAGGTACAGGGAAATTAAACATTGAAGAAGAGAGCTTTGCTTTCCAGAATCGGACTTGCTTGAAACTTGTCTTATGCAAGCAAGAATCGCGCGCTGGTTTGCAAGCCTGCAGTGTGCTGGCCAGAACCAATGCCTATTACCCAAATGCCCAGGCGGAAAGACGGATGGTGGTTGATCTTCCAGTAGCACTTTACAGATGATCTTGCCGACAAGCAGTCTAGGGCCTTGAGCTGTTTGTCTTGACGAAACTGAAGTTAACGGATGTTTTCCTACCTTTGTTGGCCATGGGCTGTATCACAGGAAGCAGATAGCTATAGGCCGTGTAATTTTTCACGCAAAATTTCGGACATGTTTACTGGCTAGAGCATGTGGATTACTTGTTTTATTTTTTCTTCCCCGCCGGTTCAAGCTCGAGGTTTCAAACAACCGTATTCAATTTCGCCAAGGATATTTTTAAAATCTTGCTTTCATAAGCCAATAAAATACGGCAACAAGAAAGACCGCTGAGACAGCGGAAAACCCCGCCCGCTTGCATAAGCCCCTTCTGTGACATATAGATTACCGTGGTAATACAATACTGGCAAATATATGTATAACATA
>JAAUYG010202082.1_pt1 | contig 10467 bp, 8 predicted proteins | sample 7278091 | NCBI WGS metagenome assembly JAAUYG01 (sample SAMN14350201, study PRJNA611818) | marine sediment metagenome | isolation source: surface marine sediment (0.6m) | place: French Polynesia: Moorea | collected 2018-08
ATACCCACTCCAGGTTTTTTGACATTACAGCCTTGTTTCTCTGAATTGACAACAAAAAACAAAAAAACATCCACGCAAACACTGGGGCGGCCATGTCCTCTGCAGCCGCCCCTTGTGCTACGGCCCTGTGGTGAGGAATTGTGGTTTTCTGAGACGACTATAGCATGTTTTTAGACCAGATAAATTTTCATGAACATTTATGATGTCAACATATTTGTCTCAAATTACGGTACCTCTTGTGGACATTATTCTTATCATAAAGATAACTCTTCCTAAAGTCATTTATAAGAAAGACAGGAAAAAGGATGAATATCTACCGGGTAGTTACCTACGTTTTAAGTTTTAAGACCTTGTACCCATTGAACGAATGCAATTTTATCCCACATGACCAATGGTCTCAATGTGACGTTATATTATACTTGTACACATACACAGTGGCATATTAGGCCAAAATCATATGGTCTTAACAGCATGAGTGGCCTTAAAATGAAGGTTTCTGCCTATGAGAAAACTGTATTGCTTTACTTCTAGGTATCCTGGTCCTGATGATGTTGTTCCACAAGAAACTGATGCTGCTCTAGTCATGAACGTTTACAGAGACAAACCCCAAGCCAATGCCCATCGCAGTCGTAGCTCAGACAACATATCCCGTCACAGTAGCCGAACCAACTCGGACCGCTAACTCTAATTGCACTAAATATCTTAAGCCAAAGCTTTGGTGGCATTCATTCAGCTACTTGCATTCCAACACATCACCACTGTATTTGTCACAGTAAAGTTAAAGGGCTGGAGTTTTAATTCGTAAAATTACGGGGCGATTTTCATTGAATTTATATTATTATATGACTTTTCCAGGCCATGAAATGATTTAACAATTCCTTTTTTTTATAGGCATGGGAACACTAATGTTTCCAATGGATGTATAACAAATTTCCATTTTTTGCATGGTTGTGCATAAATCAGGGGTATCACTTATTATATGACAATTTTAATGTATGATTAAAATCAAAGTCCATATTACATGTGCATACCTGTGAGTACCCGTGCATACCCGAATGCACATGTAAGTCTAAGAGTATTTCAAGGACTAAAATGTACTTTCAGAAAAACTTTGTTTTGATTGATATATGCTGCTTCAGCCTATTAATGCTTATATGCCTTTGGTTTTGCTTTTAATTATCTAAACACAACCTTGCTTACAGGAGTGAATAGTTTATATTAAAATTTTATACTACCCATATATGTATTTTTGTAATCTCTTTGTGATTATTTTATACTTTATTTATATGTGTGTCTGGTCACACAGCTTTGCCATTATTAAGCAAGACTTCTGCCTGGTGAGAACTTCCATTTATGGTCTATTGCAGGGTAATACTTTTGCATGGAGGTACACTGTGTATATATACCGCTATGCTGCAGTATTTTCATTTGCATGTACGTCAAAGCTTTAATGTATTCCTACCTTTTTAATACATGGTGTACCCACAGTGCTGTTACATGTGATGAGGTCATATGAAGTTTTTCCTGCTGGGACGAGTTTCAGTGCTCCTGAAGCTTTCGTATTCTAGCGCATGGGGTGTCTTAACAACAATAAAAGCAAAATGTTATTGCCTTTAGCAGGTTTCAAACAAAGCCAACAACCCATCCTTGTTGTAATAGAGACTACATACTTGTATACAGTACCAGACTTAATTTCCTCTATCATGCTATATCTTATAAGAATGGCAGCACTATACAAACATTGAGCAAACGATAGTGTATCTATGGTGATCATCTGGCGTTATATGCAGGTTCATGGAGGTGTCTTAAATTTACTTTTAACATAATAGGCTATGATAATCACAGACTGAAGGTTTTCTTTGATATTCGTAGCTGAATCTGTAATATGTGAATGTCATTAGTGAAAGTTACATAAACTGTGAAAAAGTACTGTATGTATATACAATTTACTGGTTTGAGTGAGAGGATGTGTCATTGCATTTGGTACAGACCTTTACTAGCAGTATTATTTACCTAATTACAGTATTACAACTACAGTATTACACTGAAACTAGCACCTAGTATAAGTTGCAGTATGAAGTGGATTCTATTCATGTACATAGCGTTTGTGGCATTTGTATGCGCTCATGCAGAGCTATAAGAGTACACATCATTCTCAGAGAAGTGTATTTTTCTGTTAGATTTAGTGCTAGGTTTTTTATGAACCTGCCCATTAAACAAACCCAATCTTGGTTAACTAGCTGTGCAAATTTGCATATCTCGCTCAGTGATTTTGAAAATGATACTGCATTGAGTGTACCCCGGTATACGGTGGTCTGAGGTAAATGTATATGTATGTGGTTTATCAATATAAAGCTTTTGCTTTTTTTGAATTAGCCTTTTTGGATTAAAGTGATGATGGTATTGGATATTGTAAGGCATTTGTGTCTTTCATGACAAAATGGCACTTTTCCTCTTTGGGGGGTGGGGGGAGGGGGTACATACCATTTTAATACTCCATCAATGAAGCTATTAGGAAATGGAAACTAATGGCTCAATATGTGCGAGTTGTGCTACCTCAGTAATGCTATAAACCAGAATTGAGATCTATAGATCACTTCAAAGGTAAAAGGCCGCAGATCTCTTGTGTGGCTCAAATAGATTTTATAGACACTGCTATAAGTTTTACCCAATGACTTTAACAAGCCTTCTAAGTTAATGAAACTCCCTCCCATTAATGTGGTATGAACTCAAGATCATTGCAGCAATAACAGTGTTGAAAAAATTTATTCTCTGTTTAGATCCGCTTTAGTAACAGTTCCAGATATAACAAAACCTAGAAAGTGGCACTTAGGCCAAAGAGAGCCAGAAAACTGAACACTAAATAAATGCTAGAAAGAAATGCAACTGCTAATGCAATTACATTGGGTTTAACATCCGGAAAACAATAACTTGTTGTTTACATTATTATACATGGATTCACATAAAACTTGAATACCGGTAGAACCATGACGGTTTCATGGCATAACTAGTACATACATTATTAGCATATATTGTACATGTGTTACAGTTCTTGCTACCTGAAAGACTGGACTTTCTCATTATTCCATATATTATTTTCTGCAAAAATAAATGCTGTTTATCCTTGTTCCACAAGTAGAAAGGTGTATATAGCTAGTGTATAATAGTGACTACATGCCATAGAAAGACGCCATAGCCTACTAACATGCCTCCTTTATCATCAATGCTAATATAAATATAGTGTTATATAAAAATACCATTATTTTACTTCATTAAAACCAGACTTAATTTATCGCAGCAAAATAGAACAGTTTCAGCCAAAACGTCTACCATTACTTCTCCACAAAAGTTATTCAATCCACAACCTGGTATTGCACAAGGTTAAATAGAAATGTCACGCATGACTTAATGCACACGTTTGCAGTCACACACATGCCATGAGTGAAATGCATATAAAACGGCAATCCTTGATACTATTTACTGTCCTAACTCAAGCACTAACACAGGAAATCAACTGGATTCCCTTCTGCATTCGTAAGCACAAAGCAAAAGTGCATCAACTTGATATACTGCAGTGGTGAAATGTTAAGGACCACTTGCCATATCTGTTCAGTTTCAGTTATTGTCAACCCAAGAGAATCAAGGTCAAACACATTTATGTACACAATGAACTGAACTGCCAGGAGCACCAACAGTTTTAAGCGACATGGAAAGCACAGAGGGCTACAGTAACAAATGTAAACCAGATAACAAGAAGTTGTCCCTTGAAGTGTGCAACAGATCAACATGATACAAAATATACAACATTGCTTTAATAGTAATATGGAACTGCCAGAAAAAGAAAACGTCCAGCATTTGTGACAACGACAACAACTGAAGCAAATCTTAAGTCACAGTCAACATATTTAACGAAAGCATTCCACTGATGACAAGGAATCAGGTAGTGTCTTACAATTGTTTGTTATTTTACACAAGTCTTTGCCTGAATAAAGATTCACTAATTGCCTACCATTATAAGCAATTTATTATATTAAAAGCTAGACTCATTAGGCAAGCCTCTATAATACTACATAAACTAATGCTTCATGTACAAAAATAGAAAAGCCTAGAACATTGCGCATTGCATCTGGAAGGATTTTGGACAAGCTCAGTGGAAGGAAGAGCCATCTTCTCAGTATTCTAGCAGTTAGTGTAATGTACAAATTCAAGACAAACACGACTTGAAATATTTTAGACAACATTTTGGCTTTTAGGCTCTTTACAAATCCTGCAATCAACACAGACATTCACATGATCATACTGCCATGCTATGGTCCCCACCCCAACCCCATTCCTAAGTTTTTGAAGCGCTAGAATAATCCGTATAGAAATTTTGCCCATTTGAACTGTTTTTTTTTTTTCAGAAATAGCTGTAACATGAAGGCAACGCTGAATAAAGCAAACACTGGTGTCATGTAACACTGAGAATCTTGTATGATTGGTTGTTCACACATCGTCTAGGATCCACGACACAGGGCCATAAGTGCTCGCTTGTAGTCTCCTGAGGTATCTCCCTGTAACATAGCAACGTGACGTGTATAAACAGGCCATTCGGCAGACACAGACAGCCAAAAATTATGCTCTTCAAAACTATGTGCAACAAAGAGGGATAAGGCAAATATATCTAAGAATGCACCTATTGTCCTTTATACGAAATGGGGTATAACATTTCAGGATCTTGTACATATCATATCCGAGTTACCGTTAGTTACGATGCCAGTGAAACCTTAATAAGGCCACCAAAGTATCTGACTACAGAATAATAGCTGTTACTGTTACATACACAAATTTCTGGTACCAAAAGGTTGACATAGGCATGGCAAGCAGTACTAGAAAACATCAAAGTAAACTGGATTTCGAACATTAGGTGAGAAGTTGGGAACTGCTTTGATAGCAGGATAGCAAAGTTTGGTTATCATGGTTATGTGCCAGAAACTTTCCTTAAAAATACACCCTCGGGAAAATCATACTACCACAGAAATAAAGACCATTTATTATCAGAGGAGAAAGATCAGTGCCATGTTGCTGTTAGATTGTGACATGTTAAGACTCAAGTCCATTTTGGTGTCGACAATGTCTGGTCTTTTCCCATGATCCCACAATACTTCAATACTCATCTCATCCCCCCCCCCTCCCCCCCCCCCATTACCTCTATCCATGACAGAAGTGATTTGCCATAGGCTTTCTGGAACTCCGACTTGACCTGTACCAGGTCTACTTCACTCCTGGATACCATCACACGGATCAGCGTGGAGTCGGTTGTGCCTGCCCCCTGGTGGTGTTTAAGGACATAATTTCAATATTGCCAGTTACAATTACTGAAGTATCAAAATTATGGTTGCACTGCAGTACTAAGGCAAGAGACGACGTGGAGAGCAGCTTGGGTAGAATATTTGCTTTAATACCAATTTTTTATTATTATGTATTTGCTTATGAATGTTCAGACACCATTAATACATGCCATTCAGAATGTACGCTATAATGTAAATTTCCAAGTGGATAAATCCTACCATATACTTGCAACAATGAAAGCAACCACTACATATTGAGCTTTGTATTTCATACAGACCTTCATGGATTTGTACAGCCTCTCAGCAAAATACGCCTGTCTGTTCTGAACCAGCTTCACTGAAAGCAAAAATAACCAATAAACTCCTCCAGTGATCTGAGCAAATAACAAATGCTACTAACATTCATAATCTATAGTAAAACTGGTCTTGAGAGAGCAGTGCTGTAAGAGACCACCTGTCTTGAACAACCAGATATTATTTGCAGAAGGTCCTACATTCCATTGTTATTAAAATTGTTGCTAGGGACCACCTGCCTTGAAAGACCACATTTGTATGGCCGACTCGGTGGTCTTTCTCGACTGGTTCCACTGTATGCCATGCTATTTGACCATCTAGAGTAAATGGTCACAAATCCCTTTGTTGCACTTTGCAGCCACCTCAGAATTAAGAACACTTCTCAGCAATACAAAACTTTACATTCTCAATGTTTAGTAGTCTCACAAATAAGACCACCTCACAATGAAGACCAGTTTATACCAGTCTTGTGGATAGTCTAAATTCTGAGGTTTGCTACATTTCATCACAAGCAATCCACAAGCAGGCCACTCACACCCTGCAACTCCATTTGGCCAAGAGAGGCCTCCAAAGTATCATCTTATCTTCAGTTTTATTCCAAATATAGCTCAGAGTGGTGGATTGGCTGCAGTAAGAAGTTTCGGTTTAGATCGGAAGGTCTAGAGTTTGAATACAGTCTATGAGCCTTTCATCTATCACCTCACTGTGACTAAGCTGGTTGACCCAGTTTAGCCTCCCATCTATTGTGAAGTAAAGGCCCTAAAACTGATGATGTCATTTTTTTTTCTACATCTTGTTCCCTATGCCTTGTGGAACTCACCGATGGCCAGCATGCCTTGCTCCAAGTCCCCAGACATCTCACTCTTGATTGCCTGCTCCAGAGACTTGGATGAGACGTTGCGGTATTCCTCTACTACCAGCTGGATCTGAGGGAAGCTGTAGGAACACAGGATCTGGTTGAACTTGGACTCGTCCGTCCCGAGCTTCTTCTCACCGGCAGTATACAGCTCCTGGAGATATGTCAAGAGAATTGTAATGATACAGGCACAGTTTCATGAAAATCTCAACCTTAAAACTTGAATTTAAACACAGCAAGGAGAAAACATGAGAAGTTTAACTCAAACCTGAGTTTGAGAATGGGACAGTAAAGCGCTACAATTGTGCGTACACTAAGATCATTTTGGGACAGAAGAATTTTACAGTGTCGAGTACCCACATTTTTCATTTGTTTTAGACATAAAGTCTGGTTAAAAACTCAGAAAACCCCTTCACAAAAAGAAGGCCTAGCCTATGTTTAGTTTAGTTGATATTTAAGATTATATTTAGAAACTACGCTGAAATGGACTGGCACATGTACAAGCACTCAATCCAGGTTATAAAGATGTAACTGTGTTCCCACCTCACATCATGTGTTGTGGGCCCAACACACACAGTTCACATGGTTCAGATACTGTGGATGTTATAAATTAGGTCCACACAAGAAACTGAATAAGAGATGTAGACAGCAAATCGCAGACACCAGGCCCATGTAAAGGCTGATGTGAAGACTTACTGAGGCTGCTTGCTTGGCTTTGGCTCTATCTGCGACCATGTCCTCACGACGACCTCCCTGGCAACAGGAAAACACAACTTGTTGCGCTCCACAACAGGCACCATATGACAGTACCAATAAATATTGCACAGTCTTTAAAACGATAAAGCTCAGACACATCATGCATAAATGAAAGCGAGAATGTTATGCTTGTAATTCATGAGCTCTTGCATATTTAAACTAGACTGTCGTTTTTTCCTGCAATGCAAGGAGGTATCCCATTATTGAGCTTCAAAATATGTGAAATTATATCTCTTTACCCCAGTTGTATGTTTTACCTTGGTATTGTTGATAACTACTGTGACATGCTTATGATTAGCAGAAAATCTTAAGTTTGGAATGGAACTTACTGATTACCTTTGTGACCTTGGCTCTTTATATGCTTAAGATTAAAAAAAGTTGTTCAGGATATAACTTACGGCACACATGGAGACCATCAACTTGCGGAAATGTCCTGAAGTCTCGCTCATCAAATCCTTCTCCAGATCCCGCTTATACACTGTGAAAGATTTTTTTCAGGGTTGTAACATGTTACAGCTTATGAGCTATAAATGGTATTATTATTGGTAAATGGTCCTATATTAAATGGATGCCAGCCATGTGAACATGGCAACTTTATTGCAATGTACAGTCATATCATGAACATTCCTCTGAAGCCAGACACCAATTACTTAAAGCAACTCTACAATCCTTGAACACACCAGGTACTACCTACCAGTCTTTCTTTTTAATAATGCTCTCCTCTCCCAACCATTTCACAGGGTAGTGCATTGGATTGCTGGTTAGTAGTTCAGTTTCAAATCAAGGAACTATAAATTTGAATCCAGTTATTTTACATTTTACCTCATTGTTTGCATGCTGGTTGGCCCCATTTTACAGTCATCACCTGTCAAGAAAGAGGGCCTAATACCATATCATTTTCTTTCATTTCTACCAAGTTTCCTTAAAGCCAGCATGTACTCTTATCACAGCTGTTGGTCTTACTTGTTTTATAGGCATCCTTGATATCGCGGATTTCTGCATTAGAGCGGCTGCATAGGATTTCTATGAGGGCTCCTTCATCTGTTCCAGCACCCTGGTGGAATGCGCGTTCGTGGAACATTATTTATTACATGTATCCACAGTTCAAGACTTTTATTTATAATAGATGGGTTAATATATTTTTATTGTGCAAAATGCATGGTAAGTGCCAACTATGTCTGAATCAAACAGAATACGCTTAGAAAGATTGCAACACCTTGGATACCTCTGTCGTTAACACTTCTCCTGTTCTGTATGCAGCCTGTTACTAGTATTCATTTATTGTTTTAATTGTCGGTTTCTTCTATTTTTTTGGTGTGTGTGTGTAGGTGTTTGTGACTCATCCATGACGTTGTTTTTCTTATAACAATGGACTATACCATAAGCATGATAAGAAGGTAATAAACAACATTGGACTGGAAAAAGGTTACAACAGATCAAACAAATAGTCAGACAAGTTGTCAGAACTACAGTAAAGCCCCAGAAGACAACCCATAGTTCGGGAAAAGTGGGCTCAATTTTGAGGAGGTCATACTAGTATTCCTGCCTGGGTTGTCTTTAATTTAGGGGTGGTCTTAATTTTGGGGGGTGGTCAAGGTAGAGTTTCACTGTATTAAACATGTTACTATATATTATAACATACAAATATTCACACTTTGTACATGTACTCACTTTCATTGCTCCACGGAGCTCATGTGCATCGTAGTCCGATGGTTTCATCATCAATCCTATTATGACTTTCTCAAAGTTACGGCTCAACTCACTCTTCAAGTCTTTGATAAGATCCTGCCAATGTGGTAAAATAAAACACGATTACCATCAGTCCTCAGCTGTAGAAAATACCATCCAGCCAAAGTACAATAAATAACATCCAACCAAGGCACAATACATAAACTCAATATACAACCTATATGTCTATTAGTACTCACTCAAATTAAGAGTGGTTATTTTTATAATATCTACACCAGTTCTAATATTTTCAGGCACTTTAAAAATGCTTTTGAATACCCGGTATACATGTATACCAAATTGAACAACTTTTCATGTACCGGTACATATAAGAATCTGAATAGAGCTCAGAAAAGCAAAATCCAGACTTGTCAACATGGTCAACTGCTATACATATAGCAATCTTTTTTGGCAATGTCACCAGTTTGAGAAGTAGCTGTTGGGGTTGTGGCCTTCTTTAACTCTGGCTGATATCACACAGCAAGAACTTACCCTGCCGAACATCGTCTTGAACATGAGTAAAAGTTCTTGTCTTTGAGCATTGTTTCGGTAGCAAAGCACATCAATGATGGCCTTTTCATCAGTTCCTAGAAGATGAATATGTAAACATGGTAAAAGGGCCATTAGTTACATTTAAACTTTACAAGTAAATGGCACATGGCAAAATGCTATGTCCTACATCATGTACATGTGCAATGCCACATAGTATTTGGGACAATGTCCATGAAAGCCTAATTTCTACTAGAATTAAGAACACTGCACAATCTACATCTCAGGACCTCCTGTTTTTTTTTAAGTAGGCATGAACATTTGCTTAGTACATGTACATGTAACATCAAATTCACTGTTGTGCTCTTTTTTTCTCTGGCTGACATCTTTCATAACAGGTTTCCGTTTTCATTTGCAAAGCCATGGTACAATGGCTATCAGGAAGTTCGAACCTGTTCAAACATGTAGTTCCTGCTTAGAGCACGTAGAACTGCAAGAGAAGTTTTATCATGTTTATGAAAGACAAAACGCTAAACTAATTTTAGAATTGGGTTGGCTGCACAATCTTTGTGGTTGGCAACGTACATGCTGGGTGGTTGGGTCTTGACTTGAATTGTTGGGTTGCACGAATAGGTGCTCATGTATATGTGGCCATTAGAGAAAAACAGCCTCTCTGATATGTATAGATAATAGATATAGTCTAGTGGAAAAATGCAAATTTTAGAGAAAGCTTGTTTTGTTTGATAACAGATGTTTTATTGTTGATTATAGTACTAGGGGCCTTCCTGAACATATTTAAGCCGGGTGCCCTCCTGGCACCCTTGAGCAAAATTTTTTATAGGCTAAAATTCAAAATGGCCGACATCGCTATAAGGAAAATCTTTAAATTGTGATATCTAAGCTTCTAATTGTCATAGAAACTTGCTTTCTGTGGCTAAATATATGTTTTACAGGTGTGGGAAGACAACTAGATACTCAAATTAAACATATTTTATCTCCTTAAGCACATTTGAG
>JAAUYG010220178.1_pt1 | contig 10467 bp, 10 predicted proteins | sample 7278091 | NCBI WGS metagenome assembly JAAUYG01 (sample SAMN14350201, study PRJNA611818) | marine sediment metagenome | isolation source: surface marine sediment (0.6m) | place: French Polynesia: Moorea | collected 2018-08
ATGGTAGATATCACAGGGCAAGCTGTTGCCATCCAGTTCTGAAGTGAAAAGACAAGGACAAGCATCAACAAGAGACCAAAAGGGTTGTTCCCAGTGTGTGCTGAACACTTTTGCTGTTGCTGTTTCTGCGAAATCGTCTCTTGTCAAATGTTATTTTTACCTGGATGTTTAGACGCAAATCGGCGTCCATTGTGTCAACATCTTTAGAGAAGCGATTGATGATTCGTCCCAGAGGCGTCGTGTCAAAGAAGCTCATTGGACAACGCATCATGTTCTGCAGAAGCTCGCAGTGCAGTTTCTTTGAGGCCGCAATCGCTCCGTAGGCCACCGACGAGGCCAACATCAGGATTCCAGTGACTGCAAACAAACACTTCCATTCCTGAAAAGTTCTCGTGATCAACGATAACACACACTCGTGCACTCGTGCTTAAAACACATCAAGCCGTTGTATGGGTCGTCCGATTTTCATGTCCTTTGGAGATAGGAAACTCGGACAGGCCATCAGAACTCCGCTTGAGGTGTTTGGAGCACAATTCTTTTTCATCCTGTTGTCTGCACAGTTCGCAAAACTTTCCTGGCAAGAAACGTTTGCTGTAACTGGGCACATCCTTTCATTCAACATAACTTTTTTGTCTGTCGACCCGTTATGTTGATTCTTCTTTGGGGCAATAGATCAAACGCTGATGGCGTTATTGCTCATGCTTGTTCTTTTTCACACTGACCTTGTACACAGCCTAGTGACGCATAAACCCCCAGTCGTTCCGGGACGAGCGCCTCTGACTTGTTGCGCGGCAGGAAGACGTCGTTGCTCCAGACGCTGAGCCAGACGTTGGTGCCGACCTGTCCGCCCACGTACACCGCCATCCCCGCCACCGCGATAAACGTCCAGAAGAACGATGCTGCCGTCGCGTACGCCTTGATCACAGCGAACTTAATCTGCGGAAAAAAGTTTTCACTTCACTGTTTGTTTCTCATTGTTTCCGATGAGCAATCCTTGCTTTCAGGGGGAGTGGGTCAACTCAGAATTCAGGATTCCAGAATCTAAGCCAGCCACAGTCACATTGTGATGACTGTGTGGCAAAAATAAAGTTTGGTCTCACATTGCCCTCTTCTGCTGCTTCTTCCATGATCAAAGCGCGTTTCTTCACTTCCTTTCTTTCCTCCTCTTTGATTTCAAAGACGCTTTGCTTTCTCTGAAAAACATGATTACATGGCCAATTGCAAAGTGTAAAAAAGTATTTCTCTTTGCATCTTTCATCTTTCAGATTGTGCAAGAAAAACCAATGCAGCACTTCCAGAGCACAGGACCAACGCACCGACATTTTGCGTCTGCGCAATGAGGAATCCACGACGGCATTGGTTGTACTGTCAATGCGGGAAATACTGGCGAACTGACTGATCCGCCGCCGCAGATCCAGAAACGAAGCTTCATCTAGAAGAAATCAACAACGCCCTAATCAAGTGAATCTCAGTCAGATGGTGTGCGCTTACAAGTACGAAATGGATGTATCCGTGTTGGGATGGCTCTCTGACCCTTTCTTTGCTGCCTCCAGACAAGAAAAAACGGTTTGACAGTAAACTTGTCAACGCCACAAAAGAGAAGCATCTCTGCAGACCAAAAAAGGTCTCTTTCCTTCTATTTCTTTCCCTTGTGCTTCCTACCAAGGCGTCATACAACAGAATAAAGAAGCAAAATTTTCATGTCTTTTTCCAAACGCCAGAAAACACAACTTTAACACGTCACTCAGAACTGAAACACGAACTCTCGGAATCATCGGCTTCGACCTCCTGAAGGTAGGTCTGCAGGAACTCGGCGAAGGCGCCCTCTTGCGCCAGCAGCTCCTCATAGCTGCCCTGCTCCACCACCTCCCCGTCCTTGAGCACCAGGATCTCATCCACCTTGGGCAGGAACGTGATCGCGTTCGTCACCAGCACTCGCGCCTGTAAGGAAGAAAGGAACTCATCTGCTTCTGAGGTTCAGACACAAAGATCTGAATCTCAAAACCTCGTTCTCAGGCTTTTTAAAATATCGCCTTTCGCACGGTTGAAGAAAAAGAACAAATCTCCATCTGTAACTAATTAAGACCTCAGCGCAAACAAAAGATTTCTTTCTTTGGAAATGAAGTGAAAATTTCACCTTGTGTCTCAGGAGACCGTGGCTGCCGATGACTTTGTCGAAGATGTGTTTCCCCACATGCGAGTCCACAGCACTGAGAGGGTCATCCATGAAGTACACGTCAGCATTCTGATACACGGCTCTGGCGATAGAGACCCTCTGTTTTTGTCCACCACTCAGATTGATACCCTGTTGAAATTAGGTGTTTATTTCAGTGACCCTGCACAGGAACATTTGGTCAAAACTGATTTTTGTTTATGAATCTCCATGCACATGAGATCTCACCCTCTCGCCTATTTCTGTCTGATCACCACCAGACAGAATCTTCAGGTCCTCTTCCAACGCACAGGCCTGGAGAACTTGCTGGTATTTTTCCTTGTTGTACGACTTGGAAAAAAGGATGTTGTCTCGTAAGGTCATATTTTGAATCCAGGCTTGTTGCGGGACGTAAGACATAGCACCCTGCAAAGAAACACATCTGCTTGAGGTCGCAACCTTAAAAATGATTTGCTCATCTCCAAGAGATAAGAATTGCACATTTCAATTCGGTAAGAAGTCTGCATGTTTCTTCCCAGCAGGAAGAATCAACCTACAAGGTGTATCCCAATTCTGTTTTCCTGTTCCAAACGTTTAGATACACAATACTTGAGCAAAAAGGATGTGCTGGGGGACAGAAGGATTTCCTGCGTGCAGACCTTGGTGTTGATGGTTCCTTGGTGCTTTATCATCTCTCCCAGCATCGCGTTGATCATGCTGCTCTTGCCACTGCCGACTTGGCCTACAATTGCCACCAGACTTTTCTCCTTGATAGTCAAGTTCAAACTGAAAGACAGGAAACCATGTGTCACAGCTAAAGGTGAGAACCAAAGTGGACCTCTAATAGCTGTGCTTTTTGGAAAAGTTTCTTTTTCGCAACTTGTGCCAGAATAATGATTGCTTGAGGAGAAACATTACTTTTTCAGGGTCATTCTTCCCTCTTCGCCCCACGAGAAGAATCCATTCTCAATGTGCACAGCACCAGCTGAAAGTGACAAACATGCATTTTTGTTGAAAGGGGGATCCAAGTGGTTCGAAATTAGAGTTCGATTCAGAAAGTGTGAAAACCCACAGCGTCCCAGGTACGTTTTCGGTCATCATGAATCTTCAGATCTGATGTTCACAAGACGGTGCCTCTGGCAAACTGTTTCCTGAGGCCCAACACTGGACGTGAGGCGCAAACGCAAGCAAATGGAACCTGCTGCTCGGAATGAAGTGTTCACACAGGACACAAGCAACAGCACAGGAATTGCCCGCAAACTTGCATCGTGTCCAGTGTGGACTGGGCCTGAGGGGACATGACCGATCATGAAGTGAGTTTCAAATTCTGTTTGAGGATGTACTAACGGACATTGTAGTCGTGTTCCACGTCGTCAGTGTTGATCTCCTCCAGCAGCAGGAAGTCGTTGACGCGCTTCATGGAGACGAGGCCCTGGATGAGGTTCATGATGGCCATGGGGATGAGGATGATGGGCGCACTGAGCAGCTGCAGCAGCGAGATGGACACAAACGCGATGTCCGGGGTGATGGTGTGACCCGACAACGTGTACGCCACGAAGCACACCAGAGCGGTCTGAAACAGCAAGTAACCAGAATGGAAGCCAGAAATACAAACAAGAAGCAGTGCAGAGACTCTGTGGGTGCGACGTGCTTCCCCTGATAAAAGTTTGGAGAACATGACCCCCGGAGAATAGAGATATTGACTCCCCCCTGGAGACCATCCAACATGTGCCAGCCTCCCTGCCGACTCCCTTATGTTGCATCATTGTTGCCTGCTTGGGCAAACGCTTAAGGAATGTGCAAGGCGATGACCTTACCTCACCAACTTGCTTCAAAACAACTTTTCTCAAGGTTTTTTCAAGGTTGAATTCTAATTTCTCATTGCTCCGTACTCCGTACCATGAAGGCGGAAGAAAATGAGACCACGTATTGCACGGTGTTGAGCAGGGCAGCTTTCCTCAGTTCGTCGATCTCCTTGTCTCTCATCTTCAGGATGGACTCAATGTAGTAAGGTTCCCAAGCGTACAACTTCAGTACCTGCAAATTTTACCAGATTTATTTAATTCCAGAGACATGAATGTCGAGAACAGCAAACTCGTACATAGACATGTTTGGACACCTCTAAATGATTCTTCCGATCCAGGACAAGCTGAATTTCTCTTTAACCTTTCTGTTCGCCATCTTACCTTGATTCCCGTCAGGATCTGGTTCATCAGCTTCAGCCTGGAGTCTTTGTACTGCATTTGGCTGATCTGGAAAGAATGTAGACTCGCATGAGGTCTACACAGCTCTCTGGAGAGAGCAAACTTTTGAGGCATGTGGAATGTGTGGAGCAAAAACAAACCTGAAATTTGCGCATTTTCTTGCCAATGTATATGGAATTGAATGGCACCACAAGCAGCAGATACCCCAGCCCAGCAAACGCCACAGGTCCGAGTTTCTGCCACAGGAAGTACAGCGAGAGACAGATAGACAGAGGGGCTGTCCATAGGTAATGCGCGAACAAACACATGTCCTGCAAAGAATTCAGGGTTAAATGCAAGAAAGGAGGTCAAAATGTCTTTCGTCTTCGGCTATGGTTCTTCCAGTGTTTTTGGATAAACGTCATTGAAAACAGAACGATTCGTCATCTGTGTCGCAACAACAGAGCAGAAGTAAAGACCTGCAGTTTCTGTGCATCAACCGACATCAGATTCACGATTTCTCCGGCTGTCGCCTGCCTCTTCGCATTTGGTGACAACACCAGCGCCTGAACAAGGAACACAAACACACTGTTGATTTTGAGAATCAGCTCACGGAAGTTTCCCAGCCACGCACCAAACTTTGCAGAATGGACATCCTCTTTCACTTTTCTTGAGAAAAACTGAAACAAGCGTTATCTGTGTTTTTACCTTCCGGTACACGGCGGTGATGACAGCTGTCCTGATGCGCATACCCACAGTGTAGTTGATGTTGAAGTGATGGTGCATGAAGAGACAGCCAAACACAGACACGACGAACAAGCCCACGGCGTACAGATACCCCTGCCACACAAACGGGTTGTTGCTCTCCACAAAAGCGATTAGAGCACTGAAATGAACAATGTCATTTTCTAAAGGTGACGAGGGTTAAACACACCCATAACTTTGCAGGAGATTATTTCAATGCACGAAATCTGGGAAAAAATCCAATTTGTCGTGGGACCAAATAAATCCTCTTTGATTTTTCGTGCTTTCGGCTCTCAGGAATCTGCCGGCTGATTCTTACTTCATGATTTGCGGGTTGATTTGCTGGATGATCTGCTGCAGCAGAAGCAGAAAGCCGGCGACCATGTAGAAACCACCGAACGTGCGTCTGAGTGCGGCAAACAGCGACGGGCGGCTGCTGCCCTGCGGAACCTGCACCGGGCACAGAGGGTCGCCCGTCGACCTCAACCTGAGATGAGACCAAAATGGAGTTTCCAAAACAGGACAGTTCAGCAAAGCGCAAAGATTTTCAAAACTGCCAAAAAAAACAGAAATGCAGTTCAGTGAGGCAATTGTGAGTTGCCAGTGACGCACGTTTGTATTTCTTGGCTTTTGAAACACGCGAACAGGCAAATTTTCTTTCCATAAAACACGTGAAAAACAGCAATCCTTCTCTGATGGTTACACCCATTCGGGTTACGTTCAGGTCCCAACATACTTACGATCCCCCGGGTATTTTCTCCAGCTCTTTCTCCCACTCCTTCTGAAAAGTTTCGACCACATGTTTGGAGCTGTCCTCTTTCCTGATGTCCCACACGTCAGCAAACGTCAGTGTCCGTTTGTATCCACGGACAACCACCCTGAAGTGCGAAAGGTGTCCCAGAATAAAAAAACTCTCGCCACCAAAATCTTGCATTGCACAAATAATTATTTCCCTTGCATTTTTGTTACATTTTGCGCATTGTAACAGGTTCTGTTTTGCTTCAAAGTCTTTCCGATGTCGTCATCAAAAGTGAGCCTGACTGACACTAGACAGCACGCCCGTTTGCTGGACTTTGGTTGGAGGCTGGATCGGGCAGAATCCCACAATGTTCCCAGGAAAAAGAACAATGTCCACAATTTTCATTGACATTTGCGAAAGAAACGCATGAACAATGAACAGATCGCCACCAAAAGCCAACACAAAGTTTGCCTTTTGCCCCAATGTAACCCAAAGCATGATTTTGAACGCACCAAAATGCTCGGGACAGAGATGTGCAATAGAATGGTTACAATTTGTTCGAACAGGATTCAAGTACTCACGGTGTAAACCAACTGAAGAAGAGAGTTGACAGAAAACTGGATGAGTTACGAGGGCACGGATTCTGGAAAAAAATAAACACCAAAGGGCACTCAACGAGACACTGAATGTCAGGTCAAAGTGAAAACAAATCGTTCAGAATGACTGAAATTGTTACCCTTTTCTCGTCCGGTTCTCGTGTGAATTTGTTTTGCACTTTTCCATTGGCGATCAACAGTGGGGTTCTCTCATCGCCCAAGTCAGTTCCTCTCCATGTTCTGGAACCCGGCAGTGCTGACTTGTCTGCAAACGCATTGGCCAGAAACTGCAGCACCAGCAGCCCAAAGTACGCGAAGAAAGCACCGAACTCGAATGTGCTTTCAATCCCATCCTGGAATGAACGAAATCATGAGAACAATCAGAGCATGTGCATTGTTCATTTTTCTGCATTGTTGTGGTCAGGCACTGGTGGAAAGCTTAGATACGTGAGAACAGACAAGATTTACTTGTGCTTGTCTGATGTTGGCCACTGATGCCTTCAGTTTGTTTGTGTTCGAAAATGACCATGGCGTATATACATAAGAAAAGAAGACACTCACAAAGACGTTAATCTGGATGATGAGGGATCTAAATCTGATGATGCCAACAAACAACAACAGGAGCCAATAGATGAAGAGAACGCCCGAGGTGTGCCAACTTCGTCTGTAGATCCAATGTGTGTAAAACGCTGCCACCAACTGCAACAAACAACCAAGTCCATTTCTTCCATCTGCAGCTGTCGTTTTTGCAAAACAGAGACATCTCGACTCTTCCCATGAATTCCGAGAATTCTAATGGAATTAACCCACTTACCAGTGTGACAACTTCTATGGCAGGGGTGATGTAGAGCACAGTGGGAAAAGAATTGGAATCCTCGACTCCGGCCACGATTTCCCGAACCAACACCGCAGCTTCCACTCCCGCCATCAAAACTGCACATGTCTGCGGATGCAAGTTCATTAGACATGGATGCAGGGAACACGGAATCAGCTCTTGAATTGGGTGTTCTGGTTTTGAACGTGTACAGTCGTCCACACAAATAAAAAAACCAGTTTTTTTCGTTTGATTCCTTCGAATGATGCAGCTTTTCAGGTTGTGCAGGGCCTTTTACATTGTGGAGATGGACAAAGGAACGGAGGGGTTTTTCGAATTTTCGGGGTTTCAAAACAGGCCGATAAGAATTGTGCGCGAGCCAAGCCAATGTACTGTGGTGAGGAGAACCACTCAAAATGGCCAGGCACCCTGATGAACAACTCAAGAAGTCCCTTTACTCACTGTTTTGAAGTGATTCAGCTTACTGATGCTGCCGCACGTGTGTACAGCTGGATACCTGTTTGTGTAAAAGTCAGTAGATGTAGAATTGAAAACATTTTCTGGCTTCTCTGACCAGATTCAATAAAAATCATACATGTCCGACTCTTTCTGCGGTGGTCGAGAGCCCACAACTGAGAAATGACGAACTTCTGAGTACAAACTGTTTTAAAATGTGGTGTATTCTGGACACAGAAACTTGGTACCCCGCCACAGGGGGAATCCGGCTTTAAGCCTCTCCGATCAAAATATATGGAACCACTGGTCGGTTTTATCTCTGAGCTTTGTTCTGATCTTGATTTTTCTGTTTATTCAAACAATCTCTGGGAGTGTCACTGGACTTACTTTCTCACGTAAGGGACGAAAAACAGAGACGATATGAAGAGGAAGAATGATGGAACCCAGATCAAAATAGTGTCCTGAAAACAGTTAGTCAGATCTGGATTCGTTGTGTTCAGCGTCAACGCATCACTCTGAAAGCAACAGACGACAGGCATTTGAACACAGATCTATTCGCTTCGTTTGGAGCTGAAGCTATTGAAAATTGCCAAGAATTGTCTGGATCATACCAACCCAGAATGCATCATAGATGGTCTTGTTTCCGCAGACCTCGGGCCAGAACACCGCATTGCTGTCGACCGTTGCCATCGTTGCTCAGTGTGTGGTCACTTCAGAAAACTACAAAAACAATGTTTTCCTTCTCATATATTTCCATGGAAAGATGAGGCACTTCGATCCCAGAGGAACAAAATGCCACCATCTGCACAATCCTTCATGGGAAAAGAGCAGAACCAGATGCCCAATCCGCACATGGGGAAAACACCATGTAGGAAACCTCGCATGTTTTCAGTGTTCCTGTAATTGTGAAACGCATCTCTTTTCTGCTGATCTTTGTGATATTTAATCCTTAAGGTTCAGCTTGCGCCAACCAGCAAACCCCTGGATAGCATTTTTGCACGGAAAGGTTGATCTTGTTGTTGTCCCCTTTTTCAGTGCATGCTGTCTTCCTGTAATTTACATCTTGTTGACTTGCACTCCTTTTGAATGTAGTGCTGGGCACTCGAGTCTCAACTGTTTGCTGTGACATTGATAATCGTGGGGATGATAAAAGATAAGAAACTATTTGGGTCGTCCGTCAGCTGTCACAAAAGAAAATGTTGTCCACCAAGATCTTCGAAAAATTCTTTGGGAGAACTTTGCACAAGAAATTTCTTGTTTCCGTGGATATCTATGGGGTGGGGTAAACCAAAGGTCTCATTGCTCGTGAAACCACTGGAGCTCCAATATATACTACTTCGCACCTTTTTCAAAGACAGCCAAGTAAAAATATTCAGCCAAACTGGATTCTATGCAGATCCAGATCACAAGCTGAGCCGGAGTGACACGAAATGTTGTGACATGAGAAAAAACTCTTGACATGAGATGTCGGAATCATGAAATGTCTGAACCAATTCTGAAAAGAACCAGTTCTGAAATTGCACAGGAAATATCGGAAAAAGAACACAAAATGTAATCTGACAAGACTCAAAGCCAACAAGCAATGAGAGCATAACTTCCTGACTGGTTTGTGACCATAAAGTGGGAATTACTCCGATATTTCATAGCTCAGAAATGTCATTTGACACCGGCCAGAAATGGCTTGTCCATTTCACGTTGTCTCTTTTGCACCACATCCACAGACGATTCCACAGCAAGACTGCACAACGAACTGCTTCGGGTTGATTTTAAATCCTCACCTGTTGTCATCTTGAAGAAGAGATCCTAGAGAAAAAAATTCCCTTCACAGGCCTGTCTTCGTGTTGGAACCCTCATCAGCAACTGAATTGTCACGCGACACACCTTGTTATTTGTAGCGAAGAAAGATCATTGTGGAACATTAGAGAATGCAGTCCTTTGGCAGAATATTGTGCGGGGTTAAAGAGGCCATATTTTCAAAGATTAAATCTGGTAATTTATCACTTTATCACTCTAATCTCACACCTACTAGCGTCAGAGATTTGGGAATTGCAGCATGCAAACTGGACAACAACACTTCCACCGAATAAGACTGTTTCCAGTTCGTTGCACTGGTCAACAGAAAAGCAAATTGAGAAACGGTTCAAGATTAAAAAACAGAGCCCAACCCTTCAGAAAAGCGCCCTGTGGCCACACATCTGAAACATCCAAACCTAAGATCCTCCTCTACGTTTATTGGCGGCAACTCAAGTGCATTTTATTGGCAGGTCCTAAATCCCGAGACTTGATCCAAAGATTCTTTTGCGAACGTTCGACCAGCGAAAACAAATTGGAAGAAGACTTGCTTTTCTTTCTTGGCTCTTCCTCTGGGAAATCCTTCAAAAAGGAATCTTGTATCACTCTTGCCAGCCAGAAATCACCAAAATATGTAGAGGACATCGTTGGTGACGCAGCTCCAGCTTCAATGAGCCCGGTGAACGTTTCCACCCTCAGCATTCTCCTTCGCCCGTGTACAGGCACCTGAAACAAACGGAAGAGAAGTAGATTGGCATGAAATTAGTTTTCCTGCCTCGAAATCAACCAAAGTGTCTGGGTAGTGTCGTGGTAGATTTCCAGGCAAAGCTGCAACCATCCAGCAAAACACCATGGATTGCGATTCCTACGAAAGACTCTCCCCAAAACGACTTCCGTTGTATCCTCCATCGCAAACATTTGTTGGCAATTTGAGCTTGAGCAACAGCCATGGGAATAATTCTTCCCGTTCTTGCGCACAGCAGACTGCACGG
>JAAUYG010069526.1_pt1 | contig 10466 bp, 11 predicted proteins | sample 7278091 | NCBI WGS metagenome assembly JAAUYG01 (sample SAMN14350201, study PRJNA611818) | marine sediment metagenome | isolation source: surface marine sediment (0.6m) | place: French Polynesia: Moorea | collected 2018-08
CTAAAATGACAAAGTCAGTGTTGGACACCAAGCACAGTCTTATTATACATGTTATAGCAATATTTGCTTAGATTTTTACCAGACCATCGGCATCGTGAACGGCATCACATCTGCCTGTATCCACAACACATGTGCTAATTATCATGACATTTTCAAAGTTTGTTACTCTAATAAAAAAAAGAAGTATTCGTTTTAAAAATGCTGTATACGCAAAAAGTCTTCTTTAATGTTTCTAAACTTGCCGAATACGTACCATCAAAAACGGTCAAGGCATCGATGAATCCAGATTTTGCCAGGAAAAAAAAAAAGGTCCGCCATTGCTTGTTTGTAAACACAGTAGTTTTGTAGGTTCGCGCATGCGTATCAGAACACTTACTCCAAAACAATGCCATGTGCACGAATGGATTCGGACAGCTGCGGCATAGTTCGGCTGAATTATTAATTTCCGTGGACTGTTTGTCCAATCGCGGCACCCAGATTTCTGACTGCAAGGTGGGCCGGCGAGCTCCAACAAAATCAATAGCTCGACTTCGCAAAGTCGAAAGGCAACGCGGGAAACGGCAGGATCGCGGTTTTTCAGCCTGGTGTTTAGGCAGCTATGGGCGACCCCCCCGCATTCTGAATATGCTGTAAAGCCTGGGCGGGCTCCTCCCCCTCTCCCCGGCGCATCTCGAATACCATGCCACCCCTCCACCGGGGCATTTTAAACTCTTCATTGCCCCCCTACCCCCGCATTATTAATTGGTTTCCGGACCGCCCCTCCCGGGCCTATTTAAATGGAATAGCCCTAAGCATGCTGATCCCTCTAGTTGACAACCGTGTTTGAACCTACACTCCATTTTACAAGACCACTGAATTTGGTCCCAAATTGAAATTTTGTGTGATCAGTGAATGATATGCAATATGAGACCACCTGCTATGTAAGAGAATTGTTTCTTGGTCCCATGTTTGGTCTTAAGATAGAGTACCACTGTACTGTTAAAGACAAAAGTCCTTGCGAACTGAATTATGTAAGTTGAAGCTGGTCACATTTCATCAATAAATTTCTAAAAAGAGAAAAAAAGAAAAATCTCTATTGCCATCTTTCTTGTTGCAGTACTGCCGAAATCACAGTCAAGCTTCGAAACACGGGTCAAGATGCCTTCAAACCAAACACCTATGGAGAAAGCATTATTGTTGAGAGAAAACTCACTAAGGAAGGGACCAGCTCATACAAATTAAAAAATTCTCAAGGTAAAACCTGCTGGTGTGAAAATAATAATCCACGTGCATATGGGAACGATAGAAGAACATTTCTGTTAAAGGGCATCAAATGACACGAGGCTGGGGTTGCTCCAAGCTCGAAGCAATAACTAGTAACTTCATAACTAAATATGTCAGTAATAAATTTTAAGCCAGCTTTGGCAGAGTTTACGCTGATTCATAATTTCTTATTTCTAGTATATGTATTTTGTATTTTCCTTGGTGCTCGTTCATCTGACATCTATGGCTTTCGCTTGTATTCTTGCACTTGTAATTCCGCAGGTAAATTGGTTTCCACAAAGAGGGAGGAGCTGAACCACATGCTGATGTCGTTCAACATCCAGGTGGATAATCCTGTAGTCGTGTTAAACCAGGAAACGAGCAGGAATTTTCTGCACTCGAAGAACCCACACGACAAATATAGGGTCAGTTCACATGAGCAGCTATTATCACCATAAAAAAAATGGATTGATCTTCTGATAATATAATAATATGTACCTTCCAGTGTATGTTTGATGTGTTTGTGTTTTCTTCAACCAGTTCTTTCTGAAGGCCACCCAGCTAGAGCAAATGAAGCATGACTATGTGAAGGCGAACACGGCCAAGGAATCTGCGATTGATACTCTGGAGCAAAAACGAGAGACCTTACCGAACCTGGAACGTGAAGTGTTTGAATGGGAAGAGAAATACAAGGCACTGACTTCCATTGAGGACCTAAAGGAGAAAGTGGACAAGCTGAAGGAAGAACTGATCTGGGCGGTTATCTGTGAACGCGAGAAGGTACAGTAAGGTGTATGTCTGTATGTGAGTGTGTGGCCATGTCAAAGTTAGTGTAATACTATTAATATACATGATGTTTATCCTAACATAATATATACCTGGCGCTATGGTGATCTTCACATGTACAACTGATCTTTTGTATGGCATTGTAAATGTAAAATTTATTGTGCCTGGTAGATCTAAATTGGGATTTGAACCCTCGTGCAATATAAAATTTCATTGTAAGCTAAATTTGCCTCTACTTAAAAATGGATTACTAGAAATGTACCCGGTAATATTCACTTTTGCAGCACTTTAAGGTATTAAAACATCTGTTTTATTAAAAGGGTAATTACATGAAGAAGTAATTCTGATATACACATGTATGCACTGACCAAGCCTATCATCATCTTTTCAGTGATGTATACGTTCTGTTGCACCAAAGTTTTCTTGCTTTATTATTTTGTTGATCGTTGATGTCGATGTGTGCCCATTAGGGTATGGAACCAATTGCCAAGGAACTGCGGCAGGAGGAGGCACGGACCCCGAAATACATACAGAAGTTTGACCAATCCGAGGTTAGTCTGCTATTTATTCTCATTCTTTGCACTCAAGTGCCTGATATGGAGGTTTTGTAAAAAAAAACTACATTGATCATGTTTACGTAATATTTAAAGGAAATAACTGCCAGTGATGGGCTCAAGTGCTTATTTTTTGTGAAATAATTTTTCAATCTGTGCAACAACTTTTCAAAAGGATGTATTTACAAGTATTATTTTGCAGCATCCGTAATTTAAAAGTTACTCTACCTTTTGTTTCTACTGGGCTTAGTTGCAGTATTGTGCTTCATAAATTGTAAATACTAAAAATGTCTCAGAGGCCTTGGTTTCTCTTTGCTCACACTTCCAGAAAGAGGTTTCTGAACAACAAGAAAGATATAAGGAGAGTGAAAAAGAACTCCACGAGCTTAATGCCAGTGTGAAGGATGTGCGGCCGCAGTACGAGGAATGCCGCAAACAAAAAGAGCTGAAAAAGAAAGCGGCACAGCAAACACAGGTGATTCAGAGATCAACAGATCAGCCTCACACCTCACTGGAATTAAGACCATTTATTACACAACCCCAAACTTGTAACCCTCATGCTATACATAGTTAAGACCAACCAGAATTAAGAAAGCCTTATCCTCGGCTGGATTTTAATAAGGCGTATTTTGAACCACTTGGCTGGAGAATATTCTGCAGCTACCCAAAAGAAGGGACATTAGCATCCCCTCATGATCGGTCGAAGCTTCCTGTGGCCCAATATGATTGGCTAGAGAGTAGTAACCAAATGAATCCAACTATTCATGTTGCTGTTTTCTGGCGCCAGATACTTCCTATTGCGAGGCTCCACTATGTATGTGTGTGTCCATTACTATGTAGTTCATATGAAAATGTGTCGCAGTAAGTGTTCAAATAAGATTTATATTGTAGCCATGGAAAATTGCACCTTTATCACTAACTGGCACAAGGGCACCGGTAAATCACCGAGAACTGGTAATCTTCAGTTTGCCAATAATCCTTAAAAAATGTTTGTGTTTGATTATTAAGTGGTTTGTTTCTATCCCTTACAGAATGAGGTCAAGAAATTGGACAAAGAGTTGGCCTCATTGCGTGCCGACTGCGACAAAATACAGGAAAGGATCGTGGAGATCCAGAACTCGTAAGTACAGGAGACATTTGATATACTTGATCTTTGGAGGAGGGGGGGGGATAAAAAAATCAGATTGGTTCTGATTTACTCTCTTTGTAGATTTATGCAAGAACTTTTATTTCATTGCTTACATATATATATATATTTCTTTAAATAAATCTTGATCTTTTGCACATACATCAGCATAAGATTTGAATAATTCTTCACCTTGGAAATTTTTTTCCAGACTGGTTTTACTTTTAGAAGAATCTTGTAGATTCCCATTAATAAATATAGCTCTTTCTTTTTTATAGTATACTCAAGTCAATGAACTTGGTGCCGCAGAGTAGATGTAAATTTCTTGGTTAACAAACTGGTATTCAGGCTTTCAGCTTTTGTATTTGGAATCCGTCCATGTTTTATACGTAAGCAGCTTTGAGGCTCTCTTGAAGTTAGAATACTGCATTGAACTGTCAGCTGAATAACTTTACTAATATACCCGGTGAATAAATCCATGCAGATTATGATGGACACCAGAATCGTTTCTATATATAGGGCAGAGGAAGATCTTGACGCTGAGAAAAGAGCGAGAGAGGAAAAGATGGCACACCTGAACCAGGAGCTATCACGGATCGTTGCCCAGAAGAAAGTGACTGAGGAAGGGCTGGAACAGTTCCGGGGTGCCGTGGTGCAGTGCAAACAACAAGAATATGGCCTCAAGTACTAGAATCAACCAGGAAATACTGACCTGATTTGTCAGAAAATTCTGTTAAAAATCAAACTTCGACATCGCAGTATTAACATATGGTTCGCGCTCTGACAGATTGCCTTTCAAGCGTGACAATAGTTACACACAATTACCATGGCCAAGTGTTGGGAGTCTTTATATAAAATTGCTCCCCCCCCCAAAAAAAAGGGATATTTTAATAGTTGTGGTTTGTTTTACAGGAGGAGAGTACTGTTCTGCCTTTCATCTGTCTTTTTATATCTGTCAGAAACTGTATTCCTTCTTTCTGGTGTTGCCTTGCATACTTCCATCCTTGTTTGTCCATACATTGCGCAATCTGCCCATATTTTCTTTCATCAATCCCTCCCTATTCCTCCCATCTCAGTGTGCCTCTCTATCTTTGCCTTTAATAAAAGTTACAAAGTAAAACGTTCTGTCTTCAGTCTTTTTGAATTCCTAAGTTTATGAAAAGGACCCCCTTGGAGTGAACCAGGTGTTGATATCAACATTACATACCCAATGCCATTTTCCAACTTGCCACAAAATTGATGGTTTGTGTATTTTTTCAGGGCGGAGTTGCAAGATGCAAAGCAGGCTATGGAAAGCACCAGGAAGCGAGTGCATAACTTGGAAAGCTCGCGGAGCAATCGCATCCGCAGATTTGGGACGTATGTGCCCGAGCTTCTGCAGAAGATACAGGAGGGATGCAGGCGAAGAGTTTTCCGCAAACCGCCAAAAGGACCTTTAGGTTTCATTCTTACACAAAATTTTAAGGCTATGAATCGGGTTTTATGTGCTGTATTGAAACATTTGGTTAGAATAGTTTTGTGATTGAACTCAGTCTGTAAAATCAAAATTTACTAACCATGGTTTTGTTTTGGCAAACTGGTGCAAATCTTAAGATGGAACTCTGCAAACACAAACAACAGTGCTATATTATTTCACAGTTATTTCAGAGTTCTTTGTGGGTAAGTTTGTCATCAAACTTTTTTATACCGTACATAAAGAACAGGTATTAACGGGGCACCAGTGACAAATCCTTTGGTGAACAATCCAAATGGGTCTGAATAATCATTGAAAGTCTGTACCAAGCATAGTAGAAACTGACAGTCGTGCCATATTCTAAATTTCAAGACAAATGTACAATTAACCTCACCTTTCAGGTACCTTAGATAAAGGCCAGCTTGACAGTTGTACCAAACTGTTATTTTCAATGTTGAATAGTCTCATATAACTGATGAAACCCCACAATTAAGACCATGTATGGCTGAGTATGGTCTTAATGCAGAAATTTTGCTGTATATTTTAGTGTATATCTGTTACATCCTAGGTGCTGGTATCCGACTGAAGGATCAGCGGTGGGCTCTTCCTGTTGAGCGCTGCCTTGGGGGTCTTTTCCTGGCCTTCTCCGTGGACAATCACCACGACGAGCGAGAGCTGGAGAAAATTTTTGCTTCAGTCTGCCGTGATGGAAAGAAACCTTCCATCATCACTGCCAACTACTCGGTAAAAATTTCAAAACTTTCATTTGTAGCTGCTTGGTAGTTACTGCAAGCCTTGCATGGTACCAAGATTGGGACATGAATGGTGCAATAGTATTCAATAATCGGAATTATAATTCTTAATTGAATTGACACATCTAATATAGGCTTAAAGTTATTTGAAGGACTATTTGACACAAGTGTTGAATTGCTGGATATATTGCTTCTTTATTATTTCCAGGATGAAGTGTATGACGTCTCCGAAAATGTAAGTAAATCATTTGCCAGCTTGGGAAATTAACGTTAGTTGCCTTGCTTAAAACTATGTGATACCTTCCAGCAGCTTTTCCCCCATCTTCAAGGTACAGCCTTGAGCTAACTACTTAGGTCTGATACTTCAGAAACTTGCAGGTTAAGCCTAAATATTTGGTTCTGGGTGTCTTGTTTCTAACTTCTCCAAACTATTTCCATGTCTTAGTGAATGCTTGAATTCTGAATTATTTTCTTCACTTTTTCCCTTTTTTCCACAATAGGTCTTGTGTAAGTCCATTGAAAGAGGAAAATAGAAAAAAATTGCATCATGGCAGAATACAATTTTGTGTAAACTCACTTGTTAGTCCTGTAAATGAGCTCCAACCTCAGGCTCTGAAAAACTAAAATCTAAAAATACAGTAGAGCCTCAAAAATTTAAAAAAAAAAAAAAAACAGAATTAAGACCACTTGTTGGATGAGCAAAGTTACACTGCCCCGGTGCTATTGTGCTCAGAATTAAGACAACTATGGCTTTGAGCCTGGGTGGTCTTTAATCAGAGGGTTTCACTGTATTGCTCAAATGACATGTGTTGCAATGTTCCAGCGACCAATAACGGACAAATACATCACGGTGCTGGAGGCGCTCGAAATCAACGACCCTGTGATTGCCAACTGCCTGATTGACCAGGTGAGTGCAGTGCGGATATAAAGCCAGCCCTTTAATTGATAGCTGGGGGAAGAAAAGAAATGTTTGCTACACTAAAACAACATAGAAAAAAAAATTTGCATGCACTTAAACAGCACAATACTGTTGAATTTGGCTGAACCTTGTTGAAAAGACCCTTGTATGCTTTATCTAAGTTGGTAACCGTCTTTCTTTCAGCGAGGAATTGAGTCCATTCTCCTCATGGGGAATAATGAGGAGGCAAGGAAGGTCATGCTGCACAGACCTCCCAAGAATGCCAAAGAAGTGAGTCAACAGTTCCAGGATATTTAATTTGCGAGGGGTTGATATTTGCTTTTGTTTGCTGCATTTACATCAGTTAATATATTGATGCACAACTTGTGTTATTGCATATCGGGTAGTTCCGGTAACAGTTTGTTTTCCTGTTTGCCAGTGGCAAATTGGCAATACTTTAGTCACAAATGTGCATTTGTCTATTTGTGAGAGTGCACTTCAGATGATTCAATCAGGTCTTGATTGAAGTCTTATGCATAGAGTCCAATTGGCAGTTACAATGAGAAAGTATTTAACTTATGTCGGTATGCCTGTGGCAACTATATCATAGATTTTCAGAAAGCACTGCGGTTCGCTGAGGAGACAGAATCATGAACGCATTTTGAATTTGAATTATATGAAAACAGGAAACTCTTGTTTTGAAACTGGTATTAAGTATGACAAAAAAAAAATAACTTTCTCATATTGACTTTCTATTACCACAAATTTCAGGCTTTCACCATTGAGGGAGACCAAATTTTCATCACGCCGAACTTTCGGTACTATTCCAACAAACAGGACAAGGTCCACTATCTAACAGACAGTGTGGAGGACGACATAAGGTAAGAAATGGTCATGAAAATGTCTTTGCCTTTTTAAAATTCTTTTGCAGGTTCAGTGTCATTCTTAGGCTTTTGATTTTCTGTGAAGGTTTTTCATGAAACACGAATGCCGAAATTGAAGGCTTGTGGTATGCCGGAAACATCATCTGCATTCATTTGTCGTTCTTGGTTTCTTTGTGGTGTGTCTTACGTTTGTGTGGCAGCCTGAGAAATTAACCTATTGGTGTGCTTAAGGACTCTGTGCATAGGTTTTTAGCAGTTTACATTTGTGGCACACAGGAACGTTTCACATAACATAAGACACCAATACCTTGTAACTATTTTCAGGGGTCATCTTTGCTGTGTATTTTGGATGGAAAACAAACTACAGGTGTATTACATTTACTAAATCTGTTATCCTTGTTGTTGCTACGTCCGAATGGTAGGCGAAGCGGTGGTGGTTCAATAAATTGTAATTATTACATTGCATATTCTTGTTATTTAAATTGACATGTTCAGGGCCTGCCGTGAAGAACTAAGGCAGCATGAAAAGGAGCACAATGCTGCCAAAGAACGCCTCACATGTCTGGCGCAAGACATCCAGCAGAATGGTTTAGAGGAACGGCGGAGTAAGACGAGGCTGAACAAGCTCACGGAACAACTGGGGCAGTGCAAAGCCGTAAGTGGCTTCTTATTTACGTGTTTACTGCCCATCACTTTTACTTCACAACCTATGTGAGATTATGTTCCCTGTGACTGGAGTGTGTGGTTTCATACCCTGGTATCACCGGTGGCTTTTCATGGAATACAAATCTAAGACATTTCCGCAATACAAAGCTCCCAGAATTCAAATTTTAGCTCCCAGAATTCAGTGTTGGCTAGCAGAATGCAGAGTTCAACAGCTCCCGGAGTACTAGGGTAAGGTGACTTACATTAAGAAGGCATACAGAGTTCAACAGCTCCCGGAGTACTAGAGTAAGGTGACTTACATTAAGAAGGCATACAGAGTTCAACAGCTCCCGGAGTACTAGGGTAAGGTGACTTACATTAAGAAGGCATACAGAATTCAACAGCTCCTGGAGTACTAGAGTAAGGTGACTTACATTAAGAAGGCATACAGAGTTCAACAGCTCCCGGAGTACTAGAGTAAGGTGACTTACATTAACATGATTAAGAAGGCATACAGCATGTACAGAGTTCAATAACTCCCGGTGAGAGTACTAGGGTAAGGTGACCCATATTACATGTATTAAGAAGGCCTAGGCAATTTTCATACCTGTACAGGTTTCAGCTGCTGTGATTAATTTTCAGGAGCTTGATGAACTCGCCAGCATCGAGGACCCAGTTCCTGTGGATGTTCGAACCTTGGTGAGTATGTTAGTTACTGGAACATGCAGTAACCAAGTTTGGTTGGGGAATGGCATTAAATGGCAATAGCCTCAAACATACAAAGAACACATGTTGCTGTTGAAGCAGAAATGTTTGCAACAATTAATGCCTTAGTTTGTTTTTGAAGCCTGGGCATGTTTTGGGGAATAATTCACTGCCAACTTTGCTTAACTCACAACATTAGTGGAATAAATTCCAGGTGAACATCTCTACGTTTACTGTATCTCGTGCAATAGGTAACGGGTAAACCCATAGCTGATGGAATATAGTACTGTCATACTCATGTAAAGAATTTATTAATTATTTAATAGTTGATATTCAGTGGGGGGTTGAACCAGATCCGCGAAAAAACCCTAAATGCTGTGGATTTATTGCTTGTGCTAGGTGGCAGTACAGTAGAACCTATCTTAAAGAAACACCAAATTGGCCCTAAAACTCAGATCTGTGAAGAGGTGATCTGTTGTGACAGGTTCCATTATATTCAAATATAAATGATTCTAACAGAAATGTCCTCGGTCATGACATTGGTCTCTTTAAGACAGGACTTTAATGTATTTGATGCCTTGACCGGTGCATTTGATAAGTTCCCATTCTAGTGGTCTCACTAAAATTTGTGATGACAGTTGCAAGACAAGCAGGCAGAAGCAGAAGATATTCCATCTGCTGATTACCACCATGATGAATGTGAGGTAATAACCATCTTATAGGATTAATTTGTCGCAGTGCCTTAAGTGCCACCACCCCCCCACCCCCCACCCCAGCTGACCTTTGCATGCCATTTCCAGGAGGAAGAAGCCGAGCGTTATCGCGAAAACATCAAGGAACAGGAAGCCGTGCGAGAAACCGCGGTGGAGTCGCACAAAAATGCTTCAGGCGAGTTTGTTGAAGCAGAAAAGGGCTTCAGCGCTGTCGAAAAGAAGATCAAGTCAATGATGGAGAGACTGGATCCTATCAAGGTAATCTTCCAGGGATATAAATTTATATTTGAATTATATTGCATGTGCATTAACGATTCTTGGTGATTCTTTACAATAAAAATAAACAAATCTGCCAGGAATAAGGCGTTGAATAAATTAATAGTTGTCACGGTTAAAATTGCCGTTTAATAATCTCATCACAAGATCCAGATTAACCATGCACGGTGAACATTGCATGTTGGTGTGTATACATGAAAAATTATCGTCTAGCGTGCATGATATTCATGCATTGCTTTTAACTACGCTCACATCAGGTCCTAACTTTTGCATGATCGTAGCAGAGAATGCAGCACCAGCTAATAACGGGCGTTAAACCCCCTAAAACGCCGTAATCCCACTTTAATCTACGGTAAAACCGATCTACACCTCCTGGGATCGGATTTTACCGTGGTCCAGTGTTTTCCCGCATCCCTGACAAAGGCTGACCGC
>JAAUYG010226267.1_pt1 | contig 10465 bp, 11 predicted proteins | sample 7278091 | NCBI WGS metagenome assembly JAAUYG01 (sample SAMN14350201, study PRJNA611818) | marine sediment metagenome | isolation source: surface marine sediment (0.6m) | place: French Polynesia: Moorea | collected 2018-08
CGCGCCGCGACTGTCACTGCACGCCGGTCCAAGTTGAAAAATACATGGCGAAAATCAGCGGTCCGTTGCTGGATCGAATTGACATTCACATCGAGGTGCCGGCCGTTCCTTTCAGTTTTGAACTGTACATGAGTTGTAACTGACGCCCAATGACCTGACGAATTGGCAAAAGCATCAGACTGTGCATCTTCGTACCTTTTTCTGACTGAAAGCCATGGCTTTCACACACCCCGCGTAAATCTGTCTGCTGGCTGTTGAAAAGCCCCTTTCCGTCTCGACACTCCGCAAAGTGACCAGAAGAGGAATCGTCGCGCCCTTGTTCTCTGGAAAGAGGTAATATACCAGGTGAATCAAACAAGAATTCACTTGAACTACAGCAGAGCGAGGATGGACTGAAATTTTCTGACCCGGGTGGCACGGGTAGGGGAGGAGGGTCTGCATTCTAAGTTTTACAGGGCGGAAACCATACGCCTTTGCACACACACACACAACTCACAGTTGCGACATGCCCTCACGGCACAAGAAGCGACTTTTACAGCAAAGGCACAGTGATATCCGAGTTCTGTGTCAAGTTTTCAGGTTGAACTGATAGAACGTAATTTGTACCTTCCGCGTCCTCGACATGGGGAATGAGAGACAGAGACTCGACTCCGGGCGTCAGGTCGTCTCCCCCGCTCAGGTACATGACGTGCGCCTTCGCCTGACCCAGCAACTGGAACACGTGACTCTCGTTCTGCGAGGACACATCAAACAAAAGCGTCAGCGGAACAAAATGTACTTCCTTTAGAACACTTGCACGTCATCCACATGGGTGAAGAACACGGGTGAGAAAATCCTGTCAGGGAAAGGACGGAAGCACGCACGGGCACAAAACTGATTTCGGACTCCCGCTAAGCGTGGCGTCTTCAGGACCTGATCTGTTCTGCTTTGGCACCCGTTTCAATCCGAAACTGACCTGGCCAAACAATTGAATCCGCACTCCATCTGAGTACAGGTCGCTGGGATGGTCAGGCGCGAACGTCACAGTGATTTCCTGAGTTTCCCCGGGTGGAATAACGCCGTCTGCCGGGACACAGTCAAACACGCACTGACCACTGTAATTCTGCACACCTGAAAACGCCAATGACGTTCTTGTTCAATTTGCTGCACATTCTTCAGAATTGGTGAAATTCATTCGTATCGCTGTGAAAAAGCAAATCAGTAGTCTGAACGGGGAGAAAAAATTTTGACGCACCAACAAATTTGCGCCATGCGGAATTTTTGTTCACAAAGTCAGGAAGATCCTGTGCCTTGTCGTAACGAAGCAGAGAATTGCTGTCCAGCTGAATACTGTACTTCACCGACAGAGTGGAGGTGTTCATGATCTGAAATATGGAAACACATTTTGCATTGAATGCCGCGAGTATGAGGAACCTGTTCAAACACAGGAAACACCAGAGATTGGACAAAACATCCACTTAGCGTGCTTCAAAACTCAGGGACTCACTCTCACCCTTTTTCACACAAAAAAAAACCATGGTAACAATTACCTTGAAGGTTTCTTCTTTGTACTCCTCTGCGATGACTGTCCCCATGTCCAGACAGTCACCACTGATAGACAAGTTCACCACTGGGCTCAAACCTCTTCCCTTCAGTGTGATGTGAAGACTTGATCTGTTCGTTCGGATGTCCAATACTTCCTGGAACTAAAACAAAGGAATTGCCGGTATGTCAGCTTCTGAGGCCAAAAGCTGTGAATCAAATTTTGACACACACACACACACGTGCGCCCGCGTAACTGTTTCACTTGACAAAGTGCTTGCAAAACCAATGAAAACAGGTACGGATTAGGGAGAGAACTCACCAGGTTTTCTTTGTGAGGAGTGAAGGAGATGAGCAGCGTGTGAGTACCATCAGGCGGTAATGACCTCAGAGCATTGATCAACAGGAAAGGTCCCGATGTGTCCAACAGCGACGATCTCAACTGACATCTCGTCAAGGATACAAACATTCTTCACTCACATGCACTCATTCTGAACGTTTCTTGCAACCCCTTGTGTTCAAGGATAAGTGTGAGCAAATGACAAGGATACATCGACGATCCTGTTGGGGATGTTTTGCACTGTGATGGACTTAGTCACACTCTGTCCGACAGACACATCGCGGAAGTCCGTCACCTCGCACCCGTTGTCGGAGACGACAACTAATTCTGGCTTCATCTCTGGACAGTGAACCTCCAGATACAGCGTGTTGTGTACACTACAACGAGTTGTAATTCTGATCAACATCAATGCGCGGTTCATCAGGTCACGATTCCGCGAAAAGCCAAGACTGCTGAGGGGTGAGAATTCACCGTGGTGATGTGGGGCACTTCCCCTCAGCAAGAAACCCTCTGCGCTTCGCCCTAAAACAAAGTCAGGAGCCCACACAAACCTGTATGAAAGAGCTCCAGGGTCACCGCATTCACCGGATGCGACGTAACACGGGACAAACACCTTGCGGGATTTGGCTTTGAATTGTCGCAGTAGTGATGCGTACGCCGCCGCGTACTCGCTCGACCTGAAATCGGAGATTTTGCTTCCTTGTGCCTGAGACAGCGACACCCAAGTTTTGCTCAGATTTCTCATCAAATGGATGATTGTATGACCAAATGTGACACGACCAAAACGTGAAAAGAATTTTTTTGACAAATACTCTTTTTGTATCTCGTCTTCTGTGACCACTTTGACTTCGGGAAATTCCAGCGCGGACCTCGCCCTGCCGGAGTCGGGTTTAGTCTTTTGTTTTGGGGATGGTGAAGATGCTTTTCCAGTTTTGGCTGGTTTCTTTCCTGCAGCAGCTGCCGCTGTTTTCTGCCACAAATAAAGGGAGGCTTTTAGCCACGGAGAAACACTGCAGCCTGTCAAAGGTCTTTTGAAGAAGGGAACCCTCACAAATATTGTCTCCCTTTGCCTTACTCTTGTCTCAAATGACCCCCTCGATGCAATGGACGCGAAAGCTTTTCTGAAGAAATTCACACGTACACAAGTCTCAAACAAACTTGATAGCGCTACACAAGCCTAATGGGAGGATTCAGAAGGAAAAGGAAGAAGGCCGTTTTTGAGTCTCATGGATTTTCATGCACACAACACAGTTGCATTGAGCATAGAAGAGAAGAAAGCTGATCTGAATTGGGCAACGAGCAAAAGTCTTGGCATGCTTTCTTTTCCAGACAAATAAAACATTGAATTTTAAGTGCGTACCCTTTTCATTTTCTGCAAATAAAAGAAAAAGAAAAGTCACAACCGCACTTGCAGTGATTCTCTTGTTCCCCAAAAAATCTTTATTTTTGTTTCCAGAATGATGTAACCACAGGGCAAAATTGTGCTGCTTTGTCAACCTGACTCACCTGAGCCTGTTCCTGCAGTTCCTTTTCTCTGAGTAGCAAGGCCTCTTCATATTGAACCTTGGCTCGCGCCTCGGCGGTTCTGTTCATCACTCTCGCAGCTTCCCGCCGCACATCCTCCTCACTGATGGTTGGACTGAACCTCACTTGTACCCGACATTTCTGCGGGGTACAAAAAAAAAGCACTTATTTGTACAATCTCACTGAAGCGTGTTTGAGTTCGCGCGCAGAGCGCAAAACGAAGTTGAGCAGTTGCACAGGAGTGGAGGCGAGGGCGGTCAATTTCAGAGAACCAAGACTGTGTTGGTCCGCGAAGTACACCTGTCTCCAAAAACATGTATCTTACCTTCCCTGGATACACAGTTCCTACTGTTGGAGACACTGTGATTGGCGCGTTGTCTGGAACAACGAATTCAAACGAGGTTGGTCCCACTGGCGCAATATCACCTAAAAATCCAAAGCAGGCGTCCAAAAGAGTAGAAGCAAGATAGGTTCGACAGAAGCCACTGCGGGAGCCAGTACTTGAACGATGAAGCCGACTATACCTTTGCCTATGCGGGGAACAGGGTGGCTGAACTCATTCTTATCCAAGTGACAATTCTCAACGTACAAAGCCGCTGTGGTCGTGTCATTTATTGCAGTGGAAGGAAAGCGCACGACTTGCGCTGACAGTTGCAGAGGCGGAAACACCCCGATTCCCTTACAGAAGAGCTTAAATTCCCTACAATGGAACATAGAGAGGTTTCTCAATGGGTATTTGGTCTCTCCACTTTTGTGTTCAAAACACCTCAAAGAAACTAAGATTCTCACCTGTTTATCAAAGTCTTACAAGACACTTCAAAGCTGTATTCCTTCGCCTTGTCTGGTTTGAACATGACGTCTAATTCTATTGTTTCCAGCGGTAGTATCGTTCCAAAACCGTCATTGGGTTGGACATCAACAAACTGGCAAATATAAGTTCTTTTTTATGTTTTGATACCAAAAAGTGCCTTTTTTCCAGTGGCTAAGATCACTACAAAAGAGCAGTGTGAGTTGATCGTGTTTTCAGCAAAAAAGTGTTGGCAGTTGCATTCTCGTACCTCTGGAATTCCGACAAAGCCAAATGTCTGGGGCAAGATGGACTTGTTTGTCAGGTTCACAGTCGCTTTCACGGTCTCAAAGATTGTACAGTGGCCAAAGTCGATGGTCTCTACATCGAACTCCAGGTCAGATGTTGTGACCACAGCGTGCACTGTGAATGGCACTGGTCGAGTCTACATGTCAGAATAACAACAAACATTCGGCATTGCAACGAAAACCAACCATGTATTCATCGCACTGTTGAAAAGCAAATCTAGGCATACTTGCGAAAGCGAATGCATTCGCGAAAGCAGAACCAATGAATGTGCGCGAACTTTGAAGCTGCTCCTGCAAATCTTGCCAAACAACATAGAGCTACTTTTTACCTGATCAGCGACTGTTATCTTCATTGGCGCTTGAAGAACACCAGTCTCCGGGTTAAAATACTGCCCAGCGTCACTTGCTAAACTTTGCCTGCAACAGGTGCATGTCAGATGCATAAATTCAGCCAACTTGCAAAGAAATGTTTTCTTGATATGAGATTTTTTTTGGCTTGTGCAAACTCACCTTGGAAGAAATTTGAGTTGCGCTGAGAAGGTACTTTGTGCCTGAATGTATCCTGTCTTAGGTAACAGTTCCATGTGGTTCCTCAGCTCTGGACAAACCTCGAATCGGAGTCGAAGCGCACTCGTCGCCCTGTAAAATATTGTGATCTTGAACAAGTGAAAACTGAAAGTCAAGACATGCCATCATGTGTCTGAGAACTGCCTTTTGACAGGCATGAAGGGTTGACCCTCTAAAACAAATTTTGTTTGCAATCCAACAATTGCTTTTTGTACCTGTTGTGGACAACAATGGTGTCTTGGTAAAGTCGATCAAACATGCAGATTTTCATGTCAACATCATTCCTCCCCAACCACACTGGCACATCAATGCCATTGGCCATCGCTAGAATGTTTATCTGGAAAAGCAAAAACAGAGACCTTACCAGCCCACAATGAAACGCTCTCTGAAACCAAACTCTGAAACTTACGCAAAAATAACATTTCACACTCACGTCTTCTGAACATGAATCGGCAAATGTGACACCAAACCGACTTTCCACTTCACCGGGCAGGCTTGGATTCCACTGGATCTCCAACTTCACAGTGGAAAACGGCCCAATTTTTCCCTCAGAATGCTGAAAGTGCAAAGGCTTTTCTGGTTGCGCATCACCAACACCAACATTTCCTTGAAGCTAAGTGACAATGGTAGAAACGATCCTTCAACGTACCCCCGTGACTGACATGCCATCCACCGAATCGAAATCCAAGTCATCACAGCTTTTCGAAATATTGAGCAGTGAGGCTTCCGTTTCTGTGGAAGGCAGTGGAAAAAACTGCACTCAACACACACACCCGTTGGAGCCTCTGTCCACACCTGCAGCCACTTTCATTTCACCAGGTTTAGCTCTCGGAAAGGAAAATAATTCACCTTGAATGTCTTGAGTAATGATGTCATCTGCATTTTTATCGGGACATTTAGTTTCCTCTGGGGTCGAAATCCCTGAATCGCGCTCTTGGTCTGAAAATGTGTCAACAAAGGCAATGATTTCGGATGGTTGCGGTTCATTCGACAGGGCATTTTTCACAGGAGAAAACAGGCTTTCAACATGTGATGTGACGCCAACTACAGCAAGCACACAACGGCACCGCAAAGAAAGGTTCACCAGAAATGAACTGTTACCTTCTGCGGGTTTATCTAAAGGTTTTTCGTCCTGCTCCTTTTCTTCCGAAATGGTAGGTTCTTGCTCCGCATTCTCTTCGGCATTTTCTGTGTGGTTCACTTCAACAACATCCGCATTCGCTCCCTGAAACAAATGGCCTCTGTGGATACAGGTCTTCAACCACTTCTGACATTGTTGGTTGTGTCCCAGCGCTTGACACTGGTTGACTGTGACCACCAAAGTGACACGTGCAAAGCTGTTTTTTTTTTAATTTTTTTTAACAACACTTACCTGCGATGTCAGTCTCTTTTGCTGAAGTGGAATCACCTTGTAAAAAGTAAACGACGTCCCCAAAGCCCCGTTGTTTCGTAGTGTTAATGTCCTTTTGAGTGTTTCGCCAATCACAGCTGTGCCAAACTCCACCAGCGATGTGTCTACGCTCAGCTGAAAACAATATGGAGGATCCAAGAAGATGAAAAAGCGACGTTGAAGACCGTGAGGAATGAAAGGTCAACCAGGGGACAAGGCTGCAACGAGGGGATTTGAATGACGATGACGACGAAAATTACAAGGACGCCAAAAAGACTCAATTCGACCATTTTTCTGGACAGCGACCTAAAAACCTGACACGCGTGATACTCACATTACACTTCTTTGTCGTGCATTTTATTGGTACCAAGAAAGGTCCAGTCTGCGCCAGAAAATTCACGTCTCCAACAAGATCCTCATTTATCTGGAAGAGTCAAAGGAGTTGCAGAATTTATCACCAAAGTCAAAGAAACAGAGGATCCGTGTGGACCACGGTTCACTGGTTTCGTCTACAGAATGCACAAATGCACATGCATGTGTGTATGAGGCGGTTTTACCATCGGCGTGAAAGTCACAATAATCTCACACGTCAAACCAGCTGACATTTGTCCAGGAGGGTCAAAGCTGGAAAGGAAGATGAACAGAACGTTGTCAACCAACTTAAAGATGTTTCTCTCCGCGAACTATACCACGATGAAAATGGAAGAAGAGAAAGACACTCACTAAATATCAATGAAATCTTTGAGGCGCTCCGTGATTCCAACCAGTTTCAAGTGGTTCAACGTGTAAGACACGTTCGTGAGCATCACTCTCTTCTTGTATGTCTTTCCAACATCAAAGTCCTGACAACACGAAGAAACAGGAGATCAAACATAACAACTGATCTGCAGCTTCAACGCAGCAGTATAGCAGAAAAGAGTGAGTATGGCACCTTGAAATGTACAACACCAGGTTTGCTGTAGAAAGCCTTGCCCTTGAATTCCTTTCCTCCCGCCACCTGCTTCTTTACGATGCTCTCTTTGTGCTTCTCTAATTTCTTCTGCATTATTTCCTGAAAAGACAAAACAGAAATCAGCAGTTCTGTTGAGCGTTTGAAAGCGTGAGCAAATTTCTGGCGATTCAAAAATGCTTCGCGACATCAGTACCTTCTCTTGAACCGACCGTAACTGTTTCGCCTTCTCTCTGTTCGCTTCAACCGAAGACTATGGAAACAAAGTGTTCGCTAACAATTATAGCTTTTTGCATGCAGTTCCAAGCACTTGGATTCATATGGCACATGTCAAGCAGACTCCTTTCAAAGTGTATTCTCAGCATTTCGTTTCATTTTCAGAGGGGATTCTCTGTCAAATCCTAACTGGATGTCCTGATTTATCACAAAGCGTTGGGACAACTCAGCACCTCAAGGCATTCACTTTCACCAGGGAGACAAATCCAAGTGCTCGGACTCTTATGAAGCGTGACAACACTATCCAGAGATCTTATTCCTAATTGTACACAAACTAAAAGCAATGGATGGGATCGGCACCAAGAAATTAACCACATAGAAACAAGGAAACACAACATGCCAGGTTTGTTGCATTGTTTCTACACTTATCACAATGATAATAAGCTTTTATCACAACTGCAATACACGCGTCAGCTTTCTGTTACCTTTTCCATTTTACTGGCACCAGGTAGTCTCATGTTTCCTCCTCTGGGCACCCTGTAAGGCTTGTGCTTGTCCCACAACCCTTCAAACTCTGGTTTTGCCATGTTAACATTTTCCTCATCTGCAAATCAGTGCATTGAAATGTGTTCCTGACTTCCGTTACATTTAAAGTTGAAGAAAACCTCTGGCAAATCCTACGATTTGTGCCAGGCAAGAAAAGAATACCTTCTGAGTCTGAATCTGGAAATTGAATCTTCTCACTTTCCGCTTCCAAATCATCTTCATCACCAGAAAGTTCTTGACCTCTGTCGGCAGCCTGAAATTGTTCAGTGTGTGAAAAAAAAATCTCGTGGAAAGGTGCCCAAAGAAACTTGTTCTGTGGCAAATTCAAAGCGTTTTTCACCAGTTTTGGCGACTTCAGCATTTCTTCTTCTGCAGTAGACACATATTCTTCAAAGGTTTGTGACTTGGGCTTTCTTGCAGGCTTCACAACCTGTACAAGAACAACAGCGATTGAAAAACTCTTGTTACGATATGAGACGCTGTTTTACCGTGTGTGATTTATAGTTTTATTTTCTTCTATTTTTCGGCGTCGGAATTTTGAGCGACATTTGGCACTGGCCTCCACTTCTTTGTTTATGTCTGAAAAGAGGTAGGGCTGCTGTTGTCTCCGTTTCTTCATCTGCTCTTCTTCCTTCAATATTCTTGCAGCAATGTCAACCTGCCGCTGCTTTTGCTCAGCATAAAATGACCTGCGCAACAAAACTGACTTTCACTCGAAGTGAAATTGAAGTTGTCATTCAGACCTGGAAATCTTTCCTGTCTGCACTGCTATTTGTACAAAACTTACTGTTTGGTCCTGTCGTATTCTTCAATAACGCTTTTCTTGATTAGTTCTTCCATTGGCTTTCCTCCGGCTGACAAAACGTCATTTTTGAAAGTTTCTTCCCTTTCCTTTCGCTCTTTAGCCAATGCCTTGCTTCTTGCTTGCTGGGCTTTCAAATTTTCCTTCAACAAGAGATGAAGCTGTTGGGTGCATTGTAAAGTGATGAAAGCAATTCTGACTCACAAAATTCTGACAAACTCCGCAAGAGAAGATTCATACCCTGTTGGAAGATATGTCACTTTTTAATGCCAGCATGGTGTTCATCCTTCTTTCCATGTATTCTTTTTCTCGTCTCGACTCCTCAGCAGATCGAACTCTCATTCTGATGAAGCAAACGAAAAAGGTAGTTTTCAGAAACCTTCTTGCGTGACGGGTCACCATCCTGACAAGACAATAAAGTTCATTCAAAGAAACCAATGACTGAAAACTACCGTACATACTTGTTCACAGTTTCTTGCAGGTATTTGTCATGCTTCTTGTGACTCTTCTCAGCATCTTCAAGTGCCTTCTGTTTCTTTTCTTCTTGCAATTTCAAGGCATTTTCCTGTTTCCTGTTTTCAAAAAAAAAGAAAACAAACATTACCCTTTCTTGTTTTGTGTGAAAAACCCGCGTCACATTGTCACATCTCTTGCTCACTCATGTTCCAAGTTGTAAGCACAATTTGAAGAAAATTATTACATTTGCAGCTGACGCCGCTTCCTCTCCGCGTTTTCCACCAAACTGTTTTCTTTCTGGCGGCGAATGACTGCTGCTTGTTCTCGCTGTCGTTCCCACGATGCTTCCCTTTCTTGAAGCTTGGCATCCAACATCGAATATTTTTCTTGGTCAATCACAGCCTGTGCCAACTCGTATCTGAAAATAATTGGGCCAACATGAGAAAAATGTTATTTGCAGAACACTGCAGAAAGGAAATTGTTGGAATGAGTTATTTGGTTTTGATCACTCACTCGGCCGATTCTAGTATTGCACACAATTTGACTTCAATGTCTTCCTCGTTTTGAAGTTCAGCACACACCCGATCGTGCTTGGCTGTCAATCTGTTGAGTGCAGAACTGAAGAAAAGAAAGAATATATCAGTTTCCCATGTCACAATGCATGCACTCTTTTGCCAGAGTTTCATAGAAACGTCACGCAGTTTGATTGTCTCTGTTCTCAATGATGACAATCTTCACTCACACATTTTCAACACTGTCCGCCTCTTGTATCTCAAAAAAAGTTTCATCCCTGTGTTTCTCCAATGATCGGATCTGCTCTCTACATTTCGCCAGTTGTTGTCTTGCTTCCTCGGCAGTGTGTCTTTTGTCGTTCACAGTTTCAGCAAGATGATCGATGTGTCGACGGAGGCGTATCATCTGTGTCCGTTCAGCGGTGGTGATCACAGCTTCAGGAGATTCGATCCAGTCACAGAAAGAATCGTCAAATGCCTCACTGCAATTTCAAACATGTCGTTAGAAGACAGCAAATCTCGATCTTTTTGGATTTCCATGAAAATA
>JAAUYG010278881.1_pt1 | contig 10465 bp, 4 predicted proteins | sample 7278091 | NCBI WGS metagenome assembly JAAUYG01 (sample SAMN14350201, study PRJNA611818) | marine sediment metagenome | isolation source: surface marine sediment (0.6m) | place: French Polynesia: Moorea | collected 2018-08
TTATATTTCTGGTCCTTGGTGGCTTGCCCCGGGGGTCAGCTGTATGTCCCCCGGGGTCACCCAGGACGGAACGGGGGGGGGGAAGGGGGGGGGGTACAATCCGGAAACCTGGGTTAGACAGACCCACCCCCACCCCCCACCCCCCATCCCTCAACAACATCTCCCACCAGTAGTTTACGATTTATGAAAAGAAAAGCTAATACAATGTGTCAAGAAATGATCCCTGGAGAGAATGGTGGCTCGTGTGTAGGACTCTAGACTGACTCCGACCGCTGCCTCTCAAAGTGGCCAACACTTCCCATTTAAGTAGCCCAATTGTGGACAGCAGCGATGTTCATCTTGAATGCCTTTATCCACTTCGTCAGGGCAGAGACAGACGTCTCTCAACCAGAATAATAAATGGCCACCAGGGGGCAGATTACTGAGACGTAGGGTCGGGAGTATTTTATTAAGGTTAGGGTGGAACTGAATACAACTGACCTTCGGATGAACTTCAATTGTATGACATACTTTATAAAACTTGATTAGGTAGGCTGGTTCATTCAGTGACTGATTCATCAAAAACCATTCAGTACTTTGATTTGATTCTTATTAAAGTCAACTTTTAATTCAGATTATCATGATGATGTAACCATGACAACTGGCATGCAGGAAAACCCAGTACTGGAAGAATCCTCCAAATCTTTTTTTTTTTTTTTTTTTTTGTGTAACCCCAATGCACATTCGTAGCCTAGTGGTATGAAGCTGAGGTATGGAGGCTGCCCCGAGTTTGAAGATGTAAAAACTGGGAGTTTTGCACATCCCACCTTGGCACTAAGGAGTGAAGCAACTGACTGGCCGGCTCGGAGTCAGTATAATGGTCTGAGTGATTCCTTTCTGCTCACTTGTGGCAGAATGGAGTTGGTAGCTTGGCACCCAAAAATGGCCGGGTGCAGATCGTTCAGCCCAAACAAGACCGGTCCAAATTCACTCACCACACCTATACCCACGTACACCTGCATACACCACCGAATCCAACTTGCAGTTGGTGATTAGCCCTTCAAGAGGTTGAAAGCCGACTGTAGGCCTGATTACTGCCCCCCCTCCCCTCAATACACATTTAGCATGAATAAATCCTTCAATATAAGGGCTCTACATGGGTTCAACAATTTATGCTGTGTCACACATCACTTTTTATTGCTTTTTTCTGTGTCCCATGTCATTTTTATAAGCATTTTTACTTTGTCACGTCACTTTTTATAACATTTTTGTACATGTTTATGTATTGATATTATAATTATATTTTATAAGACTTTCCTGTCGATCTTCGTCTTCTATAAAATTTTGACATCGATTCTACAATTTTTAAAAGATTTTGACGACACTTTCAACAGGTTTTATCAAGGCTCACATCAGATTCTACAACTTTAAAGTGGCCGTGTCGCACTTCTTTTTTTTACCCATGTGGAGCCCTAATATACAGTTCAATACAGGTTACCTTCTTAGTGCTACAGCAGACTGTACAAATACTGGTCACCCATACAAGTTGTCAACCACAAGAATAGAAGTCTCAAATTTCATAGAAAGGAGAGGCCCATTCACACTACTACAATCAGAAAACATTTATGCCAGTAATAAAAAGTTATAGTACCTATAACCTTTTTTTTTTCATTATAACCTCTGACGGAATAATTCCAATCTATCAACTGATTATAATACAAGTTACTACCCTAGGAGCATCAGGAGTGCCTCTACAGGATTTCAAGCCTGCTGTCCCTAGCAAAATTCAATCTAAGAAGACGTCAAATAAATCTGCATGAAAACTGTCACTATGCAGTGGGTTATTTCACGATGTCATTTGCTGATTATCTGCTTCATTAGTCACCAGAGGGCCGACTCCGTTCACAGATTCTTGCCTCACTGGACCATAAACACAGGAGTCGGCTTGGTGGGATGTTGTCGCCACTGCTCGTGGGTGAATGGCTTTTTATCCATGAAGGGTTGGATGTTGCTGCCATCGAGCCTTTTGACATGTTTGGTGCCTGGTGAACAGTTGATGTAGCATAACTATAGCGGGCTAAAAGGCATGGCATCGGGATAAAGCCTACAGACCCGGGAGGTTCACAAATCTGTAAAGTTTAGAGGAGCAGCCGAAATCTGGGAGGCAATTGTGTTGCCCGGTTGGCTGGAGAGCAACTGATCAATACGTAGGCCATGTCCCTGGTACAAAACCCACTGGGAGAGGGTGTCACAGACGACATAAGATCTTACACTGATATCAAAGTCCTACAGTCAAAATTGGCTGCATAAAACATTAAAATGGAAAAGTTTCAAAGTGGCATGAAATTATAAGAAACTTAGAGGAAAGTGCACTGAATGGGTTATGTTTTGCAGTCGTTGGGTCTCCAATGCAGTGTGTAAAAGAAAATGGTAATTCATGAAGTAACTTGATATTTATGTATTGACTGATTCATCATCCATAAAGTGATTTTTCCCCTGGGAGTTGATACTGGGTACTGATACCTTCATATCAATTTACAATAAAGCTTTTGTAGCCAAACGCCATACAGAATGCAAAGCAACGGAGTGGAAACCGTTATTTGTGTATTAATCATGTTAATTAGTGTGGATTATTCTCCCGGGAAAAAAAATCCCTCTTAGTACCATCGATCTTCACGACAAAAAGAATTATGAGGCATCAATTTTACATCCCCATTTTCCTGTTGAGAGTGATTTAACTATGCCACGCCGTGTGTCTAGGATATACATCAGCGATATATCAAAATTCAATATAAACTTGCCAAACAAAGCCTTGTCCAGGCTAAGATAAAAGAAGTGCCCCAGGGACACTGGCCTAAAAGTTATCTTGAAATGACATTCTCAGTTTCATGACACAAGATAAATCGATCATTTCGTCCCTGGCCAAGGGGAATACCACCTAGCTTGTACACTGGTATCAGCCGATAGAATCAATGAAGGCGATCTCCCACGGCGATGGAACACATTTGTCGCCAGCCAGCTTCACTTCTGCAGAATCAGCAGGATTTGAATTGTAACGGTTTTTCCCCCCAAAGACAACAAGCAAGAGTCGGCATATAGATGCAGCATCCTAACTCTCGCTGTTTCAGACTTGAAGTATACACGCCATGAGTTTCTGGTGGGATTTCGCAAAGCGACACATTTGGGCGATTCCTTGTGGAGAACAAAGTCTTCCCTGGCCCCGCACAGATAAGACACATGTGAATTACGATGCACTGAAGCAAGGCAATCAAGTCGTGGTCTCACTAGGCTTCCAGCCAAATCAAGACTGAAGCCCAGTAAATGAATGGACACAACAAGGGCCAATGCTAGCACCTCTGATCTTCCAAACAGTTTGCGTGTGTCTTAAAAAGACAATGAACTGCACACGAAAACTGGTTATTAAACTGTCAATCTTTTCTGGAGGCATTACAAATGTGCTATGCATGGCACTCAAGAGAACTGAAATGATACATCATTGATCAGTGACTTTAAATATGAAAATAACAATCCTGTTTTGTTGGGTGACAATACTTATCATAAGAACATATGTGTGTATTTTTTCTGCCTAAATAACAATAACAAAACAGCTTTTTACATGGAAAATACAACATCCATGCATGTAGCTTTTACATGTACTTTTTACCTGGCAATTTTTGAAATTCCATATCTAACATTTCAAATCAAGAACAACAATTTTTCAAAAAGAAAATTTTACTTGCAGCCTTTTGTGTCATGTTTGGAGTAGTGACCTCATGTCCTCATGTTTTTTTTTTAAACTTTGATCTAGGCCGCTTTCACACCAGAATTTTAGTGATGTCAGCATATAAGCCCCCAAACTTTGGGAGGATTTCAGGTGTGAACATGCTAATCCGGCGCAAATTTGGCTACTCAGCAGAAGTACCGGGGTAGCTAATCGGGAAAATACTCAGTACTGGTAATCCCAATTAAAATTTATGCCGGGATAACTCTGGTGTGAAAGGAACCTCTTCTAGGCTTGGTCACGTGAAGCTCTGTTGTCGCATTGTCACAAAATGAACATGAGACTTTTAAACAATATTCAATCAACCCTGCCACCATTTTTGCAACGACATTCGAGACTGGCTTGTTCTGTTGTGAAATTTTTGGGGGAAACTGTTGGGACAGATGGGTTAGACTGCAGCAAACCTCAAGGCTATAGTCACATGACTGATTTTGCCATACCCTGGCAGATAATTCACATAAAAGTCAAGCATCTTCATTCTGAACTGAAGTACCGGTAAGTTTTTTTGGCATGAAAGCACAGTCAGGCACAGCAAGAAATTTTTAAATTTCTTAATTCTGCCAAAGCAGTACTCTAGATTACTGATGTCAAAGGGGGGCTGTACATACTGCATGCAAGTGGGATTTGATTATCCCCTCAAGTGCTATTATGTCACACTTATATCCTGGTAAATAGAATCCACAGAGTTTTGGTGATAACCAATTTTGTAGACAGTGGCCACTAAGAGGGAGACGCGCTCATTAAGGATGCAAACACATTGAGTGTATACGGACATGTATGCCACCACTGTGTATGTCACCACTGGGTAAACAGTATTAGTAATTTGGTATCTTTAATCAAATGCATCACATTCTAATGCGTAATGGACACATAGATGTAATGGTAGTTCACCTCATTACTAGCTATAATTATCTTTGTTATATTTAACTCATCCCAATACCCATGGGTCATCCTTCCAACAGCTTATTGACGCGAGTGGTAATCGGAAAGTTTTAATATCCATACACAATCGCCACGGTGACAGAATCACGGCAGCGACAGAATCACTGCGGTGACAGATTGTGATCAAGGGACGCAGCAAATGAATCGAGAGAGAGCCAGCTAGCTCACTCCGACAGGCACACAATTTACACCAAGGCGAGAAATCGGAGAAATCTGGAATTGAATCAAAACGCCAATGCTCCGATTCAGCCCTGTGCTTTGCCGAAATGTCGCTATTACAGGGTTAGGGAAGGAGCAACAATTTTTGTGGCTGATGAATTATTCCTACGAGGGCTGAGCTGGGTTGAATATTCCAACATTACAGGATAAAAGTAAAAGCAGGAAATTTCTTTGCACCTCATGTCCTGATAACGGCTCACTCTCAGAAAAGCTGTGAAGACTGCACTTGAAACTTCGCTAACTGAACTTTTCTCATTTCAAGCCATCACATGGGAACTGCAGGTATTAAAGAAAATCAGCAGCCGCAATTTAATGATAGTTCTTCCTTCCCATGACCCGTGTCTAATCGTCACTTTAATGGCGAGCATTTCATTTAGCAGAAAGATGAAACGTGATTACGAGCACACAGGCAATGTCACTGATTCAATCAGTCTGACAGATCAGCCTGTGTTCAATTCAAATGATTGCAAATCTTGATTAGACTCTTTCGAGACGTTCGGCAGGGGACCGACCACCCTTGTCGTTGTCCCCGATGACGATGACCGCGACTGGCCAACAGAGCCAGGACAGGGACGACTTCCCTACTTCACATGTAACTACGGGCCCCAATTGATGGTCCACAAGGAAGTTGTATTGATTGGAATGGGGGTAGGGGGTCTGCTCCGAACTGAGGAAGAAAGGCAACGGGGAGAGGGAGGGGAGGGGTTGTCCAAGACACGGCAGGGACAACTTTCATGGCCGCAAACTAAAGATTGAAGATAATATCAATCCAATACTAAGTATTCTCCGCTATCCCCTTGACGTTTCCGCCATCGCGCCCCTCTGCCATTTTTCTCTTTTCTCAGCCCCAGTCACTACATAAATAGCCCCTCCTAAAATAAGCTGAAACCGGTTCGTTAAGCTCGGGGAAAAGTTCCTCGACACCGAAAAAGACAGCGCCATCGAAAGTCATCTCACTTCGTCTTGGCTTTTGACGTCTTCTACGAGCATCAGAGATAACGGCCAGAGGAGTCGGCGGCTTTGGGGGGGAGGAGCAGTGGTCGTCGACCGTTTTTCCTTAGTCTGCCACCACAGTTACTGTTAACTCTCTCTCTCTGATCGGAGACTCTCATTACGGCGGCCGGAATTTCTCTTAACAGCACACTGGGAAGCTCTGCTGTGCTGATTATAATCACACCATTGTCACGGCAGTGAAAGAGCGATGATTGGTTCAAGGGTCGTGGAAATGGCCAAGCTAGGCCTGACACTGTGGAAGACATCTAAGCATGGCGGGAAACATGTAAGTACAACTGGCTCAGAGACTGGAGACATTTCTTATTTCTGATGACACGACCGCATTTCATTCTATTTTAAGTTCAGAAAGTTTATTTTGTTTCTGCTCTTGAACATAAAAGTTCCATTTGCAAAAAAAGCAATTTGCTCAAGTGCATACAACAATGTTTACACTCAGGGAGGCAACTACAAACAAAATTGTAAGTGGGTCAGATAAGTCAAATTATTTGGAAGCAATCATTATCATGACTGCCTGAAAGGTATCCCAATTATAAAGTTTTATGACAATATCTTTATAGCCATAGTTAAGATTGCCTTGATCATGCTGGTCATTTTTTAAAAGTTTATGACATCACCAGCATAATTGTTTACTAAAACTTTTGCAACATGTGACTGCATGACGTCATGATAAAAAGAAATTCTAAGTATACATACACTGTACACCTACCAATAAATATATAATATACATGTGTACATGATGTATACCATAGCAATTAACACAATGCATCATCTCCTAATGTATCAAAAGAGAAGTCATGCAGCCTATACTGCAATTACTGGTATTTGTAAATCATCAATAATCTGCGATGAGCGTCAATTATATTATGAATTTAATATTCCAAGTCTTGTGTACCACATGTTCCATATAAAAGCATTAAAATATTATATTTACTTAGGATAATTAATAACAACGTACATTTCTTATTAATTACATTTCTTATTATTGTGTTTGAACATGTGTTGATGAAGATAGCGCTCTCTATCAAAATATTACTCGTACATGTACATGTAGCTCAGCTGTCTGGGATGGGGGGGGGGGAGTATTGCTCATATACATCCTTTTGGGCTTACCCAGCCCCGCTACATCATTGTGATCCTCCTCCCTACCCCACCCCCCTCTCACTGAACAATGGTCAAGGCAACCAAATCAAAGTTGAATGCTCTTAGGCATGATTGAGAGAGAGTATAAAATTATATAAAAGTCAAAGCGTATAAAATCTGCCGTCTTGCCTCAGAATCGTCTTTTATCTGCGATTGCTGCAGGGTGGCAAAGACGCTTATTGAGTCACTTTCGACAAGGACTTCTATTGTATGCAGGTTACCACCCCCGGACACTTCAGGGCGCGAAGGCCATTGCCGTGACGACAATTAGATTGTCATGCGGTTTCCTTTGTCACTTCAGTTTCCACGGCAAAGGACTGCCCAGGGGAAATGAAAGCCGGCTGAACTGCCCAAAATATAGCTGGATCATCATCTCAAAGTTAAAAAAGAACTTCTACATTGATTATTAACACAAATATATCTGTGCAATAGATAAATATCTATAGGTTTTTCAGCACGTTGTATTAATGTTACAAGGAACAGTGGAGTATATGATCTTCTTCTGACTTCGAAAAGTTCACATAACATTCCGGTAAAAGAATAACAGTTTCAGGTAGCATGCAGAACTTAATTTTTACATGCGGAAATCAGGACGTATGTCTCCTGGCCATGGTTTAATTTTAAAGTGTCAGTCATTTACTACCAAACATGCGTTATCTAAATGATTTTTTTAAACTTTTGCATGGCATACTTTACTTACTAGTACAATGTAACATGAAGTTTTGCCGTAGCTGAGACTGGGTATTGGAGCTCTTCCACAATTAATTACAATTTACTGCTAGTTTTTACTGAGGAGTTTTCACAGTCAAGTTTTCACTCAGCAACAGGATCCAAGACTGAGCCAAATGATGTACTGTACATGCTGTATGAGCCAAAAGACTGATTCAGCAGACTGAGCCAATTTAGCTCTGAATCAGCAGAGTAAAACAAGACGGAGCCAAAAGACTGATTCAGCAGAATAAGCCAAATGACTGATTCAGCAGACTAAGCCAAAAGACTGATTCGGAGGACTAAATGAAAGATTCAGAAGACCGATTTAAGAAACTGATTCAGCGGACTGATTTAATAGACTGAAAGTGAGACTGATTCAGTACACGGGTCCAAGAGACTGATTCAGCATCAAGTAGACTGACTGATTGAGATACTCAAGTCCTGTCAATGAGAGATCAGATTACAGAAACCCAAGATCCAGATTTTAAAACATTTTGGTGGTTTGCTGTACTCATTCTATTACCGGTGAGTGCACATGCTGCAATAAGTGCACACTAGTTTCTGTACACCTTTCAGCATGCAATATGTCCTAGGTCTTAGCTCATGTAGCTACTTGGGTTAAAAGTGGAAGGAAGCTTTTCCTGAGCAGACCATTTCAAAATTTCCAAAGGCATTGTGCACTTAATGAAATGAATATGGTATGTTACGAGTTTCCTCTAATCTACCTTCAAATATCCATCATATCACAGACTGCTCCATCACGAGCACAAGGTGCGCAGATACAGAATCTGTTTTAAGTCGACTCCGGGGAAATAAATTGGTGTCAGAACTCAAAGTGGAAGTTGATTGGTTAGGCACACCCCAGTGGCGGACAAAACGTTCTTTTCATGAGGACGATCGCTCAAAACCAAAGCATCTGCCCAGTTCAAGCTGTAGTATACACAGTACAGTTTCGTACATTTATCAATGAAAGTTTCTTGGCCATAACCTCTGAGCTTCAAAACAGTAACCTACATGTTATTGACTTGGTACATGCATGTGGATAGAAATGTTACTAGTAGGTGTTAACTGTTTCAAAAGGATGATGTGTTGGTAAACTCGGTAAAATTTGATATTGATAGAAAATCACGTTAACACCAGTGAAAGTCAAGAGCTTTCGACCTGACACTTCAGGCCTTCTTCAGTTCACTTCGGTAAAATTTCTTGCATGGGGGACCTTCTGCCAAGAATGTATGGCCTTTCAACACAGGAGGTCTTTCATGGCAGTGGTCTCTCAAGAAAGATTTTACTATAGCTTTGTTAGAATTTAACAGTTAAAAGATTGATCATGGTAAGATACTTTTTTCATGTGTTTATTCTACCAATCACTTTAAAATAAAATACATGTATTTAATTTATCATTGTCATTCACAAAAAGGAAATGAAAAACTTTTACTGCATACAATTGCAGTAAAAGTGCAAAATGAAATTGTAAAACATTCTATACTGGCTGTGAATTTCATTTTGTAGTAGGCATAACCTCAAGGCACTGCACTGCTACAGGAATAAAAGTAGAAAGCAGTTTAACTTCTTCAGACCTTCTGCAGCATGGCTGATATTCGCCTGCCTCTGTGGGATCAGATAAGATAAAATGCCAAAGGACAAAATGAATCAAATCCTATAGAGTACAGACAACCCATCTGATATTATGGTATTAAATCATACCCATGTTTAGTATCAACAAGTAACCTGGGACATGCTTTAATGGTCCCCCGTTAACACCTACAGGTTGTGCTTAACTGCTACTGAGGTAATTCATTTGCATAACATTCGAAGCACACTTGGTGCCACAAAAAATTTCAAACAGGTCCCAGCATGCTTACGATTGGGCTTTGTGCACGTGCAGCAGTTTTTATGAAACAGTGCTGACCAATGGTGTTCGATCCTCAGACAAGATGTTATCTTTTTGACTTCATCCCTTTCACCTTTGGTTGATTGAATGAGGCAGGGTAAAAAATTCCCTCCTGTTCATCCTCTAGCTCCCCAGTTTCCCTTGGGATATCAGTAAGCCGGTGCCAGTGGTAAGGGCCTCTGAGTTCTCAAACAGGCAATTTCCGTCTTACTTTACCAGAAAGTTAATAATATACATGCAGTCTGGCAGTGGAGGGTTGTCCTTAAATGCCACCTGAACATGTTGGCGCTTCCAACAAGTTGGAATGTTTAGCTCCCGCAGAACAGTTGAGGATTTGCGGTTTAAACTGCAACATGTTCATATGTCTCAATGCATATGAGATATGTGTATTATTTATCAACAAGACTGAACATGACTTAATAATGCAACGTTGATCTTGATTAACAGTTGGAAGAGATATATATGGATTTCAATGTTTAATTCATGTGAAAAAAAAATATGATGAAAATGGATACTAAAGGTAAGTTAGTTCTTATGACAAAACATTATTATAAACATTTATTATATTTAACAGAAATGTCTATGCAAAAATTACTCATTACTGAGATGACATTGCGTGAGTAACCAGACAGTCGGTTGCTGTGCAACACAAGGGTGGCATCCCGGTTGGAGAAAGTATCAATCAATCAATCAATCAATCAATCAATCAATCAATCATTAGATTTGTATTGCGCCATTCCACAACTGTGCTCATGGCGCAGAACAATGTTATAACTACTGGGAAAAAA
>JAAUYG010178423.1_pt1 | contig 10464 bp, 10 predicted proteins | sample 7278091 | NCBI WGS metagenome assembly JAAUYG01 (sample SAMN14350201, study PRJNA611818) | marine sediment metagenome | isolation source: surface marine sediment (0.6m) | place: French Polynesia: Moorea | collected 2018-08
CTGAAGGAATAAAGCATCACACAGCACACACAATTCATGATTCTGCTCTTCACCAGGAAACTAGCTTCTGTTACAACATTCATCTGTGCATGATAACAAGTGAGGGAAATGACCACATGGTGTGCAGGCACGGATCCAGGATTTTGGTCAGGGGGCTCAGTAGAGTTTGACCCAAAGGGGGGGCCCTGAGCCCAAAATATGCTCAAAATAGGGGTTTTCCCCTTAAAATTGCCTAAAAACTGCTAGATTTTGAAGAAATCTTGGGGGCAAGGGGGCCCCCCACCCCCGGATCCGCTCCTGGTGTGGACAAGCTGATGTTGTTCTGCCGTGCTCAGGTGGGTTGTCAGTGAGAGTTAGCGTCTGAGCAAAACAACAACGGAACGACGTCACTGGGATTGTCACATTGCATCCCTCATCAAATGGCACCCCAGGTAAAGGTCCATTTCATCTGAACCTACAGCATCGCAATCCTGGGTGTTTCACCCATATCCGAGATTACATTGTCCAATGCCTGCCAAACTCAATGCAACAGATTTTCACTGACGCCACCTGATGCCTAAAATCGCACCTCACTGGGTGACCTGTGGAAGTTTGACCAGCAGGAGTGTCCCTCCCCTCTGACAAGAAATGAAGCGAGTGCTACCTCAGAAACAGATGAGACACCAGAGGTGACACTGGAGGGGGATGCCTCGGGAAAACACCACACCAGTGTGCCACTGTGTCATCCCAAAGCCCAAAGGCATCAACCCTGTGCGAAACAATTTTGCACCACAAATGGTTTGGTGCATGAGGTGCCATCTCAGGAATAGATGAGACATCCCAGGTGACATTGGAGAGGGATGCCTCGGGAAAACGCCACACACCAGTGTGCCGCTGTGTCATCACTCATGGTTGCAGGCCAATGTGATGACTTCCGAGCTGCAGGTTAAGGCCGCGATCTAGAGGAATCCTCTTTCTGAAAACTGTGCTTAAATTCTGGCACATAAAACCTTGCAACTGTTCCAGAAATCCACGCAACCATGATTACATAAATCAAAAATTACACAAGCGATTCCAGTGTACAAACTGCACATGTACAACGGCCCTTGAGTCAATGGCGGTCTGTTTAGCAGAAAGCTTTTTCAATTTGAATTTCCATATGCGATGAAGGGAACAAAATCTGTCGAGACACAAAGCAACCTCTTGCTGTTGTTTTGAAATGAAATTGAGTTTTTGTTCTTTGAAACAAAGAAAGAAGTGACACCTCATGGGCGGATCAACTGAAATGTGAACTGCTTCCCGACGTTAAAAAGCACAACTTCCCATTCGCAAAAGGTAGAAACGACACGAAGAGAATGGAACAAGAAAGCGCCCCGCCCCCATCACGTGACAACACAAGGTCGGTGTCGGGGTGGGACGTCTCGGGGTGTCCTGCACAACGACGACGACGCAGACGTGACTCCATATGGCCGTCTCGACTTTGTCACAATTGGCCTAAAAACAATGGAAAAGTTTTTCTGTCGCGGGAAAAGAAGACTCTCAGTGCATGCAGACAAAAACTGTGGCGTGGTCTTTACAGAAGTACCTACAGCAGAGCTTCATCTTTCCTTGTGAATAAATTCAATTCCTTGTTTCCCTTTGCAGAATCCGCTCCTTGACAGATGAGACGGAAACTCAGTGGCAACGCAACTGGAGCAACGCAACCACTCACCATGACAACTGAGATAATGGGATGGCGCTTGCACAAAACGTAAGTTGCAACGCAAACTCAAACGGAACGTAACCCAGTTATGACACCAACCCAATGCACAGAATTTGCCACACCCCAGTTATGATTGGCTGAAAAGTCTATATAGGTTGCGTTGAGGGTTGGGGTTGCAATTTACGTTTGGTGCTTAAACTGTCTAATGCAACGAAAGCGCATTTGCACACAAGGGTCCACCAAACACACAAGAATCTATAAGGAAGTATTTGAACGAAAGTCGCTATTCACTGCACTTTTTCAGAAAACGCATTGCAACCCTACCACAGCAGATCAGACAGAAAGTGTCAATTCATCGGAATACAGACTGAAATCCTCAAGAGAACGACAAAACTTGAACATAAAGGCCCAGAAAACACATCGCAAAGCAGTTTTTACCACAGCAGAAAAGACAAAAAGCATACAGAATGAAATCCTCAAGACAATGACAGGGCTTGGACAAAAAGGCCCAGAAAACACATTGCAAACTTAAGTTACCAAAAAAGTTTTCTTTGCAACAAAGACTAAAAAGTGCAAAAAGGGCCCACAAAACCAACTGAAATTTCATCAAAAAGAGGCCAGAACCAGCTTTTTCACTGGAATACAGACTAAAACCTGCACGAGAGGTCCAGCAAAAACATTGGAAACAACTGATCCACCTAAGTTCACTGGCTTGAATTGACTGAAAAGCACAGGAAAGGAAAACATTTCTTGTTGGAACACAGAGGTGGACAAGTGCCTTTAAGAGAACGACAGGCTTCTTTCAGCAACAAGGGACGAAAGCGAATCACCACTGCTGCACAAAGGAGCAGTGTCTGACTTGCCTGTAGCAGCAGTATCAGTCAGCATTCTAGTAATAGAAAGCCCTGACCATCTTGTACAGTGGTGGTGTTAATCTCCCAGGGATGCAGTGATGCAGTAAGTGAGCCTAAGTAAAAGAGCATGACACCTGTAGTGACAACGATGATTCCCGAGATGGATTACATGGATTTGATGGCAGCGGAGGGCAATTCTTCCGCACTGAGATTTGAGGACACAACTGCTAATGGAACAACAGGCGGAGACGACTACACTCCGTTTGATTCTTCTATCCTGGGCAAAGTCCTGACGGCACTGGATCTGTACTTTATTCCAGTTCTCATTGCTGTGGGACTCATAGGTAAGTCACCTGTCCGGGATTTTGCATCTGGACCTAATCCCTTTGTGAGGCAGGCCAGTGCATGCCAGTGGTTGGAAGAGAATCTCCGAGTGAAATGGCCTCCCTATTAAGGCCGATTCACACCGGACACGAATTCACGGACGAATTGACAGGACGAATATGGTGAATTCATCGATGAATTGAACCAATGTATTGTGGTCTATGGGGATGTTCACTTTGAATTCCTCCATGAATTGCAATTCGTGGCTGAATTCAGACAAGAAAGGGAAAACTGGTTTTTGTGGACGAATTCACACCAAAAATGTTTGCTCAATTTGTGGATAAATTAATTCATATCTGGTGTGAATAGGCCTTTACTTTCAACTGAGAAAACTACAAAATTTGTATGATTTCTGAGGTGATATGGCCATCAGCAAACGCTCGGGGCTGTCTCTGACCCGATGATTGAGAAGGGGACAGCTGATAGGAGACATCAGGGGAGACCATCACAACCCGTGACTCTCGTGTTGCATTGTTGTGAATAAAAAGAGCCTCGAACCTTTTAGCCTCACGAGGTTCGACCCTTCTATCTTAAATCTGTTGCACTCTCTCTATATATATATCTACGTGTGTCTCTCACTGTTTGTCTAGTTGTGTCAACGTGCTGTTGCGTCTTGTGTGCGTGCAAACAGCTTCTTCTTGAAAGAATTGCCTCCTTTTTTTTGTTGCCTCATTTTGAGACAGTTTTTAATGCAAAGACAGCATTGTCCACGGCGGTTTGGTGTTGTGGTTGGCATGTCAGACTTTGAATCCTGTGACCCAGTTCCAGTCCAGCCACTGCCCAGCACTTTTCTGCTTGTACCGCAGGCAAGGTACTTCAGTGAGATATTGCTACCAGCTTACACTGGGATGAATGAGCATATTGGCACTAACCTGTGTGGATTGTGGCAACAACTTAAAATTGCTCCAAGGTTAGAGTGAGTTTCTCTGCCAGGGGTTGCAGGACATTGTTAGCTGCCTTTGAAACCCAACTGTCAGGGCTAACTTCCCTAGGAGTCACAAGGGTCTAAAGAGCGGGGTACAAATGCACTAAACCGACCTAACCTAACCATTGCGACCAGACTTCAGCCTCCAGTGCTTTTGCCTGTGGACAGCGCAAAGATGTAGTTTCGTCTTCACAAACAAGAAAACTTCTATTCGAGAATCAACTTAAAAGATCAGATCCAAGTCTTGTTCCTCTTGTGAAAGGGGAGTCTAGCTATGGGAATTCCTCAGTGACAGGCCGTTCAATGCACACCGTCAGACACACAGAGAAAGGATCTTGTTCAAAGGCACTCCTCAAAGAAAAAGCCGCGAACAAAGGCTTAGAGAATTTCTTCAGTGATTCAGCGTTTTCCCTCTAGTGGAAGTTTCCATGCAGGAACGCGAGGAATGAACGAAAACCTATTCTCCCAACAGGTTTTTGCAGCCTGATTCTCTTTGGACCAAATCAGCAGTTGTCTGATATCAGAAAACAAGACTGTCTTCTTCTTCCTGTCTCCCAGGGGTAAATTATTTACAGGCTGCAATAAACAAAATTCAAGCAACTCAATTTGGCAATACAGAGGTACAGCCCACTTAATTCGAAAAAGTAATAACAAGTAAAATTCTTTGGAATAGCTACAGCAAATTTCAAATGAAGCAGGCAGATTAATACATGAGAGATAGGAGTATGATTTCAATATATAAGACTTAGAATTATCTTGGAATTTGGATTGTCTATGTTCTGATTAAGCAGTGGGAGGCACTAGTAAGCTGAAATCACTGAACTTCCCTTCACGGAGGTAAACAATGCAGGCTCCCAGGGTCACTTCCCAGTGTAGCAGCCACTAGTGTCCTGGACATTTGTAAATGCATGAATGGGTTTTGCTTGAAGCGGTAGCTAATCAGCTGTTTAGTACAATTGGCATGGCATTGCAAAACTAGAAGCAGTGATGGGGCAACTGCGGTGCGAAGTCCACCCACCTTTGTCTCTTGCCCACATGGCCTTTGGAGACCTTCGGTGGGGGGGAGGGGGTATGGCGGTGTGACACAAAAATTGTCTGAACCACAAAATGGCTGCCCTGCCATAACTGATAGGTGCTCAGACCATAAATGGACTTCGCACAATAAGAGAAAATACACACAAATACTAATGAGGTCAATGACGGTTTCCCAGTGTGTGACCCTTGACTGGCGGCCAGTTCACACTGGACACAAAACGCTGAAACGCACCGCAATGGCAATGGAACTTGCAGCCTTTGATCAATGATTCAACTATTCACACCACGATTCTTGTGTGAATGGACTTGTTCGAACCAATCCTGATGGGCCGCACCCCCGACACACCGTGCACCAAGTGAGGCTCAAATCTACTAAACTCTCTCTCTCTCTCTCTCTCCCCACTCACCACAAACCTCTCTGTTTTTCTCTCTTCCCATGTGCGTGCTCTGCGGCATAAAAACTGGGCGTGTCTTCTGAATGACAAAACCCGTTTCATGTTCAGCTTTTTCTGTCACATCGGTGATGGCGGTTCGGAAATTAACGGAACATGCCTTTTGTCCTGTTTTATAACATTGTGACAATGAACGAAATTAGAAGTGGCTGAAAGTGGAGCAGCTTGTGGAGTCTTGTCTGAGCGGTCATCGTCATTGCCGTTGGAGTGGAAGACCCCCATTCCCACCCACCAAGACAGTAGACACTTTAAGCACCAAACGTTAACTCAAACTCAAGCCGTGATCACCCATGAATTCTCCCTACTTAATGTTGCAAAGCCCCATTTACGTAATATTCAAACGTTAGCATTGGCAGTTTAGCATTGCAACGCAATGTTGCAAGATTAACGTTGGAGTTAAGGTTTGGTGCTTAAACTGTCTAGTATATTCCTCAAACCCTTACACCACACAACAGATTATATAAGCACCAAACTCAACTCCAAGTACGGAACGTAACCCAGAAAGAACGGCCAATAACTGAGTGTCTAAAGTGTCTCATGTCACTCCTGTTGCGTGCAAGTGTCACGGTTTGAAGAGCATGATGAATTGGTATTACAAGGGAGGGGGCTTGGCAAAATCATACAGGGAGGGATTGGATAATCCTGCAGGGAGGGGGCTTTATGCTGAAACACATAGTTTTTGGGCTGATCTCCGAGTTCCTATGCCACAGAAATAGAAAAGTGGGGCACGCCAAAATTTGGCTTGATGTGTTTTGACCTTTTTTTTTTGATTTTCATTGTTGACAAAGCGTAGAGCTATACTTTTCGTTTCAGGTAACACAGTGTCCCTGGTCGTGTTTCTGGCCACGTATCTCAACAGGCTGTCGCACAGCGTCTACATGGCAGCACTGGCCATCAGCGACTCCGGATTCCTCATAGGTAAATGACAGTGGTACCCGCGTAATTCAAACACATAGGTGATAGATAGATCACGCAACAAGCGAAAGTTGGAACCTCATCTCAAACGAAACGTAACCCAGTGTTGAATTCCAATGTAGAATTTACCATACCCTTGACACCCAGTTGGGTAACGTTCCGTTTTGAGCTTATATACGTCTTATGACAGTGGCCGCGTCAATTTGAACACGGTTTTGTAAACCCCGCACAATTCGGATAAAACTCCAAAACTCCACAAGGCAAAAAGCAAGTGCTGCAAAACTGCAAAATTCTGAGGAAATGCCTTTTTTCGAACTGTGCACAAAGGAAAGTATCATGGGCAAAATTCCAAGTTTTATCTACCTCTATGCAAAAACACTGCACACTTCGAAATTCTGCAAAATCCCAAGAAAGTGTGTTGATTTTTTTTATTTGTGCGGGAAGGCGTGTATCATCTTGGGGCAAAATTCCCAGAATTTTTTTTCACAATGCAAAAACACTGCACAATTCAAAACTTTGCAAACTTCGACGGAAATGACCTGCAAAATTTTCTTTAGAATTGCGTGGGCAGAGAGAGTTGTTGTCCTGGGGTTTCCGTTTCTTGTTTCTCACTCGGAAAAACGAATCCAAGTCCAATTCCAAGCCTGGCATCTGAACCTCACGCCTTGACAACTTCCTTTTGCAAATGGACAGTTTTAGCAAGGCTACGCTATTTCCTGACGTTAACACTGTTTACCGGTTTGCCTGGGTCTATTCCAAAAATAACGTCAGTCAGCTACGCTATTTTGCTGTTTTTAGCGCAGGTTATGTACGTCAGCGTCAACGTCGGCAAATAGCATAGCCTTGCTAAAATTGTCCATAGACGCATCACGGTGGTCTGAAGTGCTGCAATGTTTCCAAAAAGGCCACTGAGAAAACATCTGTAGGGATTCTGAAAACATTCCCTCTTGTTAACTGCCAAAAAAATGCCCACGAGTTTCGGCAAAAAATTTCTTTCTTTTGGTGGATTAACTGCGACAAAATTTGCTCGCAAGACAGTTTTTTTCTTGACGTAAAAGACTGTTTTTCGGAAATCCAAACTTGCGCCATTGTTCTTCAGAAGGAAGGACTCTGTCCTCTGGAAAAGTGCATTACTTTTCAATTTATAATCAGTGCATCTTGTTTCGTAACTTGAAAGACACTTGATTTGCATTCAGATGCATCAAATTATTGCGTCTTTGCGTCTTTGCGTCTTTTTTGGACATCAGCTGTTCCCAACCCCCCTCCCCACTCCCCGACGGGACAGAACAACACATTAGAGGTCGAGAAAAATTCCCGATTCCGTTTCAAGCCTCTGAAAATTTGCCGTTCCTAACATGCAGATATTAGACAGTTTTAGCAAGGCTATGCTATTTCCTGACGTTAATGCTATTTACTGGTTTGCCTGGGTCTATTCCAAAAATTATGTCAGTCAGCTATGCTATTTTGCTGTTTTTAGTGGAGGTTACGTACGCTAGCGTTAACATCAGCAAATACCGTTGACTTGCTAAAACTGTCCTGTCTCCCCATGATGTGTGTTCTGACTCCAGCACCAAATCATCAAAGTTTTAACTGCACGTAACGTGAAAGAACAACACACTCGAGAACAGAGAAAACCAATCTATTTCTCTGATTGGGAGGATTGCAGGGATCACCTGCGATTCTCTTGATTTCTCTGTTTGATCGTACCGTATTTACCCACGAAAAACTTTCAGCATCAAAAGTGCTGCATTTCATGTCAGAAGAATGATGGATTTGTCTGCTCAAAAGTTGGGGTGCTTGTTGCCTGTGAGTGTGATTGCTGTGTGTTTTCGGGTCCACCTTGTCCTTGTGTGCAGCTAAAACTGTCTGTTGTTCAGAACGCCGCTCTTGCGTGCTCCAGGCTCACTTGTGCCATGTGATCCGTGCAAATTTATGCAATGGGAAAATGGTAATAGGCTTCCGCTAGATTAGCCTGGCAAGAATCACACAGATGCAAGTGCGCAAAAATAACAGATCTTTGTGATCTGCCTTGCAATGGCTTCAGCGGCTGGGAAAAACAAAGCCAGGGAACGTACTCATACAGGTGGGTCCCTCTTAAGGCCCCTTCACACCAAGCGTCAGCGTCAACTGATGGCTATGTTCCCCAGTATTTTAGGCGTCATGCAATGCCAATGCTGAGTGTGCACAAACCCATTACTTTTACCCATGGACGACACTGGCGACATTACGCTGGACCAACGTTACGCTGACGCTGACGTTTGGTGTGAATGGGCCTTTACTTTGAATGGGGACAATCCGAAATTCGAAGTCCTTTTGAAATCACATGCAGATTTCTCTCTCATATGTATATCTGTCCACTTTATCCATAATGTACCTAAATTCAAAGGATTTTCACTCGGTGTTACTTTTTGAATTGACCGAGAGGTACCTGTACCAGTGAACAAACAAGGCCGCACACCAGCGTCGAGGGCGCGCTGCTTTGCTCAAGGTGGGCGGGAGGGGCATCCCTCGTCTTTGTTGACAACAATGTGACTTCTTCGGGCCGCTCTGTCAGCTACAGCAGAGCAGCCTAACAAGGGCACGAATCACCATCGTGGCCGCGCCGCATAACGTAATCACCTCAATTGACAGCTGATGAGGGAGGGGTCGTGCCCAAGACCAAAAATACAACAAGGATGGACAACAATAATTGACAGTTTTAGTTGCACCTGATGTGAAAGAAGGACAAAACTCGTCTGGAAAACCAATCAAAACATTTCTGTGATTGGCTGATCGCCATTGTTTTGTACACGAATCGGGGTCGATTTCCTCAAAACTTTACGAAGCGTTTTTGCAAATGGTCAAAGTTACAACTGGCCTGGACCAGCTACCTAAAGGGGTATCCACGCCAGAGACAAATTGGAATTCGTCCCGAATTGAGTGGATGAATTGCCATGTATTTCAATGGCAATTCGTCTGCTCAATTCGGGTCATATTCCAATTCGTTTGCGGTGTGGATGGGCCTTAATACCCTTTTCAAAGTGACAATCACAACCTTTGTTTGACGAATTTGGCCCCAGGGTCTACGCTTCGTGCAATTGAAACTATCCAATGATAACATCAACAATGTAACTCATACCAGGGCGCTCTGCCCGCTCAAAAGCAGCGCGGCCTAAAACAAGTTTGTTTTCAGGTCTGTGCCTGGGCTGGGTCAAGATACACGGGAAGCCCATCTTCCACACGGACGGCTGGTGCCAAACCGTCATCTACTTGACCTACGTCACGAGCTTTCTGTCGTCCTGGTTTGTCGTCAGCTTCACCGTCGAGAGGTAATTACCCGAATTAATCTCGGAAGTCTGCTCTTACAAGGCCTTTCAGCCATAGAAGGGAAGTCTGTGGAGGGCATGGCACAAGCAGATCCAGGGGGCCCTGGGGGCCCAGCTCCCCCTTGCCAACAAGATTTTTTCAAAATCATGCAGTTTTCAGGCAATTTTGAGGAAACCCCTATTCTGAGCACATTTTGGGGTCAGGGCCCCCTCCTGGGGTCAAAACTCCACTGGCCCCCATGACCAAAATCTTGCATCCACCACCGGAGGCGGGGCGTGTTTCAATCTCGGAAGTCTGCTCTTACACAGGCTTTCCAGCCATCAACACACAAGACAACAACACAGAACTCCGCAGCAGACCCATGCAGGGGTCTTGACGGGGAGGTAATCTCGGAAGTCGTCTTGGTGTAGGATGACAAAGCAGAAAGCAGTGTGGGCAGCAAGGGCTGACCTGACTCGAAGACTTTTTCCAGAATCACTTCTTGAAGTCTGCTCTTACATAGGCCTTTCAGCCATCACAACACAGAGGAGAGGAGGATTCTCTGGAGGGGGGTGTTTCATAGTGCAGTTATCTCGGACGTCTGTTCTTGCACAAGACTTTCTACAATCACAACACAGAAGGGAAGGATCTTGTTGAGGAGGGGGGTGTTATATACACAGTGCAGTTATCTCTGAAGTCGGCTCTTATACACATGACTTTCAGCTATTAGATCAAGAAAGATTACAACACAGAATTCAGCAGTTACTTGCATGGGAAGTCTTCTCAGTTACAAGCCTACAACACAGAAGGGAAGGATTCCGGACAAAGGGGGTTCTTGACAGTGCAAGGCGGCGAGAGTTGGGAGTGACAACTACGACACCAACATGATCCCAAAAGGTCACTCCCCTTCAGCCCAAGGTTCTGCCATTTTAC
>JAAUYG010215791.1_pt1 | contig 10463 bp, 10 predicted proteins | sample 7278091 | NCBI WGS metagenome assembly JAAUYG01 (sample SAMN14350201, study PRJNA611818) | marine sediment metagenome | isolation source: surface marine sediment (0.6m) | place: French Polynesia: Moorea | collected 2018-08
CCACCAACACCAAAACACACACCCACCACCCCCCCCCCCCCCACCCCCCCCCCCCCCCCCCCCCCCCCCAGCCCCCCCGGCCCCCCCCCCCCCCCCCCCCCCCCCCCCCCCCCCCCCCCCCGCAACATCATGTTGCAAGCTGTTCCACACGTCCACCACCCTCTAAGTAAAAGAAAGTTTTAAGTCTTGCCCTAAGCGTTATTACTTTTAAACAGTGGCCTCTGGTCTTTGGTGCTAAGTTAATGGAAAGGAATTCATTATTGTCATATTTGCCAGTCAATATTTTGTAACTTTGTATCATATAGTCTAGCAGGAAGATAGGGTCCCATGCACCCCAAGGACACATTTTTATAAACTGAATTTTTACAATCACTGGGATGTCTGGGAACAGAATCACTTTTGTTCCCATTCCGCAAAATGTCCCATGTGGGTTTTTAGACACTTTTTTGTCCGCCATCGTCGATTTCTCGGGACGCAAAAATAAGGGGTAGAGGAAATGTAAAGTATGTTTTTCCATAGAAAGAAAATAGTTACAGATGCAAATGATGTACCATTGGAGAGAGTATAAGTTGCACTATTACCAAGATCCATCATTTATTCAATTAGGGTAGTGATGACGTCACCAAAGGTCAAAAAGTCACCTTAACAGCCCACAAGTCAAAATTCAAAATACCAACACGGACTGTTCGATAAACAAGTGTTAGTAAGTTTTTAGCGCTCTTCACGCGCTGTATTAGCCATTCCTACAGCCAGTTGGTGGCTGGTCTCTCTGGTGTGGTCCAACAGGAGCAGTGTAAAGTAATCCGAAAGTATTGTTGTCTAAGTATTCATATGTTCTTATTTAAACTCATGATTCTATTTGCTTTGTTAATTTTATTGCTTTATGTGTTGATCCTATTTAATTTGGTTGTCAACAGACACCCAGGTCTGACACCTCAGTCACGATTTTAAGAATATCCCCATTTGGTGACAGGATGTTATTGTTTTCGACTAGGTTATTCGTATTACCCAGCTGTAGGTGAACACATTTGCCTTGGTTGAATAGCAATTGCCATGTTTTCGTCCCACTTAAAGATATCTTGCTGCAGTTGATCACAATCTGTTTTGTTTGCGATTGGACGAAAGACCTTCTTATCATCAGCAAAACAATAAACCTTGGGATGTCACATCTGGTAGGTCATTAATGAACAGAAAAAAGGAGGGGGCCCAAGACGGATCCCTGAGAAATCCCACTGGTTACATTTCCACACTTTGAGTCAAATCCATTAAACATAACACGCTGGATTCTATCTGTCTCAAAGGATTTGTACCAAGTATATACATGGCATCAAAGGCCAAAAGACTGTAGGTCAGTTAGGAGATGGTGGTGGGACACCTTATCAAATGCTTTCTGAAAATCAGAGTAAATAACTTCCTTAATAATATCCAGGCATTTACCCCGGTCAAGCGAATCCATCCAGTGTTCAATGAGTACGTAACTGCAATAGAGTTGTCCTTCCTTTGAGGAAACCAAACTGGCGCCTACTAAAGAGATGATGTTCATGGATGTATATCACAATGTTATCCCATAGTATAGATTCCATTATTTTTCAAGCAACACAGGTCACACTGATTGGCCTATAATTGGTAACACTATTTCTCCCCTTCCCCTTTTTTTGTATATGACTCTAATATAATATAGCTTTGTTTCAGTCTCTTGGCAGGGTACTAGTTGTAAGTGATGTTTGAAATATGTCAGTGATAGGCTCAGAAATAACATCGTTGACCTCCTTAAAGACCCGGTGGATGCAAGCAGTCTGGGCCAGGTGATTTTGATATTTTAAGTGAGTCTAGCTTTTTCGTAACCCCATGTCTAAGTCTATATTTATGGTGTCTGATCGGTGGTGTATAGACGGAGGGAGATAGGCACAGGGATGTCGCTGGTGACTCGAGAAAAGACAGAGCAGAAACCTCAGCCTATTTAAAATTGTAGCTAGGGATTCATCCTCTGTTACAAGGGCAGTCTGCCACATTTAGTTTTGTTTTTACTTCGTGCATAACTCAAAAATAGTTTTAATAGGGTTTTTAATAGGGTCTCCCTCTCTCCTGTTCATTGAGTTTTAAATTTTTTGTGCTTTTCTAGTAACCCTGCGCACCTGGTTTCTAGTTGACAATATTCCTGATAGACTGCCGCGTCCTGGGATTGTAGGAATCTTCGCCAGTCTCTGCTTTCTTCTTGTTTTTGCACACTCTTTTTGCCAAGGGTGTGGAATGTTGGTGGTTTACTGTTGATGGTTACTACACGCCCGGGCACAGTCTGCTCCATAGCAACGTCAATATTCCTTTTTAAATCTTCCCATTGTTTATCTACATCATCTGGATAATTGTCAAATTCTTGGGCCCAGTCAACACTTAGCAGTCCTCTCAGCTTTGTTATAGTTACCCTTGTCATAGTTGACTTTTACTTTGCCATGGATATTATCCTCAACAGTAACGCTAACTCTAAAAGTCAGAACAGAGTGATCACTTTACCCAGGGGTGACAGAAGATCCAAGTTATGTACCATGATGGCGTGTTCATTTGAATATTCATAATGGCTGATCACTGTGGGCCGTTAATGTGTTTGTAAATAAAATAGTCCCTAGCGCATTCCAGAAATTTAAATTTAAGGCTTGAGATTTTTTATCACAGTGTGTAAGTACCGCAATGAATAAAATGCCAATTACGTTAGATTTAGAGATTGACAGACTAAATACGGAACCGGCACCCGCTGCAGGATATACACTTTAAACCTACATGTAAGTTTTAAGGTAGGCGTGGAAGAGCCCGATGGACGGCGTGTTTAGGATTCCGGGAAGGGTGTAGCTCCCCGGGTGTAGCTTATGCAGTTTCGGCCAATCGTGAGCCTGCTTCCTTCTTGCGCCTTCTCTTCTTTCGGGCATATTCGGGAAATTTTCCTGCCAAGGGGCTTAAAATATTCCTTAAATTAACAGACCTGTAGCAAACCTTATCAGTAGTGGAAAGCTTTTCACCTCGCGTCTCAAGATTAAAAATAAAATAAGACCTATGACTTTATGAAAAACACATTGCATTGTAACATGACTTTTTTCAGTTTCGCACCCTTTTGGTCACGCAGAGATGCTTAGATCACACGTTTTTGCATATTAGCTACACGCATCTTCTGAATACACTAACAATGACCACCTTCAGTAGCTTTTAGTCTAGTGGGTCTGGTTTCATAAAGGCGCCAGTGCAATTGTTCTGTGTTGCTTACACAATATTAAGTATGTAGCATACTGGAGTTCTACATTCAACCACATGGCTTGGCGATTGGTGCTCCAATATGAAACCACACCAGTTCTGACGATAAGCAGTTTACATATTTATGTTCAATTTTTTTTCGCTATTAACCCTGTATGACACTGTCCTGATTATGGTTTGGCACTTGCTTGTGACAAAATTCCCAAGACACTTTCTCTGTTTTCCCGTTCAGTTTATTCCTGATTGCCTGTCACCGGAAGATTCTTGGTCTGTTGTTCTCGACCATAGTGTATGGGGTCGCTCGGCAAAAACGGGAGTTCCGCGACAAAGTGATGTTTTGTGCAATAACCGGGCACGTTCGCCGAGGGAATAATAAGTGTGACAAAAGATGTCAGTAGTACGTGTAAAATGTTGCAGCGTATATCATTTGCCATTGTTACAATCTCCGATATTGCCAATTCCTGTATGTTGTCTATATGTACATGAAGGGATTTTGGAATACGTTCCTGGCTATGACCTAGACAGCTTTTACGTGTGGTGTCTGCAGTATCAGGCAAATATGCCCGATATATATTAAACCGGATGCCCCTTTCCCCATTAACATCTCCCAACCACTACTGACTATTCAGTGCAATAGTCTTTGAAGAACAGAGATACCTCAGCTCTCAGTGGATATATATATATATATATATATATGTCGCATTTGGGAGCTGAAATGTTGGGCCATCGTCAACGTGCAAGTTTTAGTCCCTGTCCAAACACACATTCGACGACAGACTAAACTGGGCCAAACGTATGGCTAATGAGGTGTGACGGCAGATATGGGTCAAAACCTCTATTTAACCTACGCGTATGTTATTTTTAACCTACAGTAGGTTAAAAATAACCTACGCGTAGTTGAGGTGACGTGAGGCCGTCATAATGAGGTGACGTGTTAAACCTCCACAGTGCATGCGGACTCAAGACTTGTCAACCTCAGTGGAACATGCCACCTCTCGACAACTGCACATCTCGGTCAACTGAAAACAACCTATATTGTCATGTTGTTGTACATTTTATGCCATCAGTGTTTGAATTTAAGCCAGACACGTGGTATAAAGGAGGATAATTGTTTGCCACCCAGGGTTTAGCAGTTTGGCTGTGTACTTTAATAACACTGTGCCGCCAATGCCGCAACAGAGATTGCGTTCTAAGTGTCACCACAGGCATAGCAATACTGCATCAGAGGCATGGAAACTGATAATACACGCAAAATGCATTCACCAATCGAATTCAAATATAATTATTGGCTCTAGCCAGAATCTAATAATGGCTAGAGCGATTCATTTTTGCTGTATCTTGGGCCACACTGATAGATGCGGTGTCGCTGTGAAAAGATAAAACCGCTTATCACGGACAAGTGAGATGTCACTGACAGTCCCATAGTGCAATATTTATAACCAACACTGCGCACTAGCGGTAAGGTGTTACTGTTGTAATTGTTGTCCCATAGGCTCTCCCCCCACCCACCCCCACCCCTTCTCCAAGATTGGCGTTTTCTATCAAGATAGATGGTCTGCTCGGATTATTGCGGCGTTTGACATAAGTGTCGTGTGGATGCGGAGCTACAAATCTGCTGAATGCATTTTGCATTAAATATAGATGGTTCGGGGGCGTTAACTGGTTATTGGAATGTCCGGATAGAGAGCTATACGTGCCGCCAGGCTGAGATAAAACAGGTCCCTAGCTCGATTCCAGCCGGCCTGGCCTTGGTCATGTTTGTCATTCATAGCACGGAGGGATATGGTCGCCGTGTTATTCAAATTAACGTAACCGTCGGGTGTTAACTACATGTATGCATAGTGCAGTGCCGTTACTTTGGAAGGGTGTGCGTAACAAATCTTGATGCAACAATATATATCGAACTTGAATGTGTCTGCATTCGATATATCCACCTAACAATAATTGATTTTCAGAGTGATAATTCAGTGCCTATGGTACATATCGTAGCTGTATAAGCGTCAGTGTACTGTGCACAATCAATAACATGCACGTAACGGGATCTCTAGTGTGCTGGATTGACAGTCCGTTGTGTTTTTCGGGCATCGAGGTTGTACCTTTATCAAGGCAATGTTCCTTGCATTTGATTATGATTGGTCTTTGTCAATCGTTACACAGTGCTGTTTATGTATCGGAACAGCCTGGGATGTGCCCTACCCGACACTAATATCCACCATGAACAAATTAAGCATGCTGGGAATGGTGGATGCGAGTGTCTATGCATACAATCATATAAAATAGGCGACATGTGAGATATTGCGTTCAATTTGTGTAAAATGAGACACAGAGCCTTTTTACGGTGACAAAGGCAGAGTAGTCCATATGTGAGAATACGCCGTGTCGGTTGTCTGATGAGACCTAAAAATAACGGAGACGACTCGCGGGAGACAAATCCATCTCCATCCACGGGAACTCTCAAACATAAAGTCCAGTTTATGCTGGCAGCATACAGTCGATATACGTATGCGCTGCCCACATGCAACAGTTGAAAGATAACCAGTTAGAAACCGGAATGGCTTTAACTATTCTTCGCTGGTATAAAACAGTCGTTAATTTTTGGGGGAAAAATAAGTCGCCATAGCTCGTACTGTACAGGTTGGAAGCTGCATACATGAAACGGGTAATCTAAGAGAGTGCCAGAGCTCTTGGTCTGTAGGATTCCAAGAATAACAGTGGCAATCCGTTTTAGACATGGTTCATGTACTATGAATATAAACAAAAAATCACAGATAAATATTTACTTTCAGCCTTGTCACTACAATGTTTCATTAAGTGTTAGAAACTTATGTTTTACTTTCCCAACAGTCAATCGGAAACTGCGAAACGCGAAAGTCTGTATAACCGAGCTAAAGCTAGAACCTGAAAACGCCAAATATACCGACCTGTTATATAGTCTTTCAACGAACGGGGGTTCCGAAGCAGAGTTCGAATTAGAATCCGTTCAGCAATATAAGCGAAGTTTAGTCCGTTAAAGTTCAGTTTGTCTTTCGATCTTGGTTACTTTGGTGCGAAAGCAAGTGTAAATGGAAAGTGAAGCGAGAGCGTTTGAGCGCCTATCGAATATGTATCAACGCATGCGATTCTGGGTATCCATAAAGTGTCTGGAGTGAAACATTGGAATAAACATACCCACATGTAAGATTGATCCGAACTTTGCGCCATGTGTTTTAGATATAAATGCAAACCGAAGCAAAAGTTAAGTAAATCGAAAACGGTTCAAAAATGGATTAGTTGTAAAATGAGGCCTTGTATGCAACATGCAGTGATATGAGGATCTACTGAGTGGTGATTAGTTCAGTACGTGACTGACAACATGTCAAAGGAAGCATAGTCGTCGGGATTAGTTATCATACGTATGAATCCCTCCATCTGCATGTGTAAGGGTTCGGTAGATGGCGGTAACTGGTCGCTGCCTTTGGGGGAGATGTCGACTGGGTCACCCAGTCCCCACTGGCAGCCACGCCAACAATGATTTGCTCGCCGATTCATTTGATGGAGCGGGAAACGGTCGGCAGCAAGGGTCAATTCTGCCGATTACGTCTTTGCTCTCATGGCCGGGGCAGACTTTGCCGTGGGGGCTTGAGGCTGGATCTTTCCTCCGTTGCTTGGAAAGAAATCCTTTGTCTGTCCCCGGATCGAGCTAGAGAGGCCTGCGGGGTAATGTCGATACAATCACTTGTCATTTCTCCGTAATTTGGCCCCACCGGGGTCGAGCGTCGTGCAATCAGTTCACGTACAGACCCAACCGGCAGGGTTGGTGTGGGAGTTCTTGGAGAGGTTACTTTTCTGCTTCCCGGTGATCGCTGCCTCGACTTTGTACATGTATCGCCGCCACAGGTCGTCTGAACAAGAGCAGACAAGAGGTGTCCCCTGTCCGTAGGAGCTGAAGCTATGATGTGAGGAGTGTCCACGGGCCCGACTGGGATTACTGTCTAGCAGTGGTCGCTGGCAGGCCATTCCATCACAGTCTGCCCCGCCTGTCACGTGCTTGTCGCTTTATCCAGTGTCAGGGATTGTTTTGTCTGAGCCCCGAGACTGACATGGTCTGGGCACAAGTCCGGCTTTAGGTTAGCACCAGATAGCCGGGGTTATGGATTGGGAAATAACTTACTGCATGCTTTGGAAGGGCTGTGTCCACTCGGCGGGCCTTGATCCAGCCTTGGACAAGTCTAGTCAAGATAGATGGCCAGTTTTGCTCACATACAATGGGCGCATGCTGCAGGCAGCTCTAGCCTTGAAAAATAGTCGTTACTGACTCAGTGGTGCTCAAAGAAAATGTATGTCAGTCCACTTTTCCAAATTCCCTCAACTGCTTGTCAGGAAGGGACTCACTGGAATACTAGTAAATTGTTTGAGTAGTCCATTGTGTAAGTTAACAAAACAGCAGTATAACGAATTGTGGCGCACTTGCCGACTACATTTGAAAAAAAAATGAAAATGCTTTCAAGCAGAAGTGCTCTTATTGCAAATCAAATTGGTTGCAGCTCTTGTAAAGTAGTATGATGGCGGGACGGAAAGAAAAAAAAAACGATATCGTACGTATACGAGTCTTCCCTCAAAAATATTGGCAAGACGTTATTTCGTTCGATTCTGAATCCATTACGGAAAACTTCCATGAAGGAAATCGTTTGATTCACCACTACAACCACACGATCTCAAACAGCGTTATAATATCGAGAGATGTGAAAGTGGCGTAAAGTTGCCGATGGTAATAAATACTCAGGGTCATACTCAGATTTCACCCTCTTCTGTTGGCCTGTGTCGATGGTAGGGTAACAAGAAGCGTACAGGACACATTAACCTCAGCTGGCAGCAGTGCAGTGTGTTGTGTGTCCAGCTGTTGCCAGACAGTGTGATGGATGCTGCAGACACTGACCTACTGTCCGCGGTCACAGCAACCACTGCTCTCTCTGGAGAGCTGCTATAATCTACACGGATTCTGCGGATTTATAAGAACCAAACCACACCGGCACCAAACACAGCCTGCAAAAAAAAGTGATTATCTTGTAGAAAAAACAGGATCCCTTGAGATTTTGAAGCCTTCGGCACAGAGACATTGAGTTATTGGCACATCAACTTGATCCATAGAGTAGCACTTGTAGTCACATTCAAGTGGTTAGAACTGATCTCTTTTTCCGTATTAACTGGGGAGGATGGACGATAACTGTTGTACAGACAATGGAGTCGTTAACAGCTGAAGGCAAGAAGATACGGTGCCTAGAAGATGCCTACATCTACGTCTGTTTTGTCTTTAGACATGCAGAGATATCGCTTGTCTGTGTCTTCTAAACAGAATTACTTTGTCATGTATATTTTAACGTGACGACACGATTGTTGATTCCGGGTCCCACATTAGTTGGTGTCACAGGCTGCTAGAAGCGGTTGATCTCCAATAGAATAAAAAAAGCTGAGATATAAATTTATGAAAAGACGTTGCACTTCTTGGAAAAAAAAAACGACAGAAGGAAAAAAGACTTGGCACATAAAAATGCACCTTCAAGCAGCCTACATAAAACGTAAGCTTAATTATTTAGGTGAAGATCCCCAGCAAGGTTTATCCTCTTCAGTTTGAATGCATCTCGTAACATAGTTACCCTTTCGCTTGAAGAAAGCTCGTGGAGTCAGGATATATTGGCGTTTTAAGGCTGTGCGGCAGCGCAGGCAGTGCGGAGACTGCGGAGCAGGGGAAACCAGCCAGATTCGCGCCAGCTGCAGCAGACGACCGTATATAGCGGTCTGCCAGCGGCTTTCCAGGCGGACAAATCGCCGCTTCCATCGGCACGCACAGAGCGCTTGGAAACAGACAAGCACAAGTTCCAGGGCCACTGGGTTCAGTCAGCTCGAGTTAGAAAGGTGACTTATCGTCGCTAGCTACGCCGGAGGAAACCGGAGTATGAGTCACGAGCGGCAGGAACACGACGGCGAGGCTTTCTGAAACACCATAATCGGGATATTAGAGCTCGACTAGCATCTTGTGCACGCATGAAAATCGTTTTCTCTAGTTATCAGATAAGTAAGTGCATTAGGGCAATTTTTCTTTTTACGTGGTTGACGTCACTTGACAGTGAACTTGCCGGATACAGCTTGTGGGCCGTTCCCTGCTCCTGATCCACCATATCGTCACACACGATGAAGGCTTATAAGATTCTGCTTCTGCTACTCGCCGCTGCAGCCAGCTGCGCCTTGGTTGACTCGGCGTGTGAGTATATAGTATTTATTCGTATCTAAAAGTTGATACAATCAGAGGCATGTCACAGACATAACAGATTGAATACATTTCATTCAAGCTAAAAAGCCACACAGTGTAACTATGCTGTTTCCACTTTCTTTTGAGTATAGTAATCAATTGCATTTTATCTGCATATTCAGTCACAAGATAATATTAACTACCTCCAGTTCTGTTGCCATTTCTTGGAACTTTGGTAGCGACATCCTTTCCTATGTCCCAAGTTCAGTGTTTACATTAACCACCCCCTTTCCTGTCTTCATTTCCTGGAGGAAAAGAAACTATTTGCTTTTCCTGTCACCAGCTCCGGCATTAGATGCACGGTCAGTGCTCGCACAAAGTGTAATATCGTGTCTCGTACCTGCTTTATGTCTCTCTACTATTCCGTGTCCCATTACTGGCTGCTATTTCCGCATAATACGCGGTCCAGTGTGGGAGCCTCCCCGAGCCTGTCTCCCCTGTAATGATTAGAGATCCCTGGATGGTATTAGCCGGCCGAGGGAACGTTCTGTCTCCAACAGCTCACTCTGCTACCCCCCCCCCCCCCCTTCTCCCAGTGGCTTCCTCGCCGCCCTGTCAACTACTCCGGGCCAACTGTTCACTTAGCTATCCTCTGGTCAAGAACTTCTCAAGGAGATAGCATCTTTTCTGCGCTTGGCTTTGGCTGGAAAAGCAGCACCTAACTATCCAGATTCCTCCAGACTCTATTAAGATACTGTCTTACTGACTCATGGGCGGTTGTCTCAAAAGGAAACACGGGCTCAACGAGGCTGGTGGAGGGGAAACTGGGGTTAGGCTATGCTTAGACTGAAAAGGAACCTAGACTGAAAAGGAACATTTTCTTGATTTTATTAATGTGGTATACTAGGCTTTAGTCACACCGGATCGTACGATCTTTTGGTCGTGCGATTTCTGTCGATTTGAGGTACATACAACCGATCGTGAATGTTTGGTGAGC
>JAAUYG010138065.1_pt1 | contig 10461 bp, 11 predicted proteins | sample 7278091 | NCBI WGS metagenome assembly JAAUYG01 (sample SAMN14350201, study PRJNA611818) | marine sediment metagenome | isolation source: surface marine sediment (0.6m) | place: French Polynesia: Moorea | collected 2018-08
ATAATTGCGACACGGACGGACGGACGACGGACGGACGGACGGACGACGGACGGACGACGGACAAATTGCGATTTCATGAGCTCTGCTGACATAGTCAAGCAGAGCTAAAAAAACCTTAGCATTATCTATAAACATCCACCATTTTAAATCAGTTCAAAGTGATTCTCATACACCAGTGCTAAGATATTTTGGAACAGGTGAGTTATTCATATAAGAAACACTTTGCAGCAAACTGGTTGGGACATTGGAAATGTGAACAATGTAAAACTCATCTACATTTACCACAAGATCCCAACCCAATGCACCTGAAACCATCAGCTCAAATAAAATCCAAAGGGACATCGGCCTAGAATCTGTTACGGGTGACACCCAGTGGTCTGTGGTATGCAGATTTTTTCTCTGACAAGGAAGGCATTTGAAGCTTGCAACCCTTCTTTCAAGGTCTTGCATGGAGGATACAGCAACAATAAAAGTGAAATAAGTATGCAGTGAAACCTGTCTTGAGAGACCACTGCCATGAGAGACCACCTGTCTTGAAGGACCACCATTTTTGGCAGAAAGTCCTACATTTCAATGCAAATGAACCTGTCACCAAAGACCAACTGTCTTGAGAGACCACACTTTTATGACCAATGGGGTGGTATTTCAAGACCGGTTCTACTGTATCAGTAACACCAGTAATAGTAATTGTGTCTATATTTCAGTGGACTATATTGCTTTCAATCATGTAATAGTGTGACTGTCTTTATTTACAAATTGGATTTTTCAGGTGATCTGAAAAATATAAATGTGGGTGGGTTCTCTTGCATGTTATAGATCATAGGCCTTACTTGCTGTCCAAATCCACAGCTTCAATGAGCAGAGTCTCCGACACTGAATCCACGCCATAATAATTCTGTACGATTTCAGTCAGTTCCACTTTTCGTGCAGGCGGCAGTTTCGAAGACGAAAGAAGCAAGGCCCTGAAAAAGTGAAAAACAGAACATCGGGTAAATCACCTACTCAAAAACAAAGTTAACCTCAACTGCTATCACCTAAGATGCTTGGCTGTAGAGATGTTTGGTTTTAGATCAATGGACCAAAAGTTTGAACCTAGTCTGGGAAACTTCAGCTTTCACCTCAGTACCTATGCATGTCTTGGCTCAGTTTAGAAAGCCACTAATTGTTGCATCTAAGACTGGTCATTCTATTTTTTGTGATCATCTATTAATGTCTTTCTCTGGCACATTGACAACTAAGATTTTCATTTCTAAAACAACCCCAAACCTTGACCTAGAACTTGAACTGTTTCTCTCAAAATTGTAACAGTTATTAACTTAATTCTGTGGTGTGAAAAATAAAAATATTGAACTTAATTTCAGCCCATATCTCTCTTTTGATCCGCTTCTATTAACCATTTAGATCATATATTTGACCGAAACACAAGATGAGAGAAACTTCCCTACTCTTTCTGAGTAGCCAAAGAGGGTCTTTACCATGTTAGACATTAGTATGAGAAAACAAACTCAGCAATTTATTGTATAAACATTGGTCACATAACACAGCAGCACTAACTTTGCAGCCGACTTCACTTTCCGAAGTTCCTCGTCTGTCTTGAATTTCAGTCCTTCCTTCGTTCCCATTGGTGCGTCACATTCTCTCTCCAACCTCTGTTTGAGTGTGGTGTCATGGTTATTGCTACTTTGGTGACAACATACACACATCAGAACAATGTCATGGGAACGGTGATTCTTCATCAAGCCTGGGAAATGTCTGGAAAATCATGCATTACAATGGTTTAACTCGAGCAAATGAACTGATCAGTTGAGCAGTAAAATAGCAGTACATGTATATGTTTCAGGTGATAGATTATATTTTGCATAAGAGTCCCAAGAATTCTGTCCTGCATAACTATACAGTGGTCTCTCTTTAGAGAGGGTGTCCTCTCTAGTGTCTAGAGAGGACACAAATTCTTGGAAGCAAGTACTGTGAATACATTTTATGCTCACTCTCACCAAAGGACACCTCTCTAATAAGGACAGAATTGTTTGGCAGAAGGGATGTCCTTATTAGAGGGGGACTACAATATGGCCATTAATTCCCTGCAATAGTTGCTTGGAATAACCCCAGAGGAATGAAGAAGAATACAGTGACCAAGACTACTATTATATTTCTTCAACTTGTGGTAAAATTTGTACATGCATGAATGACTATAGAACAGAACTGGAGTTCTCAAAAATACTTAAATCTAAATTTTGACTTAAGTCAGATTCTTAGCCAATCACATTGCTCAGATTGGTGCCTTAAGTCAAAACTTACACTTTTAATACTTTCAAGAGCCCCATCCCAGGGTTCATGCTTCATGTCAGACTTCACAAAGAACTTGCATGCAGCATATTTTTTCTTCAAAATAAATGTGGTATGAGTAATGGTTTAATTCAATTTCACTGTCCCTCAATTAAGGCTTACTTTCGGTATTCATGTGGAACAATGTTCTTTCGGATGTAGGAGTCATTTTTGCCACACACGACACACACATTCTTTTTGTCTTGAATGTAGTAGTTGTTTTCATCAACGGGACGTCCCGAGGGTTCAAACTTGAGTTGGATAGTTAAGGGATTTTCTCCTGTTTTCACTGAAACAGAAAAGCGGAAATACTTCTGGTACTGGTAATACATAAATATGTACAAGCACATTAACCCCAGACTGCGGCTTGGTGAGGTGGGCTCCGGAGATTACCTTTGACTGGGCAGACGGAGGTAATTAGATAAATCTATGGAGGCAATATTTACATTTAATATGGAGAATTTCTTTTTCAGAAAAGAACACCAATTTTACTAACCTGCTAGATGTTTATCCAGGTACCACTGTGCCTTCTTGATGTCACACGTAGAGAGAAGCTGGCCATCTGGAGCCCTCAGCTGGCAGTTATAGTACAAGGGACTACGGCGGGTGGAATAGGCCCGTGAGACTGTATCCTGGCTGACAGATCGACCGGGCTGTGATGATCCACTTGCTGGTACCTAGATAACATACAGTTTGATGTAAATTTGGTAATTTGGCAACAACAACAAAAAAAAAACATACCCACAAATCAGTGCAAACCAAATATGGGAATGTAAATCTCCAAAGAGTTCTGTATAAACACCATCTTTAAATTACTATTTTATTTTTTACACTGCCCACATATAGTGGAATTTTTGCCAGTTAAATGATTTTTACTAATAACCTTTCATCAAACATAGCATTTAAATATTACAGTCATGCCTCTAGTTTACAACTCTTTATTTTAAGAGAACCTCGCTCATTAGACCACATAATTCGGTCCAAAGTGCATCTTTGTTTCTGGTGAACCTTTATTTTAAGACCAACTGCAATATAAAACCATATTTCCATGGTCCAATGGGTGGTCTTAAAATAAAGGGACCACTGTATAGCATAAGTTCCATAGTACATGTTAGTACTTGGTGAGTTAACATGCCTCCTTGTCGGTGAAGCTCTATATAAACACTATATGTACTGGTAGTTTCTACATGTCAGATTAACATGAAAATTCAATCTACAACGGGTCACTACAGTAGTCCCTCTCTAATAAGGCCATCCTATTTGCCAAGAAAATGTGGCCACATTAGAGAGGTGGCCTTTGGTGAGATGGAGAAGTAAATACATTGATAGTTGTAGCGGCAAAGACTTGTGGCCTTACTAGAGAGGGTGGCCTCTGTTGAGAGTAGCCACTAAGAGAGGGACCACTGTAAAATGACTGTATATGTTTATAAACCAATATTTTGCAATGCAAACATCAGTGAACATAGCAATGAACCAACACTATCCACAGGCAACCTGTACCATTCTTCCAAGGACTGGGAAGAAATTCTCATGAAGCAACCATGCAAGACACCAAGGGAAAGGAGATTGTGCTGGCGGTGGTGGTGGTTGGGGGATACTGAACTTCTTCATCATGAAGCACAAAGTTGGAAACATAGAAATCCATCACAAAGAAGCTTTCTAGCCTAAATGGGGGGTACATATATATTTTCTGTGCAAAGTTATGGGCTCTGTAGAAAACGCATGATTGGTGACTGATTATATATCTGGCATGTGAAACGTTCTCTACATGACTAGAGTGCAGCGTGAACGTAATACGTTAACGTAATACGTTAACGTAATACGTTAATGTGTTGGTGATAAGACTATTCTTTTTCTTTTTGGTGATTTGGGTGAGAAAAGTCTGGTGATCTGGACCTGTTGGGGGGTATGCAGCCCCCCCTGAAATATGACTTACCCTGTTGTGGTAGTGATAGGGGTTCTTGTATGGTGTGTCCACGATTCCTTGACAAGCAGAAAGGGTCTTGCTCCAGAATTCATTTCCAATGTCTTTAGATGCAATGGATGCATCAAAGTCCAGCGGAAGCTGGAATTTCTTCCGCATGAGCTCAAGAAAGATCCCAACGCCTGCCAGCGCATCCAGAGCAGCATACTCAATCTGGCAAGGAACAATAACACGGTGACAATGAAATTTCAAAACATATCAGAATGTGATCAATGGGTCCAGTTTCTACAAAAATCTCAAGTCTAGACACCATCTTAAGTTCGTCAATGACCACAATAACATTGTCTTTTCCATGCTTAACTTCAGTTTTCAGACCCAAAAATTTAAGAAACTGGAGCCACTGTCTTAATAAAGTCTTCTTAAGTCTACATGTGATCTTAAGCATGGAAAGGATAATGGTTGCCAATGTGATTAGTGAATTTAAAGTCTGCTTCTGAGCTTAAGATTTATCCATAAACTGGCCCCCCTGGTCTTCCACAGCAGGAAAACCAAAAGGGAGTTAACATTATAGCTCTGTGAAATTATATACAAGATTTTACTTGGAGGCCACCGCTGGATGTATTTGTAGGAGGCCATATTTCCAGAGATGATCTCAAAGCTCATGATTGAAGAAGCCAAGTCTCTACACAGCACACCTGTTCTGTAGACAGTGTTTCCAGTTCCCAGTTTCCAGCCCGGATCATCAGGACTTTACTCATTTCCAGTCCCAGAACTGCCTCAGAAAATGCCTTGAGTCCGCTGTGCCTGCAAGTGACATAAATTTACCAAACTGTAGTCAGAAAACAGAGGATTTACCCACATGACTTAAACATCGTTGAAAGACTATACATTCTGAAATAAAGCATTGTGCTGACCGAGTAGTAATATATTGATCTTCTGTTCTAAGGGGTTTATCAAAGCTCAGGCCTCCTCGCAAGTGACTTGGCCATACAACAATTAATTCATGAACTTGTGTGATAATCCTATTATTATATACCTCGTCCCACATTTTAGACATGTCTTGGATAATTTTAGGTGTTATGGTATATTAGGACTGATAAGGCTCCAGAAGACTCCATCCTGGCAGTACATGTACTTCACTGCAGAAAACAGTCTGATTATTGACGTAATCACACCTATAGCTATAGCAATGGATCTAGAGCCTGTGTCATACTTGCCTATCGTTGGATAACAACTATTTAACATGATTTAATGTGTCATCATGTAAGCGCCGTACTAGGCGGGGGTTGGCAATGATGCAGTTCAACCATGCAGTTCAAAAATTAACTGCACAGTTACCTCTAAAGGTATATAATATAACAATATGGGTTACTGGTTCAAATCCAATCTGAGGTGTTTTATCTTTTACCTCATTGCCCTCGTGTTCCTTGGCCCAGTTTAATCACTAATCACTTGTGCAGAAAGAGGGACTAAACCCATCATTTCATGAGTTTTCTCAAAAACATCTCTTCCTTCAAAACAAGCAATTGCTGGTGACGGGTTCCGCACGAGCAACATATAGTTCCATCTGATAGTAGTGACATTTAAACAGTGCTCTCTGAAGGCATCTAATATTTAACAAATAAACAACAAAGATCTTTGAACAAACTTTGTTCCAAGATTATATTACGTCAGAGATTTCCTATTATTTCTACCGATAATATATTTACCTGAAATCTTTCGTAACAGATCTCCTTACATTCACATTGTACATTATAATTTTTCTAACACTGGACACCATTACATAAAAGGGTGTTGTCATCACTTTTTGTAAGTTCTAAAATTTATTCCTGACAAAACAAACCCACCAAAGAAGACATAGAGAAGGTCCAGCATTACTTACTCCAGGTCTTTTCGCCCACATCTGCCTGCAGTATGCCGGAGATCAACACAGCCAAGTACCAATATGGCGTGGTCCCTCATTAGCTTTCGGGCATCATTCAGGCAAGACACGCCCACTTTGAGGACACTGGAAAAAAAAAGCATGAGTATATTAAAACATGTGTTATTTTTTGACATGAGATAATATATAACCATGATAACATACATGTGCGGTAGGAATGCTACATTTTCAGCTGTAATACTGGCAGTTATAACGGTAGTCTAGTAGCAGCAGTGGTGTAGTATTTGCTCAAATAATGAGCATTTTTTAATTCTGGGTGGAATATCATCACACATCCTAGGTGAGGAGGACTTTTCCAGCTCTTGTAATACATTTCCACTATTTAAACAGAACTCTGTATAGTCGAAAATTGTCACCAGAGCCCGCAAAGTCAACCTCAACAACACACAACCTATCTCTTGTAAAGTTGTTTGGGGAATTTGGTCTATTGAACAATCTTAACTAAGACTTAACTTAACAAGTCTTAACTAAAGATGAACTTGTCGGGTTGCGATGGCCAAAAGACCAAAAGAACATGGGTTTGAGTCTCACGCACGTCAGTTGGTTTATCAAGAAACGTCATGCATGGACTATGGGTGACAACAATAGTCTAAGAGGTGTGCCAGGGGTAATAATATGTAAAGCAGCTTCTGCAGTTTGGAAAGTGCAATATTGCAAGGTGCAAAGTTGAATATTTATTATTATTTATTATTATTAACTCTCAAATGATGAAAGAGAAAAATCTAGTTATGCTATCCATAGATATTTTAAAATCTAACGGTTTAGTGTCTTGAGCTAAATTCTCCAGTAACCCATGGTCACAAATATCAATGAAAGGTCACCTTTTATCAGCCATAAGATCCCGTAATGTGTCCGGCACAAGATCCAGGTGCATCAGGCGTACCAGGACACACAGTCCAGAGGGTGTGGCTAGCTGTAGCAGTGACACCGGGCGGGTATAACCCTGAAGTGTCACCCACTCACAGTCAAAGCCAAGGACCTGGGACAGAGAGAGAGAGAGAGAGAGACAGAGAGAGAGAGAGCGAGGGAGCATTACAGATACTGTGAAACCTGTCTTGACAGGGGACTGCCATGAGAGACCACATGTCTTGAAAGACCAGATGTTCCGCGCAGAAGATCCTACTGATTTCAATCTAACCTTTCATAAAAGACCACCTGTCTTGAGAGGTCACATTTTACGCCTGATGTGGGTGGCAGGGCTTTCATGACACGTTCTACTGTAATACCGGTTCAAGCATTCAGCCAGTAAAATGTGGTCTTAAATTGAAGGGGGTCCTTCTAAAATGAATGGCTAAATAATTATATTGAAAATAACAAAAAGTTGCCACTGGTCCCTGGCCTTAAAATGAGAGGACTCATAAACCACAGGGATCACTGACTGTGTGTCCAATAACAGACACATCATAATTCAGTAGGTATGTTTAAGTAAAGTGAAACTGTTTTGAGCCTGAAGATACAATATAGGTTAAGATAATATACAGCTATGGTCTATCAAGACAGGTGGCCTCTTTTGACAGAAATGGTTCTTGTGTGAAATGCAGGTATTTCTGCCAGGAATGTGAAGGCCTACATATTTATAATGTCATGTCTTTGACAGGGTGTTCTGTTTGACAGTTCTGGCAGACGAGACTCCTTTGCAAAGCTGTGCTTGAGACAATCAACAAACATTATTTCAACAATAATGTGCTACATGGTCTTTTAGGTGAGTTTCTATGGTGATACAACAAATTAATCTGTGTGACAATGACAAACTCGTTTTGTGTGTAATAACTTGGTACATGTATATACTTATCATTTTTATGGGTCATTATGTGGATGCCTTAGGTACCCTTTAATTACATATCCAAGGCCAATACTGGTCCCACATGAAAAAAGTTATACCTTAACATCTGCTAATTCCCTTGCCACAATAGGATAAAGCTGATTCCATTCTCCACTTGTGTTGATCACATGCACATTGCGAAGACAGTGTCGAATCCTGTAGCCTTGTAGATACCATGGTCTCCTCTTCTTGGACCTTAGCCACAATAGCACTCCTGCAGAAAAGACGATAAAAGTGTTACATTTGGGTTGCAGGGGGTTGATCTCTCAAGATCATATAGCTCACTGCAAGTTGGATTCAGATGTCTGATTGAATCACTCAGACTATCAACTCAGCTGTTTTCCGAGCCAGCACAACCTATTTATGAAATACGTTATGTTAGACAGAGTATCCGTCTCCATAGAATATCCCACTGGCTAGGGCTTACTACGTAGGCTACGTGTATGTTACAATGCACTAATGTATGTATGTATGTAGCCCCACATACCCAAGTGACTGTCCACTTATTACCACTTAATATTACCGTACTAGACATTTAGTTGAGCCATCGGTCATAAAGGGTCATTCATGGCTAGTATGTATGCAACATGTATGTATCTAGCTGAGGTTGACTATTCGGGCTCTGGCAACACTTTCGATTATACAGAGCCAAGTTTTCTTGACTCTGTATAGTCGAAAAGTGTTGCCAGAGCCCGAAAAGTCAACCTCAGCTATGATGTATCATGTATGTATGTATGTATGTATGTATATGCATGTGTAATAGCTGTCGGGAGCTAATACCCTGGCTGCAGGATAACCCTTCTAATAATACCAGAAGTTTCCGGTTATCGCTCAGCAACCCCAGCCCCTAACACCCACTGCCATAAAATGATCTTGTACTTCTCGTTGTGTAAAATTATAACCTAATCAGATGGGGTGTAAATGGACCTTAATTATACATGAGCTACAACAGAAGCTGTGGGTTAAACTGTTGCACCTTGAGTAATGAGACGCCCGAGGTGTGAGTGTGATCACGGCAGGGGCTCACGTACTGTACAGGTGAGCTAAACGAAATATACAGTGCACTCACTATGCTCAGAGCAGGGAGCTCTACCTTGGCGTGATGGAAATCACAGTAAGCATGGTAAGGTAGTGCCTCGCAAGTCTGGAGCGGCGTGAGGGAGTGTTGTGATGCTGTGCCATTCAGGGCAGGACTGATTTTCCCAGAGTGAGATCACAGTGAGAATATGCTGGCCCAGCCTGACCAGTGCAGCTTGATAAGTGTCTACAGTGTTGCTCGGGGCAAGAAGTGCTATTCCGGCACCACAGTGTAGCAGTAGTTGAATAGTAAGTGACGTTCCAGCGGTTGCATTGCTGGTTAGAAAATGTGACCTGCAAATGCCTGTGTGAATAGTACTGAATACCGATATAAAACTTTAATATGACTTGATATGTGGAATACAAGAAGACTACCACTTCTCTATTACAGAAATCTGTCAGTGGATAAGTAAATAAATGACAAACACACTGATAACTCACTGCTCTCCTGTTAGAATCAAATATACAATACTAATACCACAGTTAACTACACAATTTGTGGCGGAAGTGCCCCAAGTCCTGGCCTTAAGAAGTATGCGCACAAAGATCATGAAAGATAGCTCTAAATACCTACACGACTATTACATGGATTATGTTTACCCCAGCCCCACTCACTATATGTTTGTAATATGTACACTGGAACTATTATCGCTCATCCTGTTTAGTGTCCGTGTTGTCAGTCTGTCAGTCCGTCAGGGAGATCAAGCCTCACCACGTGTTGGGCTGGACGCACGGTCATCAAAATCTCCTCCTTCTTGTCACGTCAGGATCCTGGGTTCATTTCCCTGGGTCTGTCTGGAGCTTTTAAATGCTGCTGGTCTGACATATATTTGTGGTCAACACAAGCATGTGACACTATCAGCCAATAGCAGTCAAGTCCCGTGACGGCATGTCGACTATCGTCAGTGTAGCTAGGAAATCAGGACATGGTGCCCTTGGGTCACCATATAACTGGAAAGAAATCTGGGCTTTTGCCGGCGGGGCTACATATTTACTAAAATCATTACACACATGACACATGCATGTATGTCATGTATATATGTATCATTGCATGAGTGCATGTATGTATGTACACATATGTATGCAGCACAGTTGCATATATGGTTTTAACTCATACTAACTCACATATATGTTCATCCTGCTCCTATTAACAGCTGTAACTTTCTTAGAAGTCCCTGATTGGCTAGCCCAATGGGACTCTTTATACTACGTGATATAGAGTCCAATATGTGTTGTAGTAAAATCTCAGATTAGGACTTTTTTTCGAAAAGTCGCAACTGTAACCTACATCTTTTGGTTCCCAAAGTGTTCTTAAAGTTCCGCTGCGAATACGAGATAAAACAAACGCTATCTTCCAGATCTTCCAGGTAT
>JAAUYG010224517.1_pt1 | contig 10461 bp, 8 predicted proteins | sample 7278091 | NCBI WGS metagenome assembly JAAUYG01 (sample SAMN14350201, study PRJNA611818) | marine sediment metagenome | isolation source: surface marine sediment (0.6m) | place: French Polynesia: Moorea | collected 2018-08
ACATACACTGTGCGTTGACTTTCACAGAATCTTTTGCCATTGAGGTTGCGAACTTCTGTTGGTTTTTCTCAAGCTTCGAGTGCCCTTGAGGAACTTTTTGCACATTTCAAATAAACCAGCATCACCTACTAGTTGTTTAATAAACACACCTTTATGCAGCAAATAGAATATTCACAAAAGCACTTTTAACACTTTCAAAAACCTGAGTGATCTTGCCCACCAAAAATATGAATGTCAACACCACTGTCCTTTGTCGCTCTCAGGTATCGCTAATGTTTTCCACAGTCAAGTTTGACGTCGAGATTACACCACTGTACCATTATCATGTGGAATTTTTTGAAGGAAAAGATTCAGGCTGGTTCATTCTTTCTGACTTTCATTCAGGCGAAGGAATTTTTCTCCCACTCACGCAACAGCATGCTTTGTTTGCAAAGAGAAAGTGCCACCAACACTTTGACCAAGCAGGATCGTGCTAAAGTCGTTACAATGGGTGTATTTTCTGACAGAAATGAGGCCAAAACGCAATCCAGCAATTTGCACTCACAATTTGCAAAGGCAAACGTACTTCAATTGCGGTTGCGTAGGAAAATGAAGGAAACCCCAAATTGCTCTTCAGCACACACACAGACACATTATGGTGCAAAGTAGCTCGCCTCTACAGTGATGGATCACTCGAGGTCCATTCGCTGTCGTGTCAGGTCTTTAAAATTGTGCAGCCTTGATCATTTTGGCATGCAACCCTGAGGCAATGTGTGTTATGCACCTTGTAGGCTAAATCCGTTCCCTGATATGTGGGGCTTGCATGATGAGGATTTATGACGAGTTCACCTAAATATTATCGCAGTGTCCCTTTTTCTAGTTTAATTTGAGACAGATATTCTGAAATTGTGTTCTGTGAGGTTGAAAAGTCGGACAAGCCACAGCAGCCGAAAACAGCGAAATTTTGAGAAAGCTTCATGAGGTGTTGTTCATTGAATTTCTGCAATTTCGTGTTTTGTGAAAAGGGCCCATTAGTTTTTGTTTCATCGGGCAACAAAATCAGTCCGCAATACCAAAGTCGCCATGTTGAAGGTCACTGCTGAGGTCAAGACCGCTGTAAGTGCAGTCGACCTCCCAGTGACCTTGACGCTGACACCAAGGTTGAGCACAGGTATTCTGAGGGAAGAAGCACCTTGGAAAAAAGATGTCAGTTGCATCCTTCTGGAGTGACGTTTTAGCCTTTTGAATGTCTTTTCCACACAGATGTGGCAATTTCTCAATTGTTGAAAATGTTTGACCAAAAGTGAATTGAGTGGAAGTCACACCAGTCGTTGCTGACAATTACAAGAAATTCATCTTGAGCCTTTTTTGGGATCAGCTGATCAGAGAGAGATCCGTTTTGTACTGAGAATTTTCCCAGGCAATTTATCCTCTCAGTCTTCAACCCAGAGGGTTCCGCAATCTGTGCATATTTCTTGCGTAAGAATTTCAAAAGAAAATTCCTCCTTTTCTTCGTGCATGACAAGAGTGTCAGAGTTCACGTGAAATTTGGTACTTAATTGGGCCCTGCGCCTTTAATAATGCGGACATAAAAAGCGCGCGGATTTACATGCCTGTTGTTGGCGAAAACACTTGATCCATGAAAAACGACGCTAAAGTTGGATCTAAAGAAGACCCAAGTATGGCCCAAGTATTCGCATACTTCCGGACTTGTTAGAATTCTCGCCCAACAGAGTTTCACAATGAAATTCCATTCACGGGTAAGATGTATCGAGATGAACAATTGATACAGAAGGGTTAAAAGTTCACTTCTCGCACAAAACCAAATTCGCATATAGCTTTTTCCCCTCATACAAACGGGCTTTTTCACGACGTATTTGCTCAAGGAAGTTTTTTTGTCCTTGGAGATTTTCGCAAAAGGAAGAGAGGTATTCATTGCATGAGAAATACACACATTTGTGAAAACAGTTTGAATATTTGCATTTCAAAAACTTTTGGTATCAATACAGGGAAACGAGAACACCCCAGTACATTTGGAAGTACTCTGATAGGTTCATACAGTCTCTGGTTGTAGACTTGTTGTGATTCGTTTGTTGTATCGTTTTCAAGATATAAAATTGCAGCCCCCTCCTGGCTTTTGATTGGACCAGAAGGAGGTAAGAGGTCAAGGGGAAAAAACGATCAGGGTTTTTGGGTAATCAGTTGTGTCTTTTGGAAGTCTCCACAGATACAGCCTCGATGGGAAATGTCAAGGACCTGCGGCTCCTGCGATTCGGAGATGGAAGTGAGATAGGCCATGCAGGGAAACGAGCTCCTGTTCAAAGAGCTGCAACGTTGTTTTTTCCCCGCTCACTTTCTCTGTCCAAGAAATCAAGAGTGCAAAATATCATTCACCTGCAGTGCGTTGACGTGTTCTGGTCTTTTGTTGCAGAAGTCAGTGAAAAAGAACATCCTGCAGGGAGAAGGGTGGGTTCAAGGAGCTGAGGTCTTCCAAACATTTTTGTTCTGCAAAAAAACTGTCGCTTCCAAACATTCGGTTCTGCAAAAAAAACTGTCGGGTACAAATCTTTCACACACATTTTTGCAGCGCACCCGCGATGTCAGAGTGGGTGCGATCTTTGAGCACACGCAGACAACTGGGCAGATGGAGGTCCAAAATGATGTCCGACTAGTTTCGTTCAATTGCATACCACGAACCATGTCATTGCAAAAATCATTCTGAAGAAGGGGGACTGCAGGTTGGAGTATTTGTATTGGACTTCTGTGCCAATTTTCCAACCCGATTAGTCGCTTTGTTCTTCCGAATAATAACAGACATTTCAGACGCAGGAATAAAAGGTGTCGAGACCTTTTGACTGAATATCGTATTGGCGTAGATAATTTGAACAAGACCACAGTCACTTCTGGTTGAACAAACTGGGGTTGATCGTCGTCGCAATCACAGCATGCATGCGTGTTGTTCATCATATTCCCTGTCAAAAATGTGATTCCGCATTGAGAAAAACAGATTCTGGTTTTGCGCGCTGTGCGTGCAATTGTAGGGTAATTGGTCTGTGGTTTATGGAGCAGGGATCCAGTTTATTGAGTGTTAACCTCCGTGTGTCGGGACCTATCACTCCGCACCTCACGTGGTCAATAGTTCACACCACTTGACATCAACTGTCTCTTCTTATCTTTCTGCGGAATGCGGTGGCATTGTGTTGTTCACATCTTGTGCACCTTATCAAGTCTCATGTGACTCTGACTTTCTTCAGTTCCTTCACTTCAAATTTTCACGCAAACAAAAGAGTTTGACAATGATACATGGACATCAATTGAAACTGTCATATTTTGCGTGCTGCTGTTTCATCTTGCAAAATTACCTGACGATATGGATCACGGTAGTTTTTCGCCTGCTGAGTGCACAAATTTTCTTTTCAACAATGTTTGACAATCTAACAGCAACGAAACCTCATAACCTCATAGCTTTCTGGGTGTGTTGCATTCAAAAGTTATGAAGTCAGTGCCTTTGAGATCAGGTGAACTGCCATTTTCAGACAGTCACAAGCAAAGAGCAGCCAGTCTGGAATGTCATCTTTTCTCAAATCAGAAGCACAAAATCTTCGACTTGTATTGAACTGTCACAACCTGTTTGTGCGAATATTTGTTTATTTCCCAGGGATGTGGTCAATATTTGTCTTCAAAACTTTTTTTCATTTTGACGCCAAACTGAGTATCTTTTGTGCATCATAAATGGGTGTGTTTGTCTTTTGGCATGGGAGACATATCATATTTTTCAGTATTCAAAATAGTTTAAAGAATGGAATTTGAATGTGTTTAGGGGGAAGAAAGAAACCATTTATTCCTTCCCACGAGGAATTCTCATCGCCACTGAGAAAGTGGCCCATATATACGAGTTTTCAATGAATGCACTATTCCCCATTTGGAATTAAATATTCTCTCTGATCGTTGTATTTCATTGCATTGCATAGAAATGACCAACTGCCAAAAAGTTTGCACTTATCATTTTACGAGACGAAAACAAAGCCGCACAGAAAAGTCAAACAATTTTCATGAAAATGTCAATGTTTGCTTTGCGGGGACGCAAGATGCATTCACTTGTTATGAAATGCACCCTATGCGCACTGGAATCAACTTGGCCTTCTGTACGAGTTCAATATTGTATTTCCAGGAACAAACATCCAGACAGGATTGGATTTCAGTTGGCTAAGTTTGCACTGAGAAACCCCAAGAAATACTTGAAATGTTGTACAATGACCAGCAGAACCAAATCCCTGTGCAGTCTTTGTGCTGAAATGGACCATGACCATTGTCAATTTTGAGGGAATTATGTCGTGTGGTCGGGTAATTCAGAACGAAAATCGTCTTGCAGGGATGAATGAAAAAATGCAATAATTCTGAACAAAGATTGTGGAATGAGTTTGTGGAGACAAAAGGCGCAAGATTCTTTTCAGGTGCTTATGCCATGGCCTTGGTTCGTGCCAAAGCAATTTGTGAAGTTTCCTTTGCATGTCCCGCAAGACATTCTGTGTTCTTTACAGACAATTTTCTGTTACTAAATGCGTGGCCAATGACATAAAGTAAATTGCATACCCAACACGCAAGCTGCAGGTTGAAATCAAAGCCTTCCTCCCTTGATCTGGTAAAGTTGGCAATTACCTTTCCCGTGCGACATTACACATGTCTGTTCCTCACTATTTAGAGGGATGCCCAAATTGTGTCGGCATCACTTATCACTTGCCAAGCAGTATAATTTTCATCCATTAAAATATTTCAATGGAAAAAACCAGACTTTTTGCCCAAGGGGAAGAAAGGCTCAAGAACTGCTGATTTCAGGTGCTCTTGCAATGTGTGGTTGGAAATGTGAAAAAAACAACAACTTGTGTTTGGTTTTCAAACGTTGGTGGGCTTCCCAAAGAACAACGAGGCTTTCGAGTGTTGGAATTATTCGGTTACTAGTACAGATGTTACTCATTGCTAATTTCCCATAGAGATCCAGTTTGGAGCGGGTTAACCTCTTCGTGTCCAGTCACATCACTTGACACTCCACTTGGTCAATAGTTCACCCTTCAACGTCACACAAGACGTGTTAAATCATTCTTCAAAGTCGCCGTTTCGTAATGCCTGCTGCTATCTGCCCGATCAACTGTAATCGGATGGAATCTTGTCCAGCTACACGATACACGGTGCCCATTGCGTATGTGTGAATTGACAAAGGGTCAGGCGCATTCAAAGCTGTGTTCCTTCATCTCTCGGCTCCATTAACCCCGTCAGGGATCTCGGATAAGTTTCATTGACATCGACCGTGATTATGTGCCAAACATTACCCTGGTCAACAGTTCATTAGTTCATTTTACCCTTTGGATTGACCCCCGGCAACCCCCACAACCCTGATCCCAATCCTGCTTTTCTGTATCACTGTGATTCGTTTGACCTCTAGATCCAATTTGCTGCTGTGGAACGTAATGTTTGTGGGAACGAGCGACAAATAGGGATTCTGAGCGGGAAACTAAACAAGGAGAGTTACAGGGGAACGCTTCCGTTTTGGAAAACGAGAAGCTTTTGGTTTCGGATCGGCAGCGTTCTTGTGCTCGAGCAACTTCGACAGTCCCCCTTCCTGGTCTCTTTGTCCTGCGAACTCAGGACTGTTTACGGCTTCTGCACTCCTATCTCTGGGAACACAATGTCTTGCAGTTGTGATTTAATTTTTATTTTGCACAAGTTTTCATTGAATGGCACTCCTCCTATCTCTGGGCACACAGTGCCTTGCAGTTGTGATTTAATTTTTATTGCACAAGTTTTCATTGAATGGAATTGCCTGGCATCAAGCTTTTATGCTTGTTTGTGAACCCAGTTTTCTGGCACCTGCCACTTTACGGAAGTGAATGTGTGTTTCAGCACTGACAGACAGACACCCAGCCAGACAGAGAGCTTTGGACTCTGAGTAAGTTTTATCAAGCAGAGAGGTTTATGACTTGTTCTTGTGCAGGCCATCATCACGTTTGTAGGTGGCTCATCTCTGTTTATTTGCAGCTTGACATAATGCCTTGTAATGGGGAACATTTTCCCGGGTCACGTAATGTTAATGTTTACGGTGTGGTGTCGGGGGCTGGAGATCCACTCATGTCGTTGTCACAGCGCGGGCAACAAGCGGGTTATCGTAATGGATGCCAGCTGACTTGACCTGCTGTCCGTGAAATCACTCCTTTCCTTCAGCTCGTAAACCAGAAACGACCCTCCTCGATTGTTGCAAAGAATCTGTAAAACTCTTCTTTGCAGTGAATTCTCTTGTCTCTGCATTGTAAATTCACTGTTTTGTCATGTGAGCAAAATGCAACCGAGCACACGAAAGTCATCTTTGTTTCTTGTCGACAACATGCAGATTTAGACCTGCTAAAGTTGGAGTTTGTTTTTCCTGATGCCAAAGTTCGTGTGTCTCAGAAAAAAATTGGAAAGATGAGAGAAGCCAGACTACCAGACGTACAGACTCCAAAAGGGAAAATCAACCAAAAGGTAAAGTTGGGCTCATTTCGTGACGCAAATATTGAGCAAGGAAGCGAAGTTCTTTTTGCTTTCATCATGCACCCACTTTTGTCTTCTTAATGTTTTGCAAATATTTAACAGTGCAATTTAATCCTGTGCTTTACATAGAAATATTACGTGACAGTTTTGATATCTTGATGGCAAAATCATAAAGTATGCATATTTGAACGGCATATGTCAGTGAAATTACAACGACTAAGTTAATCTTTTGAACAACTATGCAAACATGTGGGTAGATCCCCCTGTGTGTGGAGTTTTGCTTGCCGAACTACTAATCTGTCTGCCTTGTCAAACTTTTTTCCCGACCTCTGTCACTTTTTTCTTTCACTACCAGGGGGCATGCGTGATCGGTTTTGCGTTTTGATTGGAGGAAAACTAGGGAAGGGGGTGAGAGTGGATAGAGGTTATTGGGTAATCAGGTTATATTTACGACCGTAGTTGCACCCTGTGCAGGAAAAAAGTCATCCAGGGTCGGGACAGGGAAAAGGCCTTCATATCTGTCATAAATTGGAGCCGTTTGCTGATTTGCTACAACAAAGCGAGCTTTCCTGTTGAGATCTTTTGCCCCAGTTTCTGTTGTTGTGAAGTCCATTTGAGACGTTCAAACCTTGGTGGCAATTTGCTTTGCATGGGGGATTGCTTGCGAAGAAAAACCTTGCGGCATAAGTTTCCTTTGTGCCTTTGATCCCACGTTGACAAAAGCGAAAATTTTATCCCACGAGATCGTTTTAAATTCTTTTGAGCAGAAAAACTTGCGCTGACTAGCCTAAAAAATTAGCCGACACTTCAATGTTCAGAAAAAAATGAAGACATCAACCAAGCGTCATATCTTAGATCAATAGTTTTCACAATTTGACATCTGAGTCGACTACAAAGTTCAGCATTTGTGTTCCATCAGTCTCTGGATCCCTTTGCCCAAGAAAATTACTTGTGAGGAAAATGTCTCAGCGGCGAAGAGATTTTGTGCAAAGGATGATCTTTTCTGCCAGTGTAAACGCTTAATGTATGATTACCTTTGGCAAAAAGGTTTACGCAACTGATCAATTGTTCAGATATAATCAACGTTTTCAGGTGAATACATTGACATGCACTCTGCGACAATACAGGTGTATTCTTTCCCACAGTAGCCACAAAAAGGACAGAAATGTACCGAACCACCCAGTCTGTAATCGCAAAAATACACAACACACTTGACTTTCTGTCTCGTCCCGAGTGGCTCATTGGAAAGTGGATATGCATTGGAACACCTTGCATGGTTAATGTGGAGAGATTAACATTAGGAATTTGTTGAACCTCTGCCTTATCTAACAGGATTATTCCTCATACAAATTTACTTTCTCAAACGTAAGAGCTGGGTTTCAGCATCCACATCGTGCGCAAGATTCTTTCCAACCCAAAGAAGCAACCATGTTTCAGAAGCAGCCCACCAAGGCTTTTTTTCATTCATTTGGGTTCTCCATTAGTCTCCATTTCATGGTCAATAAAACATCCAGAATGTATTAACGAGGCCACAACTTCACCAAGTGATAAATCTGTGTCTCTGAACAATGTTATCTTGGCTAATTGTCAAAGGGCCAACCGAAGAAAATTGAATAACCGCTGGAGTTTCTTGTTTTGCTGAACTTTAGCTGATCTGCTGAACTCAGATTTACACGATCCAAAGACTCGATATCGTTGCATAACTGCTCTGGCAAAGGCATCATTAGTGAAAGGAAAACAGTTGGCTGATATTGACAGATCTGTTGTCAAAATACCTGTGGCAAATTACATAACCAAATGAAAGTGTATTGGGAGCAAATTTTGCTGCTGTTTGTCAAAGTTCTCTGCGAAGATTAAAGTTCAGTTTCAAGTTTTTGGTTGATCCCCGCGTTACACACAATTTGCACGCTTGCATAACGTAGAAATAAGTTCTTTGTTTCTGATTTGGATTGGGCGAATGAGTGTCCATCAATTTCGTGTGAAACAAAACAAAATGCTGTTGAATTTTCGCCTTTCCTTGTGTAAAGAAAAGATCCTGCATACACACCTGGGAAAGCTTCTTACTCTCACGAACGTTCAGGTGCAGTTCTTTCTGAATCTTGAAGGAATTCAATTTGTGAAAATGTCACTCACACACAACCCTGCATTTCTGAGTGACAGACTTCAGCTTGTGGAATGTTGAAAACTTTCACTTGCCACGACGCGACTTTAACAAGCTGAAAACGAGCTTTTTTGTTGGTTAATTAGGACCAGCACCAGCCCTGTGATTCCCCGTTTAATTGCAGAAAACAATTGTAATTGCCCGTGCTGGAGTGGCTGTGCTCTTGCATAGCAATTCACGGTGATGACCACTGGAAAGTGGTACTAATTTCCCAAGCACATCCGGACGTGAATACATCAGTACTTTCCGTCGTTTATGGGTGATTAATTAAAAAGTACTCCAGTTGCATGTGCAATGAGCTCGGGGGCTGCTTGGAATGCGAGATTAGCATGGAGGCTGGGTACTGGGTGGAGCCCAGGGTAATCGATATGAAAGTGAAGTATTTAACTGTATTATTCAGCCCATAGATCAAACACACCGGACACACAGGACTGATTAAATAATTCTTATCATGGCTGCTGAAATGCTTCGTTAGTTTACGGCCTGGAATGAAATGAACGATGCAGTGCGGTGATAAAAATTCAAGCAGTTGTTCGAGCAATACAAATGTCGCTTCGTTACATCGCAGATTTTGATCTATTTTAGGCTAAAAAAACTTCTTTCCGTGTCCTTAAAAATGAAGCAAGAATGTTTTGACAAATGACGAAGTGTAACCAATTTTGTGGTCTCTGTCCGGGATCAAATCCCCCGCGTCTAAATATAGTGCCACACTTGGTCGTTTTGCGGCGCACCAGGCACTTTCCCGCCATATGCAAATTTGGTCCCTCCCACCAAGCGGTGGATCTCCCGCCAAAAAACCTGCGGTTGCGTTCTTGTGGTTGGCAGTCGATGATGTCAGCAATCTTCTCCATTTACCATTGGGAGATGCTGCCATCTTTTCAAGTTTACATTATGTGTTGTGCTATTGAAAGGTAACAGGCGCACAACTTTGAAGTTTGGGTTTCTTCGTGCAACAACCATTTCCATTCCGGTCAATCTGGGGGGAATGTAGAGAAGTAGCATTTAAAACAAAAACAAAAAGTCTTGAAACTTGCAAATAGTGATCACAGATTATTTATTCAAGTGCATAAAAAAGTAATTTCCGGTGAAAGTGGATTCAGAAGTGCCAGTGCGCCTGTTAATGCCAGATGGCTGAGCGCACACGCATCTGAGACGCATGGCATCTGGACGTGCATAAACAATGGATAAATTGAGTGGCAGAAGCCAGATCCTCGTAACCCTTCACCCCACGCTCAACTCATGCAGTTTGCACCCCATTTTTACCTTAATTAAAATGCCATTGTTTGGCTATGGGAAGGAGCTATTAAATTTATAGCTTTTCTATTGAACATTAACAAGTAGTTAACTGTTATTTCACGCTCAGTGAAATGTTACAGATTGCGGTCTGTGGTCTGCACAATGGGGGTATGTTAGCGTGCTGTATCAAATGTTCAACTTTCTGTTTCTATTTTCTCTGATTGTTGATATCCCACGATATGTCCTGAAGCCTGAATGAAGAATGAAGGCGGATTCCGTCAAGTCTGATTCCTTCCGCGGAAAAAAAACGTTCTTGTGGCAGCGTAGATCAGATCATTCTCACAAGCCACTGATTCAAATCTTGTTGTGAGATGAAGTTATCAGGCATTCTTCCGTTTAAGCAAATCAACCAGTTGTTCAAGACTTGTCCTGTTTTGAATCCTGAAAAGGCCCTTTCTTTGTTCCAAAATAACAAAGAACAAACTGGAGATTTAACCAAGAAGACCAAGGTACTTGGCTGCCACCATCGCCATGCACTGGTGGGGGAGGGGTAACATCTAAGG
>JAAUYG010164516.1_pt1 | contig 10460 bp, 7 predicted proteins | sample 7278091 | NCBI WGS metagenome assembly JAAUYG01 (sample SAMN14350201, study PRJNA611818) | marine sediment metagenome | isolation source: surface marine sediment (0.6m) | place: French Polynesia: Moorea | collected 2018-08
ACTACGAAATCATGTTTTGATTTCGTAGTGGTGTGTGGGATTAAGAAGCAATCAAAATTCCTAAAGCTATAGCCAACACGTTCACCAACAAATGGAGGTAACAAATTGCTAAGGTAAGAAGGAGTGAGACCCTTTATGATCTTATAAATGACAAATGCCGAAGTACTTGCGCCGGATAGAGAGACTGTGAGGTTCTATGCCCGTTTCTTGGAGAAGCTTCGAATGTGGCTGGGGAATGTGATGTGTGCCGATAAGCTCCAACGCAGGCTATCACAGCTTGTCGCTGGAGATTTTCTATTTGGTCCGAGTGAAATTTATTCAAATTACCAGAATAGACCGCGTATTCAAAGATAAGTCTTTAAGGTAGTTTTTGTATAGTCAACTCCGACGCTTCGGTGAAAAAAAAATTGACATATATAATACGCTTTAAACACAAAAGCGGAAAGGAAGTATATCCCTTTAATTAAATTATGCTATTGACATGTGTATCCCAACTCATTTTTTCACGGCACACGTTTGATTAGTTGACCGTTAAGATACATCGCATAACTTGAACTTGATAGGCCTACATAAGTACTGAGGTATTTTAATGCGGCCTGAAGAGTTGTCGCGCAAAAATGACTGTTCTGCTTTATGGATGAAGCATACCCGACGTCCTAATGTAGGCCTCATCAGTCTGGGTGGTCATATAATATCGATGCTCCCCCTCCTACTCTCCCACGCCGCTGCAGACTTGACACTGTCAGATCTCATGCAGTGTGACATTGAAACGGCCCCGGCACTCGTGATCAACAGCTCTCTTCCCCCTTGAGTCCTCTCCCGGGTAATATAACTGCAAATGCCAGCCTGGTGTAAAATACGCAGGACGGAGGTAGAAATAATAGTTCGAAATTAAGTGAATAACTTGAATAACCAGGTTTGTCTGATATTATAGAGAAGGCCGTCTGAAAGAGATACCAACTCTGTAACCATGCACGTACTGTACGTGTATATCCGTTGTGTATATCCCGGCCCGCCTATGTATATGATAAATATAACTCATGCACATTTGGCTGGGGACACGGGGGGGGGGGGGGGGGCGCACAAAATTTGCAAAGGGTGACTTTCTGGGCTTGGCCTATTGGCCTATCAGCTAACCACGGCACCGGGCCCTCCCTCAAGTTCCTCTCGCAAACCCTCGGTGAAGCACCTGGGGCATTCAGTGGTCCGGCTCTTTTCACCCTACCGCTGCCTGTGACAAATTCACCCTTTCGACAGATTATGGTGAGAGATGTTTGTCGTTGCTTGCTGAAGAGCTGCGAGGCCAATCAAAAAACAAACTTTGAATGACATTTTGCCTTGATAGACCAGTTTGAAATCCTGTTTGCAAGCGGCCAGCCCTGATTAAATGTATGCTTAGGTGGCAACATGCTTAATATTCGGTGCCACGGGTTCCTAGTGCATTCTTTTGACTCACTGGCCGGGCTGGGGGACACGGAACACAAAACGTTCTGCAACCTTGTTCAGTGGTGGCCGTCTGCAGAGCCTCCTGTAAATTCCTTCTTTCTCTATCCTGCCTGACACCGCCACAGACGACACATGGCAGCTCTGGGGACGGCCGTATACGTGTCTCATTTCATGGCAGCGGCTGAGGCGGCGCACGACCTACAGGCTATCGAGTTTAGGAGCGGGAAGGAGTAAGGAGCACACCCCGGCCAGGACATTGGACATTGCAGAGCCTCACACCAGTGAGAGGCGGACGGGCTTAGAAGGAATCGCACTGACTTTGAGTGTCGGCTGCAATCAAAGCCGCCGCCGGCGGATCTCCTTCCTAGGCGGGCACTGAAAGGAGGAAGTATCTCGTTGGTTTCCGTGGTCAATATCTCACTTCACGCAATTACCGCCGCAACGGAATGCCATCGGAAGCGTCGCAGCGCTGAAAGTTTGATGTCACCGCACCGAATTGCCCGTATCTATACGTGTTGCTCATGGCAGACCATCTCCTAAGAAGGTGTGAAATCATCGCAGGCTGACCGCTTGATGCGTCCCAAACCTTGAACTCACGCGATTCCATCCCGCCATCAGTGCCGAACCGGTGGGTCGGGGTATATCCGTCCCAAAGCAAAGCCCAAACCTTCCGCTTCCGCCATCATTAATCACCACACGTCTGGTTGCCATATCAGCCACGCGGATACAACATCTTGGACGTTTTCTGTGGGGTCTTGTTCGGCAGCCGGGAATAATTTGTCGGTTATTGTGAAGGAGGAGATAAAGGCGGCGAATGCTGCCCCCAGCGGTTTCGGGGCGGTCAGAGCCCAGTGGGGGACTGAAAAATTGGCCTTTGTCTCTTGCAGTAGTATAAACCTCTCGGTCAGTGCACGACCCGGCATGCTGATCAGTACCGTCACAGTGTGAACCAGGGTCCAGACTTCAACCCACGCCTACACCGTATACTATAGGCCGTCTTCAGCCGCGAAAGCTGCAAAGCTCCTGCAAGATGTTTCATCTCCATCAGCGCTGCCACGTGTCTCACAATTCGTGTAGCAATCAGATTAGTGCGGAATGAGTTCGCAGAAGGACCCATTGTTCCGACGACACGTTCTCCGCCACATGGTGACATGACAAAGTCAGAAGGATACTGAAGGGAATATGTTATTTGGCTTGCTCTATCACATAACCTCGGGATATCAAACCACAGTGCCTGGTGTCAGGTCACGTTCCTTTTGGGAAAAAGATCATAACCAGGTGGTTTACTGGATATGTTCATGTATGGTGAATTTTATTGAGGGATATGCCGCACGCGGTGGAAATTGGGCTATGAAGAGAAGCATCTGACGTTGCCACCAACTAGTATGCATGGCCTCAGATTAAGTTAATGCCACTATCACTGTACTATCCGCATCTATTACCGGATGTCACTTGTCCGCCAGGTGAAGCACCAACAAAACAATGTGGCAACTGGGGAATGCGATATACCTCACACGACTGATATGTCTCTGCCTCGTCTTCATGTATTCTGCCTCGACAGGTAAGAACTGAAACTCCGTCACTCTCACATTCCGATTGCATGCTGGGTTGTCCATGCGCGGTTTAGACATAATGACTTAATCGGGCTTCCGTCTCAGTTATCATGGTTACCCTATTTGATTTAGTTTCGTACTTCTAGTCAAACACCTTCAGAGACAACTTGGAAAAGTTTTTCCATACTGTATATTTGCTGCCCGATTTGCTGCTAATGACGAAAATGGCTTTTAGTCTGCCTAGTTAACTTGACCTCCTAATATTTCAGCAATGCTACAAGAGATGAAAATGTATTCACTCAAACATCTGTAGTTTTTCCTACTGGAGTTATAGTAACGGAGAGCTCAGGTCCCTCTTGTGTTAGAACTGTGAAGTATATGTGATATGTGAGAGAAAATATTATGTTGGTTGTGTTTGATCTCCCGGTAACTTTGCTTAGGAAGAAAACAATAACAAACCAACGCTACATGTTTAAAATAAAATTATACAATAATGTCAGTATGTAAACGTGTCACCATTGTTCTATAAATCACTGACATATGCTATACCGAACGGTAGAATTAGCCGGAATTAGTGCTTCGGCTTTTTGTGGAAGTAGTGGGGTGTGGTTGAGTGGCTGTCACGTTTAAACTGTTACGTCATACTTACGTAATAGGCGTAAACATTTATAGTCTTATGTAATGAAGGATGAAGGAACGGCGAACATAGCCTTGGCTATATATACAAGTACATGCAGATGTACAGCTACATGTATACATATATGGCCGCATGGCGTGTACCATATATCGTACTCCTGCTTTGGTTAAGCACCCATCTGGTTTTCAAGGCCTTTTCGTTCACTGGGCAATGGGCATGTCAGTTTCTATGGCCTATACCCTTTTATGCAAGATATAGAAAGTAATATATATGGTCGCGGTCACAAAAAGGGGATTGGGAACTTACCCAGAGCCCCGCCAATTACTGGTCTGATTGATCGAACGGCTGTCCTGTCGTGCCTGTGGGGCAAGACAGCCGCAGCAAGGTTGTCGTATACCACTCGAAAATCTACAAAGACAAATGACCTGTGGGAGAACAATAAAACGGCACAAATTACAACACACTTGCAGTACTTATAAGAAAGTGGAATAGAAGGGCCACCAACATGGCAGTTCAGTTCAGCGTATTTACCGGGCACGCTTTAAAAAGCGATTTGTACGGCTAGATGTATTGAAGCGGTCATCTGCTTTACATGACAAAACCAGAATTAACTTCTAAGCGCAATCGGATCTGGCAGGACACACAAAAGATCGTCACACGACTTCGGTCACAGTAGGTTGTAAATCTTTCTTCACCCTGTCTTTGTAGCACCGCGTGAACTGGCATCTCACCCTATATGGATGGATGGAGCGTCAATTATTAAAGTGCCGGGCACGGCCTCTGGTGTGAAAATACTGTGGCTTATTTAGGACATCCACCATTATTTTTAAAACTATTTTTACCTCAAGATAACGAGCTCACCTCGTTAGATGGCATTTCGAGATCCTATCTCGAGATCTCGAGATATGATCCCGTTTGTATCTTGACATAAAAATATTGTGAAAAATATCAAGTTGATGGAACTGGATTTGTCCTAAATCATCCAACGTATAAATCCGTCACCGTGGGTAACCGACGTTTATTCACTATATGACGGAAGAAATTACATGTACGAGTGACTGATTAACAGCCAATAGAACATAGAATTTTTGTAGCAGCCCTGCATACATGGACTTTTAAAAGTAACATTTGTAACCTATTATAGGAATTGTAAACGGTTACACGAAATATTTTGTGTGTAGAAAAAGCGTTAATAATCCCCATACCGCCACCGCTTCGCACCTCTCAAGCAAATGAAAAGGAGTCTAAACACACAGCCAGTCCCATTACATTGCTTATATAGCTTTATATATAATGCACATGTACATGTAGGTATATGTAGGTTAAATGTGGGCAACACGTTACTCTTTCCACGATAGACCAAAAATATGAAATAAATAATAAAAAAGTAATTGATAAAAAAGAATAAACATAATGGAAAAATCGTTTCAGTGCTTAAATTACCTTGGTAAATGGTGCACCCCAAATTTACAAAATTAGTAACAGATAGGTTTTAGCCAACAAGGTCGCAGTCCCAGCAAGCTAGCTACATGTAATTGTACGGTTCAGAAGGCGTAGATTGTAGTGTTGCATTTTTGACGATATATATATATCACAGTACGGCCTACACGTATGTCACGGTGAAGTCGCCCGTGTAATGGAAGCACGAATCAACGGATGTAACACCGCATGACGTGAAATTTGAGAGATATATTGTTAACTATAATAATAAATACCGGTAACTATAAAATTATTACCACATGCGATGGAACGCGCATGCACCGATTACTTCAGGATTCCTTCCATAAAATATCTACCCCATGATCCTCCGTAACTATTTCCACAGTATAGTAGCAGGGAAAGGATATCCTACTGAGGCTAATCAATCTGAAAGACGTCTACTGCTGCCCTGCTAATGTACCCCAGTCCGGGACTCCAGTTTTAAATTATTCATCTTACCAAGAAACGAGTCTTATACTGTACATGTGTCTCATGTAGTACGACGGTCGAACTACATGTGCATGTATATGGTGTTACGGTGACCTCATTCTCTACATAATTTTGTACATTCCTTGCAGTTGCCCCACTAAATGATACACAGCACACATCAAAAATATTAGCGACACCTTAATCAGGGCCTGCCATATTGATTGAAATCTCCGTCGCAAGCTACCCGTCTCATTAGCAGTCTGCATTAGTGTACTTTCCTGCTTTGAGAGAACTTTGGCCCATTTTTTTCATAAACATTGTGCTCAAACTAAACTGTACCACATACATACACCTAGTGCATTATAACAGCAAATATCGAGTAATTGTGGCCCCCAAGTTATCAGTAATTCTAATGCATTTTATGTTTTTTTTTTTTTTTTTTTTTTTGGGGGGGGGGACTACATAATGCGACGTATTGATAAATGTACCATGTATTTATATTTAATTAATTTATTTATCATATACAATATTTTACAAAATATATCGACGCACAAGCTTTCAAATTCATGTGGCTGTTCTCGGCATTTTGCTTTTTCGACACCATCGTTACCTTCAAGACCAATATCTTCTCTGGCCGACTCTTCAAAAGGGTACAGCCATAATGAAATTGCAACACAATTACCTGAGTAGTTAACCCCAGGTGGTAAAAGCCGGGGAACGATCCCGCAGACACGTGCTAATCTGAGTCACAGCGGTCGGCTCACGGGTCACATCTGGTAGAAAGTACATGTATCTGCCGACCACCCCCGATAACCAACTTCCGAGAGAGAGAGAGAGAGAGAGAGAGAGAGAGAGAGAGAGAGAGCGTGTCGAAGAGGAGTTCGGGAAGGTTGTAAATACTCCCTTCTCCAGACCACCAACTGAGGTCAGCCCATATGATCGATTCTGACCACAGATAAACACGTGTTGGAAGATATGGACGCATTGTTAGCGTTGTTGTGTATCGCTGTCGAATAGATCAAAGGATAACTCCCAACGACATGTGTCAAAACAACGGCGTGTTGCCTGCTCAGGCTGCTGCTTGCATCAGCTTCATCAGCAATGGCCTAGAAATGAATCATGCTTGACATATATCATCGTCGTCAGTTGTTGTTGTTGTTGTTGTTGTTGTTGTTATTAATATTATTATTACCTTTATTTAATTTATAAAGTGTTATCATACTGACTATCACACAGAGTGCGACTCAAGTCATCCATTTGTAAAGGTCATTGAACTACAATGTATACGAAATAGAAATATGAAGAAGGATGGACAGTTAACTGTACTGTATTTGAAACCAGTCAGGGACCAGCTACAGATTGGGATTTTTTTTTACCTAATTTGCTCTTCCGTACTTCGATTTTGTTTTGTAGTAGTAACACAATTATCAGTAAAACCTCGAACTTCATGAAGATTATTATGCCAGTCTGTCGGTGTGAATGGAAACCGTCTAATTTTAGTTGGTGCTGTAGTTAGTATTTTTTTTGGATTTTTTGTTGGTTGTTTATTTTTTTAATATTACGCTTTCTACTTAAATACACAGCCGATATTTATATTTTCTACGAGTGGGATTTTCGTGTAAGAGATATTTTGGGAAACGAATAAATGTGATGGTGTTAGTGAAATGTTTGAGCTTCTTTCTGTAAAAATTAAAAGACTTAGTGATGGATGAAATACAAAATTGATGAGGCCGATAAGTGAAACTGGAGGGGGGGCGTTCTTGTGGGCATACATACATTTTGGGACGGTAGGACTGGTTCGCTCTAGTGATACGTATCAGAGGTAGCGGGAGTCTAAACGAAGGGATGTGTTAGTGATATGTACAGTGGGAATTATGGCACAATAAAGCACTTCCATTTCAGGATCAGAATTTTTCAGCACACAATTAGAAAATTCTATTTCAGGGTCTGAATGTTGTTAGTATAAGCCTCAGCTTCCCAACACTACGAGACCAACTAGCAGCAGGAACCGAGGAGCTCTCGCTAAACATAGCCATCAGACATATAGGAGTGATGTTTGGGTGTATCATCGCGGGTCTGCTCGGAGACCGCTATAGACCTTGCGTGGAACTTACGCTAGCAGTCTTCTTGGTGACTGCTGCGATTGGAGTCACCTTGAAGGCGTTTGTCGCACATCTGTGGAGTTTCGGCTGTTTTATTTTTCTGGAAGGAATCAGCATGGGCGTTACTTAGAATCGTAGGTATACCCGACTACAGTGAATATAAAAATGCTAGAACCACGATACAGTCATTGAAAAGTCTTGGATGTAATATAAGTCGGTGAGTGTGAGGTGAACATCGGGTAGCCAATTTCGCAGTCGGTGAACTGTAATAAAGTATAAAGTTTCAGAAAGAAACGTCAATCTGTTATTCTTTTCTTGCTGTGATAATTCCATGAATTCAACATGCTCTGCCTAATTTGCTGTTATCCATGATTTCCATCGTATAATAATACATCTAATTCTTATATTCCAGTTACCTACGCCTTGATTTTATGGATTTGGGGAAAAGATTGTAGGACACCAGTCTTCCTCACAATGCTGGGCTATCCAATTGGAGCGACGTTAGCACCAATAGTTATTGGTCCTATTCTTACTGCACATCCCACAGAATCGAACGAGACCTTACAATTCGAGTACTCCAACGTTGCCTTTAACAGCTCGATAATCTCTACCACCAGACAAACACACTCCAGAACTGACATCGCGTTCAGTGTCATAGGAGCATTCACTTTCTTTTGGAGTGTCCCTATATTGATATATCACTTCATGAGGCCCATAAGAAGGTATGCTATTTGGGCCGAGACCATACAGTCGTACAAGGAAGTCTTTAACTTGAGATCCTGTAGCCACGGAGTGCCATGCGCAGGTAGTATGCTAACGGCCCTTCTCAGTTTCTTTTTTGTTGTTTATGGCGGTCTTTATGGAGTAAGCACGGTGTTCATATTCGCCTATGCTCTGGACTCGGATATAGGATTTACGGCTAAGGAAGCTGCAATGCTAGAATTTTCCATAGATGGGTCAGGCGTGTTAGGACTTACCAGTGTCGCTTTCTTGTCCCGCTGTCTGTCAATACAAGTCGTTGGATTCTCCATACTTACCCTGAATACAATCGCTACCCTGTGTCTCGCATCATGGGCGCATAATTACAAGATTTCATTCTGGATCTTAACATGTCTCAGTCGAATGTCTTTCTTGCCTCTGTGGGGCGTTTTATTGTCATGGTTTGGGCAGTACGTTATACCTTCGTCAATCATTTTGGCTTTGTTCTTTGTGTCCGTCTACATTGGTATGATGTTCCTTGTCTGGATCGCGGGCTACGTGTATGAGGTGTACACTCCGGTAGGCATGCTGTACGTAGCAGCAGCCTGCAGCGTTGCAATGTTAATAACAATGCTTGCCTTCCATTTCACAGGACGGATCTTTAAAAGCAGGCAGTCTATGGTCATATATCCCAAAATACCACCATGTGACGTCTACACAAATGGTCAGCTGGGCGATCATTCCGTCGAGAAAACAATCGGGGTTGATGTTGGCGACAGACGGTAAACGTGCTAGCGGAATAGTCACCTATTCCACGTTGATATCTCTCACCAATAGCAATGCGTGTTGTCAAAGTAGTACCTTGGAATGACGGTCAAAAATAGAAGGTATGGCAATGTGTCGCAAGTGTTGTTACAGTGTTCTTGTACAACCACAGTCTTGCTCACCACAAACTAAAAACTCTCGCTGACTTCGTCGGAGAAGTGTTATCATCAGAAATTTGTATCACTCACTCAGAAGCAATTCCACTAAGAATCTATTTTAGCTCTGTGTTGATGGCAATTGCAAGGTATGGCAATATGTTCTATATTACGGATCAGTATGCAGTCAACCACGAGTTATACAACATTGTAACTAATTGCTTGACCAAATTGACTTACCATTTAAGGACGGTGATGTGTAATACTAAACCGGAAACAATTTGTGTCACATTTGTAGACTCAGAAATAAATAGCCATTGCAATAACTTCATTATATTTTTCGGTTACGCAAGGCATTTCATTGCGGCATTGTTAAAAGCAAAACTCCTACATGTATTGGTGCAAAGACGAGAACTGCACAAGTCTATATTATACATTGTAGAACATTTAAGTTCAGTTGCTTAATTTGTGGCGTCAAAAGTGTTAGTCTGAGTTTGTGTTTGCAGACAAGATTCCAGAAAGTGAACATTACTTGAAAGCTTCGAGTCCATTTCCCATCTGATTTTTCTCCAGCTGACCCTGCAAAAGGACCGCACACTAGTGTAACTATCATTACTTGTGATCGAGGCATGAATTAAATAATTCCTATTCCTTGGCTGAAATATTTAGACTCAAAGTTGGCAGAAATTGCCATCTGCTACAAAAATTCTGTAATGCCAGAAGCCCCAGTTTGTGACGTCACGTATGGGAAACATCACCACCTACAGCTGCGGGATAGCACTATTAGTCTATACATGTTATTTTAGGCTCTGGAGCAGCAATTTGAAAGCCTGAAAGGTTCTAGGAAGAGGAGCTCATACCTGACACAAAGAAATACAGGATAGAGTGACCTGTTCTTTCTGTAATAATGATATTTGTATCACTTTTGGAGTGTTTTGATATTATGTGATACCCGGCAGTCATCCCCACCAATATACATTGTACAAGGACACAGGCAAGGCCAGCTGAAACCCGAGCGGCAACTGGCATGACTGCAAGAAGCGGGGACCCAGAACCTGGCCTGAGTGAGGGTGGGGTGGGTGGGTGAATCAGGCTTATAGTCGGCTTTCAACCACTTATGGTCATATCACCGACTGCAAGTTGTTGGTGTGTATGTACTAGACCCGTCTTGTACTAGTCCGACCTGCGGCCAGTC
>JAAUYG010200839.1_pt1 | contig 10460 bp, 9 predicted proteins | sample 7278091 | NCBI WGS metagenome assembly JAAUYG01 (sample SAMN14350201, study PRJNA611818) | marine sediment metagenome | isolation source: surface marine sediment (0.6m) | place: French Polynesia: Moorea | collected 2018-08
ATCTGAAATATGGAACAAGGCCAACCCCACATGTATATACTCCACTTTGTCCTATTTTGCCTGATTGAGAGCATGGACTTCTGCAATGTTTTGGCATTCCTTTGTTTGACACGCACAAACTGTGGTCTCATACCCAATAACAGCTTTGAAAGGTCCTTTCTGGTGGAGGGAGTGGTCAATGCAAAATCCAGCCCCAAATGCCCCCAACATTTCCTGAAAACTGCACGAAACCTCGGTGTCCCCCCCCCGGCCAAAACCCAGAACAGAAATGACAAAATTGTTTCCATTTGCAGGTGGCGATGACGTTGCACGGATGATGTCATTACGTCGCGCCGCGATTGCTGATGTCATACGTTGCGCACATATGACGTCACAGAGCCTCTTCCCCAATGAAAGAGCAGCCGACGTCGAGTAGACACGGCGCTGCACGTCACCGTAGCAACGACGTTACGTCCTTAGCAACCAGCCCTAGCAACGCCGACGTGACAACGCCGAAACGTGCGCCGAGCGACGTGAACGTGAATTCAACGTCACGACGTAACAACAACAACACTGACGTAAAACGTGCCGTTAAGCACAGCCCGAGAATTTTACGCGGGAAAAAGGTATTTGGCAAGAATAACCCCAAGTACAGTGACAACAACAATCTCCCTAGCAACGACCTAGCAGCGTCGCGTAGCAACACAGCGTCTCCAGCCAGTGGCGGCGGTTTTAGTGACGCAAACGACGCAGAATCTGACGCAGAGTGGGACGTCGGTGTCGGCAACCTCGTGATCGACCTTGACGCGGACATTGAAAGGTCATCAGCCAAGGTCAATCCTGACGCGGAGAAAAGCAAACCAGAAGCTGTGTCAGTACGCAACAAGGAATTTGTAGCGCTGCTGAAATCAGACAGTACCTCTATAGGAAGTGGTTCTTCGTCCAACAGTTGTGATTTGTCCACAGCGTTTCCGTCATTGCACAAGGCTTTCCTCGAAGCAGGGGGAAGCTTCGCCACAGGTGCTGTATCCAGGGCTTCCACCGTTGCCAAGGTCACACCAGCTGTGACGTCATTCACGCAGAGCACTGCGACGCAACATGGTAGCAACGCTTTGGGAGTTGGAGCACTGCAACAGTTATCGCAACAACCGAAGCAGCAACCAGCAACAACACCGGTAGCACCCGCAACCACCGGGGCACAACCGCAGGTACAGAAGGTTTCACCGGCTCAACCCGCGGGTGCCAGTATTACGCACCCTGCGGCCAGTACCAACATGTCCTCAGCAGGAGGTGCAGGTGGGGGTGGCTCCTCCAAATCCAACTCTGCCGTTGCTAGTAACAACAAGGGAGAACACTCCAGCCTCAAGATGAAAATCAAACGGACCAAAAACTCGAGCTCCAGGCACGGGGCCGAGAGTAAGCATGAGATCGTCAAGGATAAAAATCTTAGCAACGCGCAAAACAGCGTGGAATCCGCTAGCAACCACGCGCATGGCAACAGCAGCAACAACGTCAATTCCAGTAGCAACAACGCCGCGGCGCAACCAGAAAAGGTTTCCAAGCACCACCACCATTCTTCCAACAGCAACTCTGTGGATAGCAACAGTAACTCAGGAAAATCAGAGGGCAGTGGCAAGTCCAGTAAATCTGGCAGAAACTCCCAGAAAAAGAACAAGGACAAGAACAAAAACAGCAGCGCAAGTACAACAAGTACAAACGCGAGTACTCAGTCGAATCTTCCAGACATGTTAGCTAATGGGAGTGGTTCATTCCACGGTGGGAGTACTCATGCTGGCAGTGGTAGCACCTCAACGTCAGGTGGAGCTACGGGTAACACAGCCCCAGGGACAACCGGCACAACCGGTGGTACCACGGTGGTCAACCCATCTGGGGGCGGCAACAGCAACATGCCCGGGGTCACCACTAACGTGTCGGTGGAACTGGACCGCCTGGCGCTCACCGGAACCGGAAATATCAAGAAGGAACCCGGCGCGCATGCGCGACACGACGACCCGTACGAGTTCAACGCCAAAGTGGAGGACCGACCCCTGGGTCTCCCCGCCATGAAGAAAATCAAAGTCGAAAAGGTGAGAATTTCGTGTTTTGGGCCAGAGGTATTTGGGAGGGGAGTTTGCCAGAGAAAAACGATTTCCCTTTCACGTTTGTTTCGTTTTGGGGCGTTTTCTCTATCTCTGCCTTATTTGCCTGGAAAATCGCTTTCTGTGGCCAAATTTTCAGACAAACTGCCAAGAACAAACGAAATGTGATGATGAAATTGTTGCGTTGACTGTGTACCAATTGGTTGTTCTGCACTGCCAGGCATTTGACATTTGTTCGTAATTCGTATTCTACAAGATTGCAAGACACCAGCCACATTTTCGGCAAAAAAGTATCCAAACTCGCACAGATGTTGCACCCAGATGCACCAGAACACACTTCGGCCACTTAGCACGGAGAAATTGGCTTTTCTGACTTGAACAAACCTTTGTACTTTTGGCACACTTGATACGATAATCTGAGATCACGTCAACGTTTTTCCGCAGTGGCAACAGATGGCCACGTTTTTTTTGCATTACTTTTTCCGATTAATTACTTATGTAGGGAAAAAATTGATTACGTTTTTTTTTTACGTGAAAATGTCAGGCGATAACAACACGAATTTTTTTGGCAATTATGTCAATGCTGTGGCTCCGAACATTAGCATTTGAACAATGTACTGAACAGTTGTGTGTGGTGGGGTGCGGTTCTATTTGACTCGTCTTTCCATGCGGGTGAATTGGTTTGAATTTCAACCAGGGAAATATTTCTGCAATTCTTTTTGTCAAAGCAAGGCGGCCTACAGTTTTCTTTGCATGAAACAGCACTCCAGTCAAACGCCATTGCAAGAAGCACGCTTTGGGGTGGGGAACCCAATGTCGGTCTTGAACAAAAACTGCAAGATTTGACGCTCAAAACATGTTCATGGCTTGGTGAAAAGGCGCATTGGGAGTTAGTTACGGAGGAACGTTTTCTTTCTGTAAAGGGTTCTTCTGAATATTTCAGTGGTCAATAACAAGAAGCACTTGGAAGTCAGTGAGTGTTGTTTGTTTTCGCAGCATTTCACTTTTGAAGTCATATTGTTTTCAGTTTTGGGAACTTGGTCGCACAGTTGTCGACTGAATTGGAACTTCCATCAATTTTGGAGACCCATATTGTTCACCACACCAAATTGCACCACCATGCAAAATTCAACAGCATGACATGAAACAGTTTGACAGCTGCCATGGTAAATTCTGTTGGTGCCAATATATGTTGATCATTTTCGATTACCAGTGTTCAAATTTTGTTTGGGGCCATCCAATGGAAATGGAACTTGGTGTAAGTTTGAGCATCTTGCAGGGAAGCATTCAGAAGATTTGGGTCTTGATGTTTTGTGGATTGACATGAGATTTGCTACAAACTTTCAATGCAATCAGGCCAACCTGACAATAGCTGGGAGTGTTCTGTTATCAGCTTTAAGCTTGCATCAGTTGATTGAGGTTTGCACGCAACGTGTTTGGATCTGAAACTGTTGGTCTCACTTGTGTTGATCTGTGACCCGATTAGAGGAGGCTAGACAGAGTTTAGATTGACCATTTCAAGCAGCTTGCCACGTATGGCAAAAGCCTGAAAAGGAGGCAGAAGGCTAAGTGCTGCCGAATGTTATGCTTGCGGGGGAGGGGGATGCATTTTGATTCTTTGGACTTCCAAAGGGCGGGGGCATTTCAACAAAGCATTTTCGGGGCGCGAATGAATTTGATGAAACCATGCGTGTACTCGGGACATTTGTTGCCTATGTTTCAGTTGCTGAGGTCAACGAACAATAAATCCACCAATGAGCTAGACAGCTGTCAGCAGCTTATAAGCTCAGCAGCTTGTCATTCAAAGATCCATATCACATTCAATTGTTGAGAGAGACATGAACACTGATCATGTTGTACATGTTGCTGTCATACTTGACACAGTGCCAGTAGTGACATGCTACGCAGAATACTTACACATGGGCATTGAGGTACTCAACAGACCCTGTTGCGCACTTGGCCAATACCAAACATACTTTTTATGTGCTCGCTAGCTTATCTGAAGAAGATAAGACCTGGTTTGAAGTTCAGGTGCAGAATTTCTTGTGTAGTCAGAAAAAAAAAGTTTGGGGTTAAATTTTTGGCCTCGCCAGATGTGAAGTGTATTTAATGTGCCGGGTCTAATTCAGATGGCAGGAGTCTCTCCACTTATTCTGCAGTTTTTCAACTTCAGGCTATTGTTGCGGAATTTGCCTGTGTTGCATTTTCCGGCATAATTTTGAAGTGGTCGTTTGAACAGTTCAGAGAAAAGCTTGTTTGGATCTAGTTTCTTACAGCTTGGCCAGTGTTTTGCAAATCTGCGAAGGCTCCAGACTGCAGGCAAATGGCAAACACAAATTTGCAAGTGTTTGCAAACCCACTTACAAGGTCTTCGCAAACGTTCAAGAATTCGCGTCTGATGTCTGTTCATTCTGGTAAACACGCGTTTTAGCAACAGCAGGTCAAGAAAATGTACCACAATTGCCCAAATACAAATGCACCTGCACTTTAGATGTACAGCTCTCTCTGGCACACAAAATTGGGATACACTTTGGTTGAAAATCAATGAAAAGTTGCCCTCGGATAAAACACCCCAACTTTTGAAGTCATTTTTTGGCCAAAAAAAGTGCGTCTTTACCTGGGTAATTACGATACGAAGCTGGGCACTGATCTACAGAACGTTTTCTGTGTTGCTAAGTGACTTTGTTTGGTTTCCAGGGAGACGGGAGCACGGGCGCCGTGGTGACGTCACATGACGTGGGCGTCGAGACGTGTTCGGTGGGTGTGGTGACGGACCCTGATTGTCTCGGGCCCTGTGAACCCGGCAGCAGTGTCACCCTGGAGGGCATCATCTGGCAGGAGACGGACAACGGTGAGTTGTGCACAACATCTGGTAAAATACCAGACAGAACAATGCACGTCAGTACATGCCTAATCAGCCACGTGTTTGCTGTTCCATCAGGGGGAGGGGGAGTAACAGAACAGGAACAGAAAAATCTGGTCATCTTTCCACAGCCACACAGCAAAACTTATGCCCACAATGGGACACCCCTACGTTTGATGCTGAAATTTTCTCAAAAGGTGCATATACATTGTACATGGGTAATGACAGCACTTGCGTTGTTTACGTCGCACGTCACGTGTCAAGAATGCGTTGTTGTCGTCATGGCATGAAAAAAAACCCACCCCTAGACCCACTTCCAATTCAGCTAAGATTGTCTCCAAACTGTTACACGGGGCTCTCTACGCTGACTCGACGTGCTCTTGTTGCATGCAATTCGATCGTCCAAGCAAGCCCATTGCAAAACGTTGACCATTTGTCACAGAACTAGCCCGTTGCAATTTGTTTGAATACACTGACGTTCAGGATGGTTTGTTTGTGTGCTGTTGTAAGAAAATCTCTTGTGACAGACAAATCAATCATTCTATTCAAACGTAAACGTAAACATCTCCATGCATGTGACGCTGGGGGTTACAGAGTGGGGATTGGGTGGCAACCATTCATGTCATGTGCTTGACAAGCTTCCCAGGTTGAAACCTGGGTGTGTAAAATACAAGAAAAATTGCTTCAACAATGAGGAAATATTTAAAATGCATTGCCTTTGTAGTTTTCTTTTTGAGTTGTTCTTTGTTGAGAGAACTGTGCTGGCAATGTGTAGCAATTTAGCCCCTGGAGAATCTCAAGATACATTTCCCTTTGTTTTCTGAGGGTCTGGGAATTACAGGGGGATATGTTGTGAGGGTAATGATACTCTACAGTACAAGAGAAAGCGCTTCTGTGAAAACTGACAGCAACTGCAGAAAAAAAGCACCAAGAATGCGCTGCAAGATTCACTTTGAGGCAGCACATCTTGCTGTAAACTATTCCCCCCTCCCTCCTTCCTCTATCCCTCTCCTCACTTGTCTCTTTGTGTTTACCTCACTTAGATGCGAAGGGAAACGTCAATTACGGAAAAGAAGCTGAGCACAAAAAGCTGGTGCTGCAAAAGCTGTTGGAATTCGTACAAAGCTGTTGTACAGCGAGATAACAGCTGACATACGCTCTCTCTCCCCATGCCAACCTGGATGTTTACAGGGAAGCGTTTTCAAAGAAACGTTTTCAATTTCGTCTGAAATTGTAGCATTCTCAGCACAACGAACTCTCTTTTGTGTACAAATTGCTGCTTTTGTTTGAACAACTCATCCGTTCATTTGTTCGAGGGGAGCAATTCTCTTGATTTCTGGGTGTAAAATTTTGGAAGGAAAGGGGCGCGTCCCGTGTTTGGCTTTGCATCCTTTTCTGTAAGTGATCATCAGTCTTCCCCATTGTTTTGCGTGTGTATTATTTTAGATTGAGCACACACACGTAATTTTGCATTCTGTTTTCAGGTTTGTTAGTGGTGAACGTCTCCTGGAGAGGCAGAACGTACGTTGGGACATTACTCGACTCGACCAAGCACGATCTCGCACCTCCAAGGTCAGTTCAGATGCTCTTTTGCATTCTGGCTCTCTCCGACTGGGTGTGCCTTTGTCTCCGGCACTGCTCTCTGTCTGTTTCTCTCTCTCTTCCTTTTTTTTCGCGCCGTCTTTCTGTTCATTTCTCCTTGTCCCACTCACTCTCGCACACACGCACGCTGTGTGTCTCTCTCTCACTCACTTTCTCTCCGTCTTCTTGTGTATCTTTCTCTTTCTCCCATGCGGCCCCCACACACGCACACACAGACAGTCCTCCCTCCCTCTCTCTCTAGTCATTCCATCGTAGGTCTCTCAGAGTCTCATCACTGGTCCTGCAGTAAATTCCTGTTGAGTGCTACACACACAAAGAATGATGAACTGTGTCTCCTTCAGAATTCCTCTTTGTTTATTCTCACAAGAACTTAACTCCCACACACTGATAAGCAACAGTTGATAACATAGCTTCGACTTGGGACAACAGAACAATTTGATCTAATGTGAAAAATCCCCGTTATTGAAGGAAATACTTGAGGATTCACTCAAACCAGGGAAGGAATTGGAAGATGACGTTTTCAGATCGTCCGTTCAATTTGTCTGTGTCCGAGCCTACAAAAATGTGGAGGGGGGCTGTTGTTCCTGGAAGAACAATTCATGGGGGTGTTTTGTCCAAGAATCCAGAAGTGCCCATGATTCAGGATTCTGGAATTGTTTTTTTTTTCTGGGAGAGAGTTCTTGTCGTGGTTAGCATTCATTGTGCTGAATGTTTTCTGCCTGAAACAGTTGCAGAACCCAGTCACAACACACAATTGTTTGGGGCTCCACAAAACACTCTGAGAGTTCAGTTTCAGTGTCAGTTTGTTTGCTGCTGAAAATGGCCTGAAGAAAGAAACCTTTGGGAGGGTTTGACTCTGAAGTTTGCAATTTTCACCGCAGAGTGAATACTTTTTGGCTTTTCAAGACTTAGGGGCATTGGACCTGAAGAAATTACCAGTGCGCAGTGTGCCTGATAAAGAATGAGGAAAAGTTGGTGGTTCAGAAAAGCAACAGGAAGTCATAAAGTTTTGTGTATGATGAGGGGGAAAAGCGAAGGCTTTGGTATGCTGGGTGTTTTCCCACGCATGGAGGGTTTTGTCCTTGAAACACAGAACAAAGATGTTTCTGAATGTTACATTTTGTGAAGTGCACGCCGACATACCAGTTGTAAATAAGTGGGCACCAAGACAAGAAAAAGTTTGACATTGGAAAGAGAGGACAGAGTTCTGTGAAATACCCCTGGCACACGGCATGATGAATACAAGAGATGTGACAGCCTGGAGCCTTGCGAGACTGTGTATTCATATTGCTGAGTTATTGTGTGTTGATGTCATAGATCACAACTGTTGTGTCTCACATATTCGTACCGCAGTCATAGGAATGTGATACCAGCGTAGGGAGCAGCACTTTCTGGTGCAGGAATATTTTTTGCTTGCACTAAGAGTTTCACTGTCCTCTCCTGGTGTTCTATCTTTTGGTTTGAAAAAAAAAAAAAAAAGCCATCTATGTTTGAAGCTGATTCCCACTCGATTTCTTTCTTGATTGTTGAGCCAACATGTGAATTGCAGCCGGTGTTTTCGCGATTACCAGTTTGTCATCCAAAAGCATTCAGTATTCCTCTCTCGAGGACAGGTTGCTCTGTCTTCTTCAGGCACAACAGTTCCAGAACAGGGTTGCTTATCGGGTGTCCAAGGGTCAAAACATACACACACATACTCACTCTCTCTCTGACACACGCACACGTATTTGAGCGTACGTTACATGTTGGTGTTTTGTGCTTGTAGGTTCAGCTGTGAGTCTCCGACCAGTGACTTGGACACGCGCACACCCAAGGGTCGCGGCAAGCGGGGCCGCGCTGCAGCCATCGCCGCCAACGAGGCCAACTGCGACAGAAAACTCCGCAAGGTCAGTCGTCATGGCGATCCTGGTTTTGACAAGGCAGGATGGTGGTGAGACACAGCCAAACATTGCAATTTCGGTCATAGAAGACCCCAACTTTGTCTGAAAAGTTTCAAGGCAGACAATAATAATTGCGACCAGTGGCCACTGCTATGCGTACTAATCAGATTGCCCTCACGCAGAAAAGGTTTCTCTGTAACAACGAAGACAGTAGTAACATTATTGAGATGTCAGATTGAAGGCAAGAATGGATTTGGAATGCGAAATGAGCGACTCACCTGTGGTGCGAACGAAAAGTCACCTGAAACTTCACACGAGAAAAAAAACATAAGTAAAAATTTTGGTGACTTTCTAGGGCCGGCGCAACAATACGAACGCCGCCACGACGTCGAACTGCGGCTTCACGGCGCCGCCGAGTCCGGCCAAGGGCGACGACAGCCGCGGGGCGAAGCGCAAGGTGCGGCCGGGAGACCTCTCGATCGACGTGGACGGGCCCAAGGCGTCGAAGCGCAGCCGCTCCAACTCCAGGAGCACGCCCACAGGTATGTGAAGCATCGGTGCTTTCCGCATCAACAAGACGCATGGTGTATATATTCTTCCCTGCTTTGCTCCTCTCACGAATTGAGACCTCACGCTCTGCCCCATTCCATGGTCGCACAGGACGTGTATTTCTTACATCTTTGAGAGAAGGATTTTTGTGCAACACTTGATTGGTACTCGTTGCGCGTTCACACAGGCACTGAGTGCGCGTTTTGGAACAAGTGCCATTCTTTGGCTGTTGTGGCCATTGGGCACATTGGAAAAGGGACTACAGATTTCAATTATTTATTGACAAGGGTTGGTGTGTGGATATCTTGACAATCAGGCGTTGCAAACCCACACAGAGGAGGGATTTTGCAGGCATGGGTTGTTGCATTGTTTGGAAAGCGCAAGAAACAGTCTTGCGTTGGCGTTTTTTTTTGTCAAACAATGTAGCAACTAAGAGAAAGAGTTGCTTCATCATTGGAGAGCAGAACAAACGTGGAACATTAAACATGCTTGTTACCGCTCTTTACCTGTTACATTCGTTCAATGCCACAAAGTAACAGAACAATATCATAAAACTTGCAAGAAGTATGCACCTTGTCGACGTACATTGTTCACCTCTTGTAAATCTTCCATCTGAGGCGAAATTTTCTCACCGAAGCGAGGTTCTCTGTGTGTCATTGTGGCTGATAGAGAAGAGAGGAATTGTATTTGTTTTCACAATCTTTCTGTGGGATCTTTTGCAGGTGCAGGAGGGAGTAGCAGTAACAGCCAGGCGTCCCCGGCTGCTCCGTCCACCCCCTCCAGCGAGCTGATAGAATGCCCAGAACCCAACTGCAGTAAGAAGTACAAGCACATCAATGGTCTCAGGTACGTGCATGGGGTCTTCAGTATGTCTGGTTTGTCCAATGGGAAGTTAGTTCAAAGTGCGACTTGCGGGTAAGGGCAACAGTGCTGTTCGGAGGGGTATCACGGGAGAAGACTTTCAGGCCACTCATTGATGGGCTTCCAACAGGACGAGGGTTGTGACATCAGATTTACACATTTCCAAACTTATCTCAAAAATAGTGTGACCATCTCTTTCACTCTTTGGAGTGTTCTTGATTCGCACACGCGTTTCAGTAAAGAGAGGCTCTCAAGCAAATGTTTCCACGATGCTGACCCGTTCCACATGAGACCATCTGACCACGGTCTGCTGCATGGCAGATTGCACCAGAAGGAAAGAGGTCACGTTGTGTGTCGTTTGCCCAGGTACCACCAGTCGCACGCGCACCAGGGCGGCAGCGTGGACGAGGGTGACGGGGCCCCGGGGTCAGGGGCGGCGGCGGGAGGAGCAGCAGCACCCGAGGACAAGGACGAGTCGTCGGAGGAGAGCGCCCCGCACAGCCCGGCTCCCGCCCCAGCACCCAACCCCCCGGCACCCCCCACACCCCGGAAAGATAACGTGAAATAACCGCAAAAAAACAAAGTAATTGTTTTTTACTGGACATGAACATCTGGTGTTTAAAAAGA
>JAAUYG010170632.1_pt1 | contig 10459 bp, 3 predicted proteins | sample 7278091 | NCBI WGS metagenome assembly JAAUYG01 (sample SAMN14350201, study PRJNA611818) | marine sediment metagenome | isolation source: surface marine sediment (0.6m) | place: French Polynesia: Moorea | collected 2018-08
AAGGTCGGGCGAATGGAACATCTGGAAGTTCTATTCCCGAATAAATTATGGCCATCAATAATGGTATTAATTTCTACAGGGCCTTATTATTTGTAATATAAAGTCGAACAGGCTTCTAAAAACGCTCCATGGGCCCGAAAAAAAAACAGTACCATAGTCTGCTTTAGCTGTCGTTTATTTTCTATTATCACATGCATGACATGTACACACGGACGTTACCGGTTAAATCTGGTTTTGCTAATGAAAAGTCCATGACGTCACGAGCGTGCTCTGCGTATCACGTCACCCACACGTTATGCACAGTTTCAAAAAAGAAACGTATTTTCGTGGCAAAGCCAAATTTTGTCTTTTTTTTAAGAAAAAGGCACAACTACAGCTATACTTACGCTTACACGTATAAGAAGATTTAACATTTGACGCACATATTCAATTAAAAAGATTCCTTTGTTTAAACGCAACGGTAGTCGACAGTGAGCTTACAGATTAAATACAATAAAAGGATATCAAGCCAGCACACATAAATAACTTATCTCAGGTTATTGTGGTTCATTATTACTCCGTCAAACATTGCTGCTAGAAAAGCCATCTACCGCTAAAATGAAAACGTAAACTTACAAGGATGACGTTTCAACATTAACATAGAGGCGTCGAGGCGTGAATCAAGTTATCAGAGCCGATATCCGAGGTAAAACTTGTATGAATATAGTTTCTTTATAAGGCGGCACTATATGCAATGTATACGGGGTTCTCAAGTTCACCAATATAATAAAGCAAAAAGTAAAAGTAATATTAAGTCATATTGCCAAATCTCTCTTCCCTCATGCCCTTACATGTCCATTGTACTTGCAAGATCATTCACGAATCCCTCCCGTTAGTCATGCCATGTTCGGGGTTCATTATGATGGCTACATGCTTGACATAGCCAAATAGTACCGTGTACTTACATGTGGCTAGCACTGGCCAGTATGTGTATGGAGGTTAAAACGACCATTCAGACCAACGAAATACCAGAACAAACATTTCTAATGTCACGCACTATAAAAGGACGTACGCGCACATTACATGTACCTGGGATAATAGCACGGCAAACAGTAAAAGTTTTTCTTTCTAAACTTTTTTTAAAACTTTGTCTTAACTTAGAAATACCATTTAACAAATTTGGACAAAGTTAATCTTCATATTTTTTATTGAAATCCCCCATACGGGGTGCAAATTCGCTATTTCTAAACTATTTCGTCTAAACCAAGTACCAAAGCAACCTTCTCTCTTTCCGCCTGAGTTCTACCCTTTAGCAGAGACAAGGCTGTTTCCTGGGACTTATTTGCAGTGCGCCCAGACGCCCCTTTCTTGTGAAGACTTTTTAGCAAAGTTAGGTCAAGGTTCTGCATACGCAATGCATGATGTACCACCGTATCACTGCTATTGTCAATTAATTTTATATCTGCACCCTGGTCAATTAATATCATGGCGGCCTCGGAGCCCCCGTTGGCCAAGGCAGCCAGCAATGGAGTTTGACCATTCTGGTCCCTGAGGTCCAAGTCTGACTCGTTAGCCACCAAGAGTTCCAGCACGTCTGCTTCTTCATTCAGAGCGGCCAAATGGAGCGCTGTTTGGCCGTGATTATTTTGTACATTGACATTAGCACCTTGCGTGACTAAAAGGTCCACGTGATCGTAGCTGCCTCGTTTTGAACTCAAGTGTAAGGCGGTATTCCCGGCACAGTCTTTAGCGTCTATGTTGGCGCCACTGGACAGTAAAGCTTTCATTATTTTGATTTCGTCATTCTCACAACTAGCGTGCAACGCGGATTCATTTTGTAATCCTGTCAGATTGACATCGGACTCTTGAGAAAGTAGTTCCTGTACCAGGCTAGCCCCTGCCGTCCTTGAGGCATAATAGAGTGACGGGAGACCTTGCTCATCCTGAAGATTGATCTCAATTTCATGAGTCAGAAGAAGTTCGCAGAGTTCGTAAGAAGCTTGCAAGATGGCCTGATGCAAGCAGGTCCTTCCCTTTTCACACTTTGTGTTAATTTTGATTCCGTCTGCCGCTAATAGTTCGGACACAGTCTCGTATGATTTGGACAAAACCGCGCTGTATAACGGTGTATGACCTCTGGCATTGGCACCGTTAATCTCTGCTCCTTCCTGTATGAGAGCAGACGATGTCTTTGCGTAACCTGCCGCGCATGCGCAGTGTAGCGGGGTTTTTCTCTGTTTGTCTGATAACCCAACCTTTGCCCCACTTCGTACAAGCAAGCTGACTATGTCTGTATATCCTTGCTCTGCTGCCAGATGTAACAAAGTTTGACTGTTGTCGTTGGTGAAGTCTAGATCGATCTCGACGTTTGATATCAAGTATTCAAGTGACGCAAGTTTGACATCGTTAGGGCAGTCTTTCCGGAGAAGATCAAACAGTGCCGTCTCGCTGTGTTTATCCTGCAGTGTAAGGTCCAGTCCAGCTGTCAAAAATTTCTTGACAGTGTCATCCAAACACTCTCCAATGCCATAATGCATAGCGGTTTTCTTCTCCGCGTCCTGAACGTTGATGTTGGCCTGTGTGGTGATAGCCTGTACCACGGTATCTTTGCCAGGACAGTGGCAGCAGGCGTAGTGAAGGGCTGTCTGGCCACGGCTATCCTGCAATGAAGTGTTGGCTCGCTGAGCCAACAAAATGTCCACTATGGTGTACTCCTGGTGCTCAAGTGCCAGATGCAGTGCTGTCTTATTACTGGAACCTTGCCGAGCATTGACATCGACTCCCTGTTGCAAAAGTGAGCACACCATCGAACTGTTTCCCGAGGCGGCAAATCGCAACAGTGCCCCTTCACCAACTTCTCGTTTCAGTACACCTCCGTGTGACAAAATAGTTCCCAGTATGTCTGCCTGCTCCAGCTCGGCTGCCAGCGTGGCCGGGGTCTTTCCCTCTTCGTTAACCAGGTTCAGTCCGGTCATCTTCCTGATCAGGAGCTTAACAAAGCTCTCGTTACCTTTCTCTACCGTATAATGCAGGGCGCTATTACCCCATTTGTCTTGTAGATCAGGAGAAATGCCACCGCGCTCCAGGATCCACTTCGCGACGTCAAAATGCCCGTTACTAGTTGCTACGTGTAGAAGAGATCTGCCAGCTTTATCCAAGTAGTCCGTCTTTGCTCCTTGGTCGATAAGGAAGCGGAATTTCTCGAAGTTACCACACCTGCAAGCCAAAAACAAGGAACTCTCCCCTAGCTTATTCCTCTCATTAACCCCAAGACCCGCCTCAATGACTGACGTCATCACAGAAATATTGACGTCATCAGTAGCTGTGTACTGGTGCAACGGGGTATTTCCGTTCTTGTCCGTTTCGTCGACATCAGCCTCGTACTCCACAAGAACTTCGCAGACGTCTTGGTCGCGAACCTTGAAGAGAGGTGTCTCACCAACTTTGTTAGCGAGATTGACTTCAGCACCGTTCTCGAGGAGCTCCTCAACCAAATCTGGATCTCCGGTTGCCACAGCAACGTGGAGGGCGCTCTCGCCTTCTCTGTTGACAAGGTTGACGTCAGCACCACGTTCCAGCAAAACCTGCAAGCATGCTCTGTAGGGATCGTTGTCATTAGCGTTGGTGGTACCCCCATTCATTTCAGAACCTTGAGAAGAGGCTGCGTAAAACGGCAAAAAAAAAAACAAGACACTATTTTAATTTAATGTGTATATTTTCATGCGGGTACCTTGTGCACTACTACTACTACTACTACTACTACTACTACTACTACTACTACTACTACTACTACTACTACTACGTTCTATCTTTACATATTACAGACCCTAACGTTGTGACTATTTATGTACTGGATCTCACCGACTTACTATATCTGCGATTACATGCACCCCACCTACCGTTTACTATACCGTCAGAAAAGGACACACCTCTATTAGCTTCAATTGCAGTTCGGTGTTGCAGGGTGCGCCTTGCATATAAAGACTATCAATGGTGTCAGAAAATGTTGTCCAAATGGTCATTTAAAGGGGATAGATATTAATATTGAATACACTGGTGAAGCAGTGATGCAGTCAGTGTAAGAATATTACATAGTGGGGCGTGCTGTAACACGGATGTTGACTCACCTGAGTTCCAGTGTCGCAGTAACACCAGTAACGGACTGTCGCCGTTTCTATCCCGGGCATTGACATCCGCCCCTTTGTTGATTAGCACAGTGCTGATGTCTGCGTTAGCTCTAATCTGAGCTGCGTGTAATGGCGTGCGACCTTTATCATCGGACACCTCTACATCTGCTTCCCGCTTGAGAAAGAAGCCGACCACAGTGGAATGTCCCTTCTCCGCTGCCAGGTGGAGCGGCATCCTTCCCAGCTGGTCTGTCTCGTCGATGTTGGCGCCTCTCACAACCAGAAGTCTAGCAATGTCCGCGAAACCCTGACTGGCGGCCATATGCATCGGTGTACTCCCCTTGTGGCCCTTGGCATTCACGCATGCGCCATTCGTGGTGAGATAATTCAAAGTTGGCATAACGTTGCCAACCGTTGCCACGTGAAGCGGGGTGTAGCCATTCCGCTTGAGCTGAGCGTCCACCCCGACTTCCGGATGAGCATGCACCAGCACGCTGAGTATGACTTCCGTTTCCAGGAGAGCTGCGCGGTGGATGGAAGTGAGCGGAAGTCTGTTCAGCTCATGGTCTTCTTCTGCCGGTTCTAGTTCCACCTCAGTCATCAGGAGCCGCTTCAGGGAATCCGGATCGTCATGGAATTCCTGGATCAGTTCCCGAACTCCATCTTCAGACTGCTCCAGGATGTCCTCGTGGAGGTCCAGGAGGTCCTGGTCACGCAGGCCTCGTCTAGCGCCTCCACATGCCATCTTCCTGGCTAGATCGAAGTCATCTAGTAGTTCACCCACGATCTGAAACTATCAGAAACAGAATTTACTGCAACATGCTAAATGTGTATTGGATAATGTCCGTACATAAACAGACATACATGTAAACATTTGATTTACTGTGTTTTGTTCTGCGGAAAGATATATATATTTAACTGATTCCACAGCAGAAAATCCTAACACTACGTCCCAAAGTTTCTACGGCGTCGAAGTCTTTTTGTTGTGCATAACTTTGGCCAGACTGAAACGTGCAATCAATGTGCACAACAAACAAACATACACACCTGTGCCCCCAAACTACCTGTCACATTGCCCGAGGTCTCTTCCCCGTCCTGACACGTTTTGAATTAAATATCGCTGGGACAAAGGGGGTTGATGGCCCCGTGGGGGCGGCTAAGTAGTGAAGATTGGCCTTGTGGCTGCAGGATGCAACCTGCTTCGTAATATAACCGGCTATTGGGCCACTTGACTGGCCAAGCGAGGTGCTACCCACAATACGTCCTGTACAGAGGCTCGCCCTTGGATGCTGGCATGGGGGTGGCCTAGTCAAAGGCTTTAATGAAAAATGACATAAAGGCAGCCCTTGCGTATAAATAAAGCAGTGTTTAGTTCCAAATAATGTATGCCTTTGTAGCATAGTCAGGGAGAGACGGGCGAAGTACATAAATTTTACACCTTTTAGTTTGCATTTCATGTGAAAAGTCGTTTTTTTTATATAAGTTTATTTAACACGCCCTCTGGCATCCGAATAGTCGGCATCTCGCGCCAACTGCAGGGTTAGATGCTTGACTAAAGCGCTTGTCTTGCTGGCCAGAAAGCGAGCGACTGGCACAATGCATGACTCGGGATTCGAACCCCATGATACCAGGTGACCACAGAGTCCAATGTGCTGCCACTGCGCCGTCCGAGGTGGCGTAATTTTCTTTAAAATTTTATGTTAGCACTGTGGTGCAATGCTTCTTCCTCCTGCTCAACTATGACCTACATAAAGAGGACTTACAATGTATATGTATATACAGAACCCTTCCCTATCCAATTTTACCACATACAGATCGAGTTAAAGTCGTTACCTGAAAAATCGCCCCTAGACCATAGTAATTAGGACGTAAGGTTGGATCCCACCTGCTTTATTTATTTATTTATTTATTTATTTATTTATTTATTTATTTATTTATAGTTTTGTTGAAATTTGTTTACACTGGATGACCCAATACCCGCTTGGCATTCATCCTTGCCGACCAGCAACTATAACTCTCGTACTTATTTTCTTTTGGCTCATCGATGTCAAGCCACAAGAACCGCATTTCACTGGAAGACTATTTGAATGACAATTTGCCGGATATGCTTGTTGGATACAGTGCTGACAGAGGTACTTTGACCTTGTTGAAACAAACACAAAGTATCAACATCTATATTGTAGGATCAGCTGTCTGCACATTTATTATAATCTGTCTATGCGGCATTTATTAATAACAGAACTACCCTGGCGGAGCAAGCTCAGTATAGTAACCATAATGGCTATTCTTTCAGTTTGCCCCCAGGTCAAGGTATAAAGGCCATACCCAGTGTACCTGTTGGCCCCTCCAGGTGAGAACTCGCACCTACTGTAAGCACCCCTAGCGTACAATTCCATCAGTTATACTGTAGAAATCTATATATTACAGACGCCCACGAACAACTCGTGGGACTGTGAGCGTATCGATAACCTATTTATCAAACCCCGGCGCGATCTTCCCCCTCCCCCGGAGTTGAGAAAGAAGGGGGCACGACCAGAGATGAAACACACCCAGCATGCATTGCATTCATATAGCAGCTGTCAGAGGTACATGTACCTAGTACAGTTCACTTTTCCTTCTCCCAAGAACTGCACTGCTACCTGCTACCTATGTTGCTGCATGTACCGGTATGTTCCCCAAATGTGCAATTAGTCATCAATGCATCACATGCACAGGACGGACTGGTACAGAACATTGGTTTAGAGCGGGATACGCCAATCTAAAACAAGACCTGCATGCTGAACCTCCTTGGGCCCCCCACACGATAGTCGTTCTGAACTAGATACTTTATAAACGCAGATACGTATTTCTAATGTAGATACCTATTTGTAATATGTCTATGTTACATGTCCATATGACCATGTTACATTAGTACATGCTACGCTAACAACGGTCAGCCAGCCAGATGTTCAGTGTACATCGGTCAACATAATGTACACAGACCCTCCCGATGACCAGCCAATGATCGGGTCCTTATAGGCACAGGTCGCCTTTGTATGCAGATTGATTACTAGTAGCATGGAAAATAATACTCTTACGGATCTAGAAAATGAGGTGCTTAATAGCTGCAGGTGGTCTTTATACGTGTATACAGGTGGTATTTAGAGTGGTACATGTAGTTGCAGTAGCTGCCAATTCGGTAGATATCCCCCATTGGTTTTCTCGTTTCGCTGAAAGTACATGTATGTCTTTGTAACATAAAATAGCTCGGAGTGTGTACTTACGATACGCACCAAATCTTAAACATGATCGAAAAATCCGGAGTTTCATCCTCGCTTATTATCCAGCACAAACTGGTTTACGGACAGCGCCACATATGACTTCTGTTTCCGCACACAGCAGTGCAGTTGTTTTCACCAAACCAGATGTTACTTCTGTGCTTTCCCGCCAGCGTGGTTTAATTATCGCCACAGGTACGGCGCTCATGAGGTCCACCAATTTATTGGCGAAATATCATTGACCCTGCGCCAAATACATAGGTCGAGAAATGAAGAGCGCGCCCATAGATGAGCACAGGGGCGAACCGGGACCGCTGGAATTTTATACTTGCATTTTAGCCAACAGTTTCACAAAAGCCTTTCGGTGTACATGCAGTAGAGATTCACTTTGCCACCACCTCAGGATTAAAGAAGCAGACTACGTTTTCTCTCAATGTCTCATCAAACTGTTAGACAACCTGACAAACAAGAGTACAAGACGACTTTAGAACAGTCCCCGTGAGTGGGTTTAACTCAAGAGTTTCCCGGCATGTTAGTGATTTAGACAGATTTTGTTATTTTGGAACAAACACTCCATTTTCTCGTGAATGATAGCCTATTAGCTCAAAGATTAATATTATTAATGGGTATACGAAGTTACAGTTCCCACTACAACGACTCACACATTTACTAAGGACAGTTTCAGTTTATTTATTCAGACAGGCCTCGAACTAATAAATTAATTGTTAACGACCCAATAACTCCATTTCCGTTTATGTATTGTACCCACAGAAAGCACACTAATTAACCATTATTCTCAGTACTCGCCGATGTAATTTATATTAAGGATCCATGATGCCTGACATAACATATACGTGCATTATTTATGTTTCGCTGGGGCCATGGGCTCCCAACGTTGACTTTCAGTCGGTAGCAATCAAATGATCATGCCCATACGTCCTTACATATAGCTCCCGTAAAAACAAACTCTGATGCAGACAGGTTATGGTATAACTACATCACAGTGGTGGAACTGGAAACGTGCCCACTTTTACGTAGAGGCCAAAAAGACGAACGGCCTCGCTGAAAGCCTGAAATTATCAAATCCTGATCGAACTTCTGGATCACGCCCGACCCAGCAGCGATATAGGCGTTCTCCAGAATAAGCATAGGGAGAGATAACAACGTTTGGCGGGTACCCTTTTTTCCAGGTTCTGTGTCTTTCATTCCCCTGTAGAGTTCGAGTCATATCGGAGCTACAAATATGCAGGGTGCTTAAAGCTCAGGGATAAACCTTTCTTTCCTTACGGGTAAAGAACAATGGGATAAGCCCCCCCCCCCCCCCAACATCACCACCTCCACCCCGCAAAATTCTTCCTGGATATATGTAGAACCCTGTGTAGAACGTACTTCTGTGTCCATATCGGAAACCCGAAATTATAGTGGCAGCCTTACTGTATCACTGCATGGTGGGATAGCAGGCTGTGGCTAGCCAAATACATGTCAGTGTACACATATATCCCCCCCCCCTTTTTTTTTTGAGGGGGGGGGTAAGGTCAAGACACAGCTAAGTTCAGTACTAACGCCGTGGGAAATCTGTCTATTTGTAACGCCGGGTTAAGATAGGATCCTGAGAGAAAGTATATTGGATCCACAAGGTTACGACTCGCTTCCAGGATCCGTCTATGGACGACTACCTCGCAATCGGCGGCTACAGAACTACATCTGTACAAAAGGAGGATCAGCACATGCCGTATAATCGTGTTCTGGACTTCCTCCGTGGGATGAGATATACCAAGGGCCACGACCCGGCATGTGCTTGAGAAATGGACGAACGCAGTGCAGGGCCACAAAGATTACAGTTGATGACGTCAGAGGGTCGTAAGAGGATACGGAATATCTCAGGCGCAATGGCTTTATCGGAAACCCTCCTCCCAACGGTGTTTTGGTATAGTGTGGTGTTATTACACATGTCAAGACTGAAGTAAACGGCCTGGCCATGTAAAAGGCCGGAGCCAGAAACACACTGACTTCTATTATGGACAGTCAGTGTTACCTTGTCTGGGGCTGCATGTACACGTACAGAGATAGTTGCAGAAAAACTTGAATAGCAAATATATGCCACAACAGCCATCTAATCTTAATTCACAAGGTGTCTTGACATGTGTAATAACACCATACACTATACCAAAACACCGATATTTGATCCGGCATTGGGGATAGGGTGCATTTATCAATCCGGGCAGGATTTTGGTTTAAATTCAAGTTATCTGTATTTTTTATTCGTGTCTTGCACCGTCCAAAGAGAATTTACACCTGCATCGTACACCCTGTAGAACTGTGTGAGAGGCCAATTGAAGGCATGTGTGGTGGCTTGGTATAGTGTCCGGCGGCGTGTGCAGCTGCAATTGATTTGAGTGATTCTTCAGAGTGGGCACGTATTTAGGTTACAGTCGGCTTTGATTGGCCCAAACCAATATGTCCATTGTCGATCTACGGAAATATATAAAAGTTAGTCTTAGTCTCAATCTAGGCGGGGGGGAGGGGGGCAGTTCTTATTTCGGACATGATCATGATGATACCACTGTGAGTAGTATTCATGTTCCCCGGTCTTTGCAACTGCTCGGTGAATCTGTCCTGACGTCACAGTAAGGCAATACAGGGGTATACGGTATGAGCCACCGCCACATACATGTACATACCGGCTCTCTACACCGACATGCAACCATGTATCTGGGGTATTTAAAAAGACCGTAACTTGGAAATAGGCCGAGACCCTTCAGTTCTGGTGTTGACATCAGCAGACAGAGATGATCACAGGTTGAGTGGGAGATAATGAAAGTCAATATCAAGCTAAACGACCGCTGGGGTCGTCGGTAAACACGGCAGGTATATATCTGTTTGCTTTAGGTTTGTGCCACGACCCCGGCCCCGAGTGTGACAGTCTTTGTGACACTACCGGCGTATCATCTTCTTCAAGTGTGATTGGTGTACAAAATGTATGAACAGATCTAGAGCCCATGGGACAGAAGAACACTTCACACACACTCTAAGAACATCAACTTCATCAAATAATTAATACACCGTGTGCCATTCAGATGTCGAGGTACAGTTTAT
>JAAUYG010104525.1_pt1 | contig 10458 bp, 6 predicted proteins | sample 7278091 | NCBI WGS metagenome assembly JAAUYG01 (sample SAMN14350201, study PRJNA611818) | marine sediment metagenome | isolation source: surface marine sediment (0.6m) | place: French Polynesia: Moorea | collected 2018-08
GAGAGAGAGAGAGAGAGAGAGAGAGAGAGAGAGAGAGAGAGAGACCCACCGTAGCAATCACGCATCCCATGGACCTTCATGGCCACGGTTCCGATTCTCAAACAACCATTGACAGGTTTTTTTTTTGCACTGTTCAAATGCTCGGCCGGAGAAGAGCAGATTATCCGTAAAGGCTTTTTCTTTCGAAGCCTGGGTTTGGAGAGAACTGAAATCCTGGGTTTGGAACATCCAATGGCATCGTCTTGCTGTGTACATATGCTGTGGAGGGGCTGGGCGGGGTTGGGTGGGGGTAGGGGTAGTCTGAAATTGTGGGCTGCTGCTACCTCGGGTGATGGTATTACATTTCTGCCCCAGTGTGTATGGCAGGTCGTGCGTCAGAAGAGACAATGCTTACGGCGGCATAGACACTGAGTACATTCTAGGAAGGGTTTCTGAGCCAATGCCGCTCGGGCTATATATAGCTTCTAGGTGCTTCGTGCTGAGGTAATTCGTGGATTAGAGTAGAACTTTACCTATGGCTTGGTCGAACAACAACGAATGAGACCTTTAGCCGGGAATATTTCCAAGAACAGATCTGTGCTAACGAAGATTTGTTTGGTTGTTCTAGGTAGCTCTTTTTAGCTGGTCAACCACACTACTGTAGCACGTACGCTTTCACGGGTTGAGGAATGCCTGAAAAGTGGAATCCAGGCCCCTGGGTCCAGGCCGATAGATGAATGGAGGTGGAGAGAGAGAGAGAGAGAGAGAGAGAGAGAGAGAGAGAGAGAGAGAGAGAGAGAGAGGTTACAAAAGCAATCCTTTATTATTTTAGTCAAAATCAAGATACACAATAGTAAGATATGTCTGTACATGTAACCAAAACGAAGCGAAGAACATACACCTACATGTATTGCCATATAATATTAAGTGAGTGAATCGCTGACAACCAGTAAATGACAAAAAGTAACAGTCACGATAATAGAGGAGTATCTGAAGTACAGATATTGGCAAATGTTTAGTTTCAGTCAGGGGTATTTAGTCCAAACACCATAACCACTCATCTGAACGACTATGGCATGTTTTGGGCGGCTCTGCTGGTTGTGATGTCCAGGATATGGCAGGCAAAGGGCTATATTGCAAACAAATATTATTAACTTCCTGCCACAATCTTCAATTATCTTAGCGCCACTGACAAAACACGACTACTATTGAATACAGAATCGTCCATCTCCCCGTTCATCTCCGTGCTCCTTGCAGATGGTTTTAGTGCATTTCTGCTCACTTCAACTGTTAAGTGGTACAACCCAGCATGTAACAACGGGCTTGGTGAGAATAGTTAACAGTTACTTGGTACAATCCAGCCAAATAACAAAGGCCTTTTTGATGTTTTTGTCATCTGTTTTTGTACCGGGTACCGGTATTTTAGGCCTCACATGTTCTGCCAGCTTTGGTGTCTTACCAGTGTGTGTTTTGTGGCACCCGGAGTCTCCGTCGCGCAGTGGTGAATGTGTTAAAACGTCGGTAGGGAAGGTGCCGGAGGTAAATCCCGTCTCCTGTAACCACCCCCGGCACTGTCTAGGTCCCATTTACAGGTAACTCACACACATACACCTGCATACACCACGGAATCCAACTTGCAGTCGGTGATATGACCCATGAGTGGTTGAAAGCCGACTATAAGCCTGATGCACTCCGCCCCCACCCCCATTTACAGGTCGCGGCATCCGGCGTCACGGCAGACAGCCGGACTACTTCACGCTGTCGTGACTGCCATGCCCCCAGTTTAGCTGAGTGTTTTGACACATTCAGTGGAGTGTCGTGGACACAGTGGCAGACAGAAGGCTAAACATATCCGTTCCAGCAGACTGCCTAATACAATTTGGCATCGCCCCTTCAGTCGTGTAGATCAGATATCAGTCAAATTACGGAAGAAACAGCCGTCTGCGGTCGAGCGGGGAATGCAAAGCAAAATGCGACTCTCGTGAGGAATACCCATGCAAGCTGACGAAGCAGAATACCTGACTGGACATCAGTAATGCAATATGGCATGAGAACGAGGCATTTAGTTGCAACATGATGGGACTACTGAAAGAAACCAACCATGATGCGAGATTCGGCTCTTACTTGTATTTGTTCTCTCGACACTTAAACCTTTCTTCTGGACCGTTACTTAAATTGATTAGAATACTTCTAACGTTTTAATGGGCTTTAAGTCGACAAAAGTCCCCACCTCTCCCAGAAAACACCACCGCAAGAAGATCGCAAGATGAACAAAATACCGGTTCCCTTCAAAAAGTGATTGAAACAGAAATAACTTAAAGATGGGTCAGTCGCTAAACAGTAGTAAGAAAGGTGAAGGTTATATATTTAATATGTTTGCGCATTTAAATAACAAGGATAAAAGGGTTATCATACTTGAAATATTGACCATATATGAGACTGTACATGTGTAACTTAGCTCGTCCTGAGATTCCGGTCATCACTGGTGGACTTCATCAGGTGCGGTAATTTTTATCCGTTACTTTTTTCCTGTTACTTTCTTGATGAGCACCAATGTCAGGCTTCCACAACGCTCGTGCCCCGCATGACTTGGTGTCCCCATACTGGAGTACACTAGCTGTAGTTTATCATAAGGCTGTTAGGTCATAGATATTGCCCTTGCTCATTTCCAAATGACCAAAACCCGAAAATGTGACACAGTATATTAAAACTACAGAATACCATTTCATGTGTTGCATTATACAGACACGAGTTTCACATTTACCAAAATGTACAAAGTATTTCTGAATACACAAGCCTTGTGTATTCAAAAATACTTGAAGCCACAGTGTCCATTGCTACCCCGTTAATAAATGTAATGAATTCAATAAGCCATTTGTGGTAAACACATTAAAATAGTTACCGTAATAATATAACGTCTTAAGATGATATGCTGCTGGTTCGCTTGTAGGGTAGTACTGACATTTTGAAATTTTCTAGTATTCCAGTCATCTGATTTATAGCATTCCAGCTATTTGATTTAAGCTTTAGCAGTCTCTAAAGTACATTGTGAAAACTCATGCATGTGGCAGCTGTCCAAGTCGGACCTAATTTCCCCGGACTTCTTGACCCTTCTATTTGGCACATTGCACCCATGCGATCGGTATCACTTTAACCGTGAGACAAGGAGAGATTTTCCCTAGCTTTAGGTTTCATTGCTCTGCAGAATAAATTGCAGAAACAAATTTCCCTGGGATTTGAGCCCAAGGGCCTTTTCCTGCCCCTTCCGTGTTTTCCGATAATGAAGGCAAGAATGTCCCTTAACAGTTTCCATCATTTGGGGCATGTTCAGATACAGCCGCGCGATTTGTTTACCACCAGACCTCGAATGACTAAGTGTCACATCTGTTGACGAATCCTAACAATGAAAACAGAGAACATGTTTTCTTGTGATGGAATTTATAACCATTTTGCGCATATCAATCAAACTATTATAAACCAGAATGGCTGAGAATGTCGAGAACACGAATAGTCTGTTACAAAGGGGATAGGAATGTGACCTCAGGGCAATAAATAATTAAGGGAGCTATTCTCAATTTCTCTCTTCTTCAGCCCCGGTTGCTGTCCCGGGTTGATACATTATAATTATACACTTGAATATCTGCCTTTGTAATTTGTGTAATTTGAGATTCAGAAAAGATCTTGCATATAATATTTATGTTGGAAACGTTTATGGTGTCGGGGATATCTGCCTTGGTGTGTACCCTCATCTACAACACAGTAGTGGTTGGCCTATTAAATAAGGTAATATGAATACCATTCATCTGTTCTGCAATGCAATCCTCTCCTGCCTACAGTAGCCGTTCCGTGACATTTAGGGCGATTCTTGACGATACCTGATTTTGAGATCTTGACAAGCCCAATAACTTCCTGCCATGCCGCCATGGTTTTAGAACCTTGGCAAGCCGTCTGTAAACCTTGCCATGCCGCCATGATTCTGGATACCACATTCTGAGATCTTGACAAGCCCAATAACTTCGTGCCATGCAAGATTTTTAAGGTCTTGGCAAGCCCAACAATTTCTTGCCATGCCACCATGATTCTTAATACCAGCTTGTGAGATCTCGACGAGGGCAATAATTTTCTGCTATGCCGCCATGATTTTAGACCTTGGCAAGACTTCTGCAAACCTGGCTATGCCGCCATGATTCTGGATTCCAAATTCTGAAGTCTTGGTAAGCCCAGCAGTTTCTTGCCGTGCCGCCAAGATTCTGGATACCAGAGTATCAGATCTTGGGAAGCCCAATCGTTTCCTGCCATGCCGCCATGATTTTAGAACCTTGTCAAGCATTCTGTAAACCTTGCCATGCCGCCATTCTGGATACCAGATTCTGAAGTCTTGGCATGCCAACATTTTCTTGCCATGCCACCAAGATTCTGGATATCAGATTCTGAGGTATTGCAGGGCAAAGAATGTCTTGCCACGCTGCCAAGATTTTGGAATCTTGGCAAGCCTTCAGCAAACCTTGCCATGCCGCCATGATTCCGAATACCGGATTCTGAGGTCTTGGCAAGCACAACAATTTCCTGCCATGCCGCCATGATTTTAGAATCTTGGCAAGCCCTCTGCACACCTTGCCATGCCGAATTGATTTTAGAATCTTGGCAAGTCCAAATATTTCCTGCCATGCTGCCAAGATTCTGGATTCCAACTTCTGAGATCTCAGCTAGTCCAAGCCCTATTTCATTTCCTGCCATGCCGCCAAGATTCATCCCATCTTGCCATATATAGTAACACGTTTGCATGTGGTAACATGCTGCTCTTTCAGGATACCACATTCTTTGATGTTGCATAGCACAGTACCTTGTGGCTAAGTTATTTTTCGCTTTAACATGTGTACAATTAACTTATTTAAGTTATACAGTCAAGTAAATGTATACATGTAATTTCAATTTTTTGATGATGCTCAGGCAATTCTATTATGTTGTGTTTATGTGTTGTGTTTGGTAGCAATTTGTTGATTGTTTGAAGGAAAAAGTAATTGCCTCATGACTTGCTTGCTCTGATGCAGGAAGAAGTCTTATTTGGGAAGTCTGTCCTTCAAGGTACAATGTAAAGCATGTTTGGCATATAGCTCAGGCTTTAACTAATGCTTTCAGAAGCCCCATATTCTCTTATAATGCCTTGGACAAAGAGCCACCTATATCCCTAGTTATTCCTAATTGATGACAAATGCCTCTAAAACACACAAAAAAGGCATGTAATTTGCATGTCTGTTTACTCAGAATTAAGCGCCTGCACAGTAGACTACTATATACCCTGCATGCCAAGCACTGAAGTTTTCTGTCTCTACACCCCCCCCATGCTCCCCACCATCACCACTATCCATACCTCCACCCACCACCACCCTCACCCCCCACCGCAACCCTGAATTACTTCCCTGGTAAATTTTTTTGGAACTGCTCTAGAATTTACCTTGAATCGTTCATGAAATATTTATGTCTGTCATTCATGATTCATCAATCATGAAAAGTTCCATATGCTGATTATGAAGAGTTCATGAATTAACCATGAACAACAAATATCACATTGGTTCATGGGCTCTGTTCTTGAACTGTTAATGTGTTACAGTTCACAAACTACAGTTAAAAAGTTCATGATGTTTTATTCATGAACATTCAACTTTTTACGGGGACTGTTCTTGAGCTGTTCATGAACTATTGTGCCATTTGTTGTTCATGGTCAATTCATGAACAATTCTTGAAATGTTCATGGCCAGTCCATGGATAATTCATGAACTATACCAGGCACTTGAACTTAACGCATCAGTTCATGAGCTTGCTCAAATATGAATAATTCATGAATTGTGATTTTGTGAACTTTTAAAAAAAAGTATGACACAATATATACAATATATTAGACTAATGTAAATGAGTTACACTCAGTAAATAATATTGTTATGTGCATCTTTTACAATTTTTTTCAAAAATCCATCCGATCCATCCAGGCTGCTAAGTAAACATGGAAAACAGTAAAATGCTCAGGGAAAAGTTCTGTTCACATCGTATTAATGTACTAAAACAAGACCACTATGTAACGCATTGGTCAAAGACTTTGATATCATGGTTGGCACTGCTACCCTCATAGATTTTTAGATACTATTTGCCAACACATATGTGCATTACATGCTGTACTCAATAAATATCAAATAAATAAATAAATTTAATGTGACCCCAGTTGAAAAAAAATCCCCAGTGAGGACTCATGTTAGGAAACGTTATGTTATGTATCTTATTATTAGGTACTATAAAAGCATTACTAGAAAACAATTACTGTATGATTGCCGTGTGAAATTTACAAATAGCATCATTATTGGGAAAATGTTGATCATTAGGACATTTGGTTCCTTCTCCACGTGGTTAAACAGGCGTTTACGGTTATCCGTGGGCAAGCAGACATGTGCAAATTGCATTCTTTTTGTGATAGGAATTGCTGCTTATCCAAGCTATGATAGGAGAATAGGGATTCTAAAGCCCCAGGGGCTGTGTACATGATATAGGTGGCAGAATTTTGATGGCATGTCACGAATTTAACCCAGAGCCTTGTTGGTGTGGCCAAGTTACTCACTGCTTCCTGAATCTGGAACCCAGAAGTGGCACGGCATGATTTGCAAAAAGCCAGTTGCCAAGATTGGAGAATGTTCAGGTGACATGACAAGTTTGGACTGTGTCTGCCAGGCCTGCTAACTTAAATGCGAGAGAATCTAAAGCTTGGCAGCACTGTGAGAATGTATATATTTATTGTCTCTGCCAGGCATTGGACGCAACATTCCTTACAGACAGACACAATTTCTGACAGGCATTGAACACAACATTGACTTGAGGCATGATGTATTGTTCAGCATGATGAGCATGTGCCATGTTAGTGCTATGGAAAGCCACAAAGGCATTTAAATTGGAGTTTGGTGGTGGACAGGTGTGGTGTGGTGTGGTGGTGGAAGTGTGTGTAGAGAGGCCATGGCTAAGATCCAGGGTTGTTAAACTATTACTTTGAAGCTACATGTATAACTATTACTTTAATCTTGCCGATGCCTATTACTATTACTCAGTCATATTACTATTACCGGCAAGCTCTGGGAAATCTATTACTATTACTCACATCCCCATTACTATTACTATTACTTTGGGCTTCTTACTTAGTAGTTAGTACTGTACCAGTATTTCCCTAACCATGCATTGTTTAAAGCAGCAATGCCAGTAACATCATTCCTGTCAGGTGGAAATTCAAAATGTTGCATAATACTTTTTAGTCCTGGCTTTTCCCGGCAAATTCCAGCTACCAAACTGGCCCTGGTATTGAGCTGGAGCACATTATGCAGACAAATGCTCACAGGTGCCATTGTCTTACACAGGATGCACATATGAATGGCTTAATTTACAACTGTCTTCCTTCTGATATGATCTTTAATTTCTCTCCTCCAATTTCTGTAGAACAGGCTTCAATACTAGATCACTTGGGCTTCCTGTTTTGTTTTGCTGGGGGATCAGTAGTAAGCAAATACTGCTTCTTTCAATTGATATCACAGAGGGTTGGCGCTAATCCCTTTCAAGGTAGGCTATACTGGTACACACAACAACAGCAGGGAGTCAAGATCAAACACCCTGGAGTCCTGACCTAACTTCCTGCTGGAATAGCATTGCACGCATTATACAGATCACCAATTACCCCCAATAGGTGCATGTTATATATTTAGCCTGTGATGAAAGGGCTGAATACTTGGGTCAGGCCTGTTAATATGATTTACACAGGACTGAAATGTTTTTGGAATATCACTATCATGGAATGTATTGAAAAATAACATTCACACAACTAACATGACAAGTAATAGTCCAAGTAATAGTATAATAGTCATATCCACAATAAATCTATCACTACTACTATTACTTATGGTTTAGGTAAAGCCTATTTCTATTACTAATTACTATTACTTGACCGTCAGCTATATCCTATTACTATTACCTCAAAAACTGCCTATTGCTATTAGTTATAGTAATTAGTTTGACAACCCTGCTAAAAACATCAATCACCCTGCCTGGTGTAGCAGGCTGTGCTGAAGCTTAGCTAGGTTACTAGTAATTCTTGGCAAACATACACGCAAATTCTGTTCCTTTTGTGGTTTCGTAAAGGCCACTCATAACTTGAGTAAGGGGAAGGGGAAGGGGCAGGAATTGCTGCTTAGCCAAGCTATGTTAAGAGAATAAGGGATGGCAAGCACTGGACCATATCTGCAGCTAAATGCCAGATGTCATACAGGATTTAATTGCTTATTCGTGGAGCTTGTGGAAGGTCAGTTGATATTATGTTTCTGGTACCCTGCCTCTTATGTGACCAGTGTTGTGCAGTCCCTATATCTTTTCCATGTTATTAGACCTGTCTATAAAGACATATATCTAATGCTATTAGAGACAAATCATTGATTCTGAACCTAGCATGCTAATGTTCCCAGGCTAAAGCGGGCTTACAGGTTATATGCACACTCTGTTTTTAAAGTGTCATAACATTTGTTTTCTGAATGTCACACCCCAAAGGCCTGCTTAATTCACATTTCATTATCTCTTGTGATAACAGCAAGTTTGCTGAAAACGTTTTGCTGAGAAGGCATGCCAAGATTCTAAAATCTTGGCGCCATGGCGATAACTTCTTGTGTTCGCCAAGATTACTGAATCTGGAACCCAGAAACTTGGCGGCATGGCAAATTTGCACAATATCTGGTGATGGGGCTGTCGCAGGACAGTGGCGGCCTTTGCTACAAATTTCGTGTTGCTTAGCACCAACTTTATACCGTACACATTATTCTACTGCGTTGAGAAATCGAGTACTGAATGAATTGTTTTCTAAATTTATATAACCGTACACTTTTACGCTCGTACGCTCAAATTGACAAATATGTATGTATCCAGACAGGAATTTGAAACACCAAACCTCTCTGTTATCTCTCCTTCGCATCTCGCGCGCACTGTAAAATTTTCCTTGCAGCAAAGACACGAGTTTTATCAGGCCTGGAAGATTTGCAATACCTTGACAGTGGGATGGGCACACCAGTGTTTACGTAACACTCCATGAACGATAATTCCGCTGGAGCGCCTTCGTGTTTGTTCGGCACATACGGTTTGTCTAACTGGCAGCTATCAGCATGTTGGACGATATGACGAAAGTTCTACGTCTGCAATATGCGTGTGAGGTCGTTTTCTGAGTTTCAGTTTAAACGTTCGATTGGCAGTAACAATACAATACAAAGCTCAATTACAGTAACAATACTTGGAACATTTACTATGTGAGAATTGTATTTACTGCTTAAATTATTTACATACTTATTAATCTCTTTTTAGATTTACAATATCAAACAAGAACAATGCACACAAATGTTGGCTTGCTTTCACGCGCGAATGAATGTACAGTACCAGGGTGTATCCGCAAAGGTGAATAAGTATGTTCTATTTAATGTTTTAAACGTGTTTTCCAGCAAACGGAAATAAAATTGTGTGCCACCATGGAGTTCTGTCCTAGCAGAGAAGACAACAGTGGTTCGGAGATAAACAATTCACACAGCCGGATAATTTGGAAAAACAGGTTCCTAAAATTAGAACAACAAATGCCTTTCGTTCTTATAAGCTTTCGCGTCTCAGCCTAAGCGTCTCAGCCTAATCTGGTCCTTGCGTGGAAAACAAGAAGTTATTCACGGGAAGCCACCAACTGCGGGAACTGCATGTAAAGGTAAGCTCATACTTAAGAAATGTTCGGCATAACCAATGGCTAGGTAGGTGAAAAACTGGTAGACCGGGGCACTTAAGATAAGAGGGCGGCCTTGCCTCCGCTGGAGTTGTGGAGAAGGCTGAATTCCCGCTGAGATCCTGGACAGTTGGGCGCTCCATAGCGTTCTCTTTGATCAGATTCTCTCTGAAGCATGGAAAAGGTCGTCGTGCCTGATACGCTGCGTATAAACGCTCTGTCATAGCCCTGTATGATACAGCACGCATCAGGGGTGGCCCTTTGGCCCCTATCCTAAATGTGTTGTCAGCATGTACGGCGCTTTCAGGCTGTCCGCGCAACTGTCCAGTGCCATTGTTCCACGGACTGCGCACGGATTCCCAGATAGGAATCATGATGTAAACTTACTGCTTTCCCCACCCCATAAGAACAGACAGATAGCGCAGGAATGTCTATAGGCATTGCACTTGCCAAAGGTGTAAAATACTCTTCGCCAGTGTTGTTGCTTGTGCGCACACCTTAACTACTGATGTGGTCCACTTCAGAGCATTTTCGCAGAACTGCAAAGGATGAGGTTCGGTCGAAATTTGGCCCCAATGATAAGAGATAGGAGAAAAATGTTTCAGCGGCTATAACTGCTAAACGGTGAGAGATAGACGTGTAATTACTATTAGAAACTAATGGGAAGTCATATATGGGGAGTTAAATGACACCATCAGATTTGACCTAGA
>JAAUYG010117564.1_pt1 | contig 10458 bp, 4 predicted proteins | sample 7278091 | NCBI WGS metagenome assembly JAAUYG01 (sample SAMN14350201, study PRJNA611818) | marine sediment metagenome | isolation source: surface marine sediment (0.6m) | place: French Polynesia: Moorea | collected 2018-08
AAGTACATTTCACTTTTTTTTCCAAGGCTCCAGAAACATTTCGCCTTCAGAGGGGATCTGGATTCTGTACAGATTCAAGTGTCAGTTAAGTTGAGGTACAAACTGGTCCCTTATGTCATGTATATGCAGATGAAATGCCAGTAGCATAGATGACCGCCTTGTGCAATAGAAAATCTATCTGTTTAGGCCATGAAAGGAAAATCACAATACCCAGTCATTTGAAGCTCCATTACCCTTTGTCACAATCTGTGGAAGAATCTTTTTCAAAACCATCATGGAAATAGGTGAAGAGTGCAGCGCGAACCTGGCATTGGGTTTCTGTAGCGCAAACTGGCTTTAAAATTCTCTCGTGACTAAATTTTACATGTGTTTTAATAAAAAAATCATTCCCATACTGGATATATTATTATATGGAAGAAGTGACTTCCATAACTCTACCCAGGTTATGAATATACCTAAATGCCCTTCTTGGACTGGTATTTGGGTTTTAACCACCATGAGCACACACACATGCATGCACTCCATAAGTATCACCTGATAATGTGAACTTTGATAATCCTAAAAGCATGGTCTTTGACCACTACAAACTGTTTGTCTGCCGTATGGTTGTCAACTTTACATAATAATAAGATACAAAACACGATAAAAGGCTAGGAAATATTACTTCCAGCTCATACATATATATATCAAGAGTGTCATGGCCGGACTGCTGAGATATTGCAACTTAAACTATCTTAATTAACGCATACACTTATACTATTTTGTGACCATTACCCTAGAGGTATTCGTCACTCGAACAAGTCCATTAGCAGTTATAAGACACAGCATTATGCTATTGCAGTAAAAAAAATAGTTTGCTGAACCAGCAGCATCACTTCTCTCCATTGCAAAAAGCAAACTTTTCAGCACCTTGGACCATTTTAACTACAATCCAACACCCCACCCCCAAAGACCCAGAGTTTCTTTTATGTTAGAAATTATTTTGATTAGATTGCCTTTTTTTTAATCCAATGACATTTCATCACATCTGAAACTGTTAATTAAGTTTAACAAGTCATGGCTCTTCCTTTTAATGTTTTTTTTTATACTATGTAAAAAGTTACTTTTGGGGGTTCGGATATTGATTAGCCTAAAGCCTAATTAATCCAACATGCTATGCAATAGAAAAATCATGCGTGGCTCTCATGTGAAGATAGGTGGTTTGTTGCTGGCTCGGATTTGATGAACTACACACTTCATAGCGTCGTCAATTTTCTCAAAGACTGGCACACCATCACGATTAGCCAGGTCACAGAGGTAGGACCGCGCCCTGTTATAGTCCTTGGTCGCAGTGTTACTTAGCTGAAGAACAAAATGGGAGAGATATTATAATGACTGTACAGTGTTATTATAGATTTTAAATCATTATCTCGAACTGCTGTAAGAAGTTAAGAGCTTAAGAACACAGGGTTGATTCACTCCTCTATAAAGACTATTTATTTTTTTTTTAAATTTTCCTAATACTAGAGCACAACACGCTAAGCTGAGATGTTCCCAATATATTATATAATATTTATATCTGTTCATCCCAAAAACTTGCAACCTGTTTCAACCACTCGGTGTCTGACAGTGGTAACTGATGAGGTATGACAGCGGCAACACGTGAAATGCAACCTTACCTGTTCCCCATCCACAGCTGTGCCTTCCGTTAACGGCTGTATGACTAACACCACGTTACAACCCTGGCCTATAAAGTGTCCAGCCTGAAAATGCATTTTGCAGCTCTAGATTAGCTTTCCGCACTCATTAACTAGAACAAGATGGGTGAGTTAATGCCAGTCATAAATCAGTTTCTTGCCTAGGGGTTATTGCATAGTGAGTAAACATTATTTTCATAGTCACACAAAACGTTACTTGCCTACTTAATAACAACAACAACAAAACATTCTGGTAATTGTATTTTGTGTCTTTTTGTCCTCCGGGACATTTTTTGGTCATGCTTTTTTGGCGCACGACGTTTTTGGATCAGGGATGTCTTTTCTTGCCAGGGCCATCTTTCTGGTCAACACATGGTCAAGGGTGTAACAGTCTCTTTCAAGGTATGCTGACGGCAAACAATTGAACCTGAGGATTTATGAATCAACAACTTTCACTGTTGTTGGTGGACAATAAATTCTGCTGAGCAGATGCTCCCAGGCAAAGCTGCGCACACCCACCTCTAGCATACTGGTGATCCCGCGGGTTTCGGAGGTGATCACATATAGCAGGAGTCGACACATGTCTTTCAACGCTGCCTCCAGGGGGATGTAGCGTGTGGACCATTGGGGAAGCTGAGGGTTCACGAACGATATACCATTCCTCCTGTACAGGAAATTGAGGGAAAATAGAAAGCAAAGATACTTGATGATATCACTCCATCAAAGCATCACAATTCAAATATAGATTTGCGCAGTTAAAATGCAAAGTTATTAAACCAGATGTGACGGGCTGAAGAAGCCTTTAGTTTAGTTGAAACAAACCGGAGAAAGTGTCTCTGCAGGTATTTCCTTCAGACACCTGGATCAAAACATCAGAGGTACCATGAAAGAATGTGGTACTCATGGTAGTCCCTTTCATCAAAGGCCACGTTTTGTGGGGCTAACAACTTCTGCACTTTCAAGAGAACCTCCACTGTTCAAAATGAAATGTGTGTCTCAAAGTTACTGTATGGAGCAACAATTATCATTTCCATCTGCCGAGCAAGGGTCATACATAAGATCTTGCACATTGTACTACATATATAAGATAGCCTGATTATATCAGCTGAAAGCAATAGTAAAAGACAAACTTCAGGGTTAAAAGAAAGAAATACACTCCCCGTCTGTCCCTATATATAAAAGATCTAGGTTTGGTAAAGGAAAATATTATAGGCATTGAGTCAAGTTTACACCATCATTTAAACCTTTAAAATCAGATCTCTATAGCAGGTTAGGCTGTAGTTCCTGTTGTACCTACCTGAGAATAGGTATAGCTACAGATTCTCTCCACGTAGACACACCACACGTTCCTCCTAGAAACACATCCCGCCTGCGAGGCTCCGGGTCCGGCAGCTGTGCATTCTCGCCTTTCAGCATAGCTGAATACATATAGGACAGGCCAGAAATGTAGATATATTCACAGGTATCGAGTACTGGTAACTTTATTAATCTTTGCATCTATGAGGTTTGTCCCAAGGCAGACTGTATCAAAAGCTTATGCCTGGTAGAAAAATTACACACAGGAGGATTTCGCTTGAAAGAGTTCCAATTTTTTTTACCCTACATTAGATACAACATGAATTATAAAAACACAAAATTTATAAGAAGATATTTTTTATTCGCTAATGCCTGCACATTCAAGTAACTGTGAGCTACTGGTACATAATCGCAGCCTATTAAAGACCTTGTGCCTCCGATCAACAAAGTTTAACTCACTTGATATTTGGCACGGCATTTTGAACAGTCCATTGATAAGGCGTCTCATCAGGCTTTTTCGCTAAAATGGCAATATGAAGAAAATAAATAATATTAGAATTCTAGAGACAGATATTTTATTTTTTATCATTATTTGGCATTTTTTGCAATATTAGTAGAGAGAATAACATTTAGTTCCTGGTTTTCAATAAAGCATTTGGAGGATTCTGACGTAAAACTGTACCAGCACTAGTTTGTCAACCAAAAAAGTCACTACAGGACAGCACAATTTTACCCATTAAGTTGTCACATAGTATTTCAAAGTGAACTTTAATCCAACAAATAGGATTACTAAAGTAACAGGTATGTCCTGAGTTGAAATATAGCTGCTGTGTACCCAGAAGCAGCATGGTAACTAAATATATCTACACTGCTACGCTCACTGAAGTTCAGTAAATTGATCTGTTGACTTGAGTACAGATGTACAAGCATTCACATTAACGCATGTTTATACACGGATACCGTCCAGTTATGGAATTACATCGATGCCACACATGAGAGGCCCACGTACCTTGTATCTGTATTCTGACACAATGAGCAAGAAGTCTTCAAAGGTGAAGGTCGTTTCCATGGCCTTGTGACAGGCCAAATGTAGGGCATTCTGGGGAAGGTCCTCGTCTGTGATGGTTCGGTAGCAAAGCTGTAGCTGCAAGTCAAAAGATTTTTTTTAATAATTTCTGACAGTTTAATAGAAGTAACCTAGCTAATACGTTCCACCTTTTGGTTTCATGATGCAGGTCTATCATAGGTGTATTGCATAACCACAGTGAGAATCAAATATGGGATAGTTATATACACTGGCCTTAATAGTGAGACGGTCTCATTTCGGAGACTACAGAACACCACAAATGCGGTTTTGATATGAAATGGTTTTAATTGTGGGGTGCTATCAAGTTTATGGTTGTCAAAGGTGTGGTTTCACAGCACTACGCTAAACACATGTGTGTCACATGTGTCAGCAATATTATAACTGCTGCTACATGTATTTGTGAACTCACAAATTAGCAGCAGTTATAATACTGATGGTGCACAGGTCCAGGGTGCAAGTTGGCTTGAGCTACCAGTAATTCCTGCATTAATATGATCAACCATGTTAACCTGATGCCAAATACAATAGTTAGTAAGCTCCTAACTGATCACATATGGTTTTTTATTTTGAGTAGAGTAGTCCCCATCACCCAATAATGATGCCTTGTGATGCCAAAGAATCCCGTCCTTATTAGGGATGTCCTTTGGTAAGAGGGAGCATTTACAGTACAAGCTGCAAGATTGTGGCCCTGCAAGAATGCGGCCTTGCTAACGGGGCATCCTATCAAACGTTTCCTTTAAGATAGGGCCACTGTATTTACTATTCATTCCAAAAATGTGTTTAAGGCAGTAAGTAGGGCCAGCCTAAGCTGGTCTCAGGGACTTACATCTTGCTGGTTTATTCTACCCTCCCTAGCGGTGTCCACATTTTTGAAGACATCATGAAGCTGACTGGAAAATAAGAATTAATACATGACATGTAGAAAATATCGGAGTTTCAATCCATATTAATTTTCATATCACATTTTAATAGCACATACCTAGAGCATGGCTCTGTGTTTAGGCAAGACCTTATAAATCTATAGCACATCATTGTACAACAAAAGCTTAGTATACATAGTCCCTCTCTAATAAGGCCAACTTATTTGCCAAGAAATTGTGGCGACATTAGAGAGGTGGCCTTTGGTAAGAACTAAATACAGCCGTACATGTAGTAGTAGTAGTAGCCAAGGTTTCTGGGCCATACTACAATGATTACAGAGGGAGGATCAAACAGAGTGACAACCACCATGACAGGGATCATTGCAAAGATCTGCAATACAAATGAAAATATGGTGAGACCGCATATTGGCAGCAGGAATACCGGGTAATGTGGATAATTAAGTTCAATAACTATGTTTTTACCATACAGGAAGAAATGACTAAGCCTTGGGGCAGACCCAACATTCCTCACCAACAAGTAACACAGTTTATATCTTGTAAGCTCACATGATTTTGTCCGCTACCCGTGCATGAGGATGCTTAACCGGCTGGGCTCCATCATCCAATGTCAGTTCTACCACACGGGTGTTCTGGAAATATTTTACTGGATACAGCAACTATCTTAAGTTTTCGTTCTTCTTTCTATGTATATCTAGTGCAAGAAAAATTCCAGCGCTGTTTAGAAGCAAAAATTTTCACTCCCCTAATTATCAGTCTTAGATCATTCAGTCAGTTGCCCCTAAAAAAAACAGGCACATTCCATCTATATACACATAAAATTTAAACATTTTTTTTATAAGGTTCAATAGTATATCTGGGTGCAATATTAATTTATTATTATAGTATTTAAATTTACAAAGACCAAATTTGGGCAGCCGTGTTTTATTAAAGCCCACGGTCTAGTCATTCCTCGAGAATGTCTAAAGGTACATGTACATGTATATTTTAGAACACTATGTAAACGCCTACATGTTGTACGGTTTTACAAGTGCAGCGTAGAGCGACATCAATATCACTGAAGACAGGGATTCCCATCCTCTCCACAAGGTCAATGAGGTAGGCGTGGCTACGCTGGAGATCTTCAAGTTCTCTACAGAAGGAAATGAAATATATCCTGTAATGTTCATAGCTGGCAATGTTCAACAATAACTCTAGCTTCACTCTGATATGAATACACACGCAAGTGCAGAAAAAATGTCTTTCTTTCCCAAATGCCAGTTTGAAAATCAACCCACATGGTTCGGGCATTGTATATGCATGAGAACTCAAGACTTGTGTTCATGGTATTAGAGGATACAGTACTCGGACTTCAGATTGAAGTCCTAAAGATAGAGAATTATAAAGGATATCTTATTATTGAATTTAATATCGGTGTCTATGTGATAAAACATGAATATGTATAAGCATTTGAGTAACATGAGTAATGCCGACAAACATGTAAAACAAACAACACAAATACCGGTACATATAACATACGGCATAAATTCAATGATGCTTGAGACTTGCAGTTTAAAATGTTAAATTGCAAATATTGGAAATTCATGAAAATTAACTTCTTAGATCAATAATAACACAACTCTCCACTCACGATGGGCTAACGTTCTCTCCTGCAATCACCACAGGCTTGTTAAAACTGCTTATAACCAGAATGAGCTGACGCGAACAACCTTAGAAGAAAAACAGACATGAAAAACACTCTACAAACAGTCCAATTCATATTGTGTTCATCGTATCTTAGTACATCAAGATCTTACTTTGACCATTCAAAGTGGGCGGCCTTGGCAGTATGGAATAATCCATGTGCATTGCATTCATATCCAAGATCACCAATGCATAGTTGTCATTTATTGATGGCCATGTACATGTATGTACTGTCGAGGCCATATGACCACTATTAACAAGGAACAGTTTCAGTAAGTATCCATATACCATAATAGGTAGTAGCAGTCATCAGCAGCAGTATACAATGGTATATGTCGCAGGGGCATGGTATACACTATACAGTGTATCATATCATACAGTGTAACCTGGTGTATACTAAAGCTTAGTATACACCATAACAGGTATTATTGTTAATATAATAAATATTAGCAGTAGTAATCGGTGCTACTATGTTTCACGGAGACATGGTGTATACTATGCCTCTTTGAAATCAAATTAACACCACAAGAGGTAGTAGTAGTCATTGGTGGTAACGTGTACACCAGTGATGTACATTTCAGTTGCCTTTACCATGTTTACACATGTTACATGTGTTACTGAATATAGAATGCTATCAGCAACAATAGCCAGTAGTGGTAATACCCGTAATGCCAGCATTCACATAATTAGAACCACTGACCTGCCAGATAGGCTGCCTCCACCATGGAAGCGGTGGAACGGGTTTGACTGTCAATCACAAAGAACAACAATTCTGCATTCTGAAAGAGACGATCAGTGGAAAAAAATATAATACAATGCATGAATCATGTTAATATTATTAACAATTTGGTGTGAATTTTATTGACTGCTATGTCATTGATATATCAGTTGCAGCAACTTCAGTATTAATGCCTGTATACTTCAGATGGCTTTAACAATATATAAAAGTATCAGTTTCCACATAAAAGATGGGCTACAAGTCTACAAGAAATCACATTTTAAAGTTGCAAAATACTTGTATGCCAGCAGTAGTACCAGGTGAGTATTGCAAATAATATTTCACAATATGCTCCAAGACCAACCGCTTTAAAGATGCCACATGAAACACACACAAAGCACTGGAATAAGAATAATTAACTACAAAACTAGCTAACCCGGCATTTCTCTGGTCGGATTTCTCTCATGCTTTAGCATGCTGCCAGAATAAAGTCCTGTCTTTGTTACTCACCACTTTAGCCTGTTCCTCTATCTCTATCAACTCTGGCTTCCAGTTGCTAACTTGCTGCAAAAGAGGAAAATACCGCCAATTTACTTGCACATGAACGATGTAAGTGCCATGACATTTTGTACTCTTAAAGCAGGTAACATCAACATGTAGGAGTTATTCGCATTCACTACCTGTAACAGTTTAACATTCCAAACTTGGTCAATTCAGCCTAACCATGCTAACCACAGCACTATATTTGATCAATTTTGCAACAATTAATATGTGATTAATTCCTGAATACAAAAAAAGCCTTAGGTTTAATTTGTTCAAGTTTTCCGAGTATCTGACCTCGCATATTTGGAGTCAAATATATTAGTTTCTATATGACGACATCATGGACACGACACACTGAATATAACCACTACACCGGTATGTCAGAGTACAGTAGTCCCCCTCTAATAAGGTCACCCTATTTGCCAACAAATTGTGGCCACATTAAAGAGGTGGGCTTTGGTGAGAGGGAGAAGTAACTACATTGATAGTAGCTGTGGCAAAGATTTGTGGCCTTATTAGAGAGGGTGACCTCTGTTGAGGGTGGCCACTAAGAGAGGGACCACTGTACATTCACCCTACAGACAGTAATTTAGTGGTCAAGTTCAGCCTTGTTTGTCAACATGGCATGCATAAGAATCAAGTTACCAGATTTTGTCGACCTAACGAAACTGGCTACGGTGTAGTGACTAGTGAAGCTGCAACCTACATACCACAGCACTAGAAACAAGCACTAGACCAACAAAACCCACCAACTGATTTTCTACAACTGGAAAAATTACCGGATTGTAAAAAGTGATGCCATTTTCTTTCAGGAATGGAATTGCTACATCGTGTCTCCAGGTGGTCGGGTTACACGAACCTCCGAGAAACACTGGAACCAGAGATATGGGGAGAATACATTGAGGTCATTGTTATAATATAAAATTATAATAACAATTCCAAGTTGTAATCCATCCAAAACTGCTGCGAAAGCAAAAGACAGGCATTCTGCCCCCCCCCCCCCCAAAACTTATTACCGGGTACAAGTCTGGTTACATGTTTACTAAAGAGAGGACGATTGGTGAAGATTCTAATTTCAGTCAAGGCTTTCTTATTTTTGAGAACTTTGTCACATGCAATGTAGTTTAAGACCTGGCAACATAACTTATGCCAGGAGAGGGATTTATTTTTAATAATAACACCACTAATGCAAGTTATGCAACCAATGCATGCACAGCCCACAGTTTAAGCAAAAGTTGAGGATGTGCTTATCATTAAAGAACTATTGGTACCTCTTGTGGCAGCTACATCTATTTGATAAGTAAGCAGGGTGATCTTAATTCTAACTACATTACCAAAGGTAACATCTTTCCATAATGAAAAGAATACTACCGGCAGTGTGTCTATCATGAATGCAAGTTATCCAGTACAGTACTAGGGTCTATACTGAGTCAAACCTAAGTGGGCCTCAATTAAAATATTCTATAATCAAGGATAATCAACGGCACTCAACAACATGTTGTGTTCAATGCATAGTTGCCTCATTCAACTTGACTGGCAAGACCAGCAAGGTCTAAATGTAAGACCCATCTGGCTTAATGCTTTTTGAAATGAGATTACCCTAACAACAAGAATGTTTGAAAATTTAATATTTCGTAACACTTCAATATGTTTCAAATTTAACAAACCCACAACCTACACAATAAATAGCAAATGCCAGTAGAAACCACATGAACCAGTAGCAATAAAGTCGAAGGTTGCATACCATGACTATGGCATCAATTACAGTTCCATCCACATACAGCGTAATAAAATAACATTAGGTTAGTTTGAAATGTGAAAATACCGGTAAAGTGTGTAAACAATTAATACAACAAACAAAACCACGCAGAGTTCAAACTTATTAGATGTATTATTGAAGTGAAAATGTTGAATAAGCAGACTGTGTGTGACCTCAGGCAGTGTCTAGAGAAAGATCTTAGTTGGTGAAATAGGGTCAAACTTTCAAACTAGAAAGCACTCTCATCATGCTCATTAGGGATTATAATTAGTGGACGAAAGACCACCAGAACATAAAGAATGTCAAGGCTGTAAAAAGACTAGTGTATGTGACAATTATTTATCAGTTCATATTCTTCATACCGGTAATTTACTTATGTTACTGCCATGGTTAGATTATCATACTAAGCATCTCACATGTGGAAATGATACATCACATAATACATTACATATATTACATTATACATATATTACACTATACATGTTACATCGTGTTTTTGGTAAAATATTATGAAAATATTTTAAGACAAGTGAAAACTGTTTCACCTTCAACATGTTCTAACTACTGACTTTTACATGTGCTAGCAGAATATTACATTCTACCGCACATGCTGTACTATGTGTGTGAAAGAAGATATTTACATTATTATATATACCGGTATATACATGTAGATGAGATAGCCAATGAGTCTGGTAAGGTCAAAAAGCACCTCCTGTCAGTTTCAAATTCACTTATTTTTTATGATTGGAAAATCAGCACAAGATCATGAAAATTTATATCTCATTCAGCAATGTTCAGAGTTGCTGGTATTTTTAGGC
>JAAUYG010176910.1_pt1 | contig 10457 bp, 9 predicted proteins | sample 7278091 | NCBI WGS metagenome assembly JAAUYG01 (sample SAMN14350201, study PRJNA611818) | marine sediment metagenome | isolation source: surface marine sediment (0.6m) | place: French Polynesia: Moorea | collected 2018-08
ACAAGACAGGTCCACATTAACTCACCACGCATACACCTGCATACACCACCGAATCCAACTTGCAGTCGGTGATATGACCATGAGTGGTTGAAAGCCGACTATAAGCCTGATTCACCCACCCACCCATATCACGTATCACATTGAACCATCTCATATCCATATCACGCACATCACACCCATGGCGCCCACACGAAACCCATATCACAATATATCATTCCATGTGACGTCACGTGAGATTTAATGTTACATCAAGCCACATCATGCCCATATCATGCCCCACACACCCATACCACAACCATGTCGCATTCATATTCCCTCACATCACGTATACATGTATTACATCACATTCATATCCCGCCACATCACGTAATACTATACATCATACACACCGCGCCCATATCACACAAAAATTACATGTTACACCCTTATCACGCCACATCACTTTCATGTCACATTAGCATACATTTATATCACACTACATCATGGACATCACGCCCATGTCACAGCATATCACACCCATGTAATGACACATCACTTTCATGTCACCTCACATTAGGTTTCCCCGAAATTTTAGGAGGTGGTGGTTCAGGCCTACTGCTTATCAGAAAAAAAATAGTTTCCGGTTCAGACCTTCCGCGGTTATAGCTTTGGTAATGTGGCAATGCACTTCACACTAGGACGGACGTAGATGATTACAGCTGAGCGTAATACTAACATGCTTGGTAATAAACACATATTAGAAATTATCCATCCCAGTCCTGAACGCTACTGGCCAACGAAGTGTACATGTACCTACATGTAGCTGCCCCATAACTTATATTTCCACATTTAATAGCGTTTTTTCTCACTGTACAATAAAAATTAATGTAGACTTGCATAAAAGCCGTTGAATCCCAGTACAAGTTATTGTGGACAGTAATCAGGTAATAAGATATCAAAAAATAATACGGTGGAAATTATTTTATTTTCAAACTGCATTTACATGCGTCCAGAAAATACTGGCCATTCAAGGTCACAATAGGGGATGCCCCCAATATACAATGTACGATATGTCCAAATAAATACATTTTGGGTAATCGCGTACCGTTGAGAAATGTCAATAATCCCTCCACCTAAAGGTAAAATTTTCGGGTGTCCCAAATGTAACTAAACGTTAGGTGACCAGCGAAAGTGGCCTATTGTGATGCCAGGAATCTGATTGGCGAAGGTTACAAAAAAGTTAAGTTGCATAGTGTGGTTGTTGACCTCGAACACGTTTGACACAGATATTAGAATGCATGTGGTGCATATAACGGTCCATTTGATCGCAATACACCGTTGGCCTTGGGGCTCGTTTACATAATAAGGGGCATAACAAAGCCTGCCATTGCTCAGCAGTAACCACCAGCAAACACAATCGCGACTGAGGGATGGATCCCCGGTTTCATTATGCCGCAAAGTAGGATTTATCTACTGTCACCATCATAATATTATGTATGCATTAGATCCGTAAAATCAAGTCATTTCTCATCATTTCTTTGTCATTTTGAAAGCACTCTTGCCTTATAGATCCAGTCTAAAGTTACTGTAGTACTCTCGTACCGTGTTCAACACGTCCTGCATTACTTCAATAGTATTAATTGCTGATGCATCTAAAGTGCCATTCCGACGGCTATCAAAATCCGATTTCCTCCCAAGCCATCATGAGTATGATGGGAATCACATGACACCTTTAGGTGGGTATATGAAACATCGTAAAACATGAATGTCTCGTAAACCAAATTTTGTTACCAAAGAAAGAAATTTGAGCATTGGTGGTATATAGATTACCGGATGCTTTATGCAATTTTTGTTTTTTAAAGTGGGAATCAGTTGCGGAAACTGAGAATTACCGGAAATGTAGATTTATACCTCTTTTTTTGAACGGAATGGTTTGTTAATAGCGCGCCATATGGAACAGGGGTGGCTTGTGCTGTTGAGATTTTACAACAGATAAGTTGAATACCATTTGCATGATTTGTATAGACAGATTCTTTCTTGGCTTGCAGGTATTTTCCATTATGCAATTATTGACCAATTGGCTCTCAGATGTGAACTTTGTATGTTGAGTTATGAGTTATAACATGAGTTGTTAGAACACAGTTCAAAAAAGAGACAAAATTATGTTCATACAGCTTGTGGTTGAGAACGTCAGATAAACATTGGCCGTCTACCAGACTGTACAGTCTATCCGTAGATGTGTTGGTCCGTGGACGAGCACTTTGCGTACGCCGTCAACCTTTCCAAATTGTATACTAATCAATTATCCAAGTAAAATTTGGATAGTTGAATTTTAGTATATCGAAGATACAGTATATATTTCATATTTAGTATATCCCATCCCAGTTTGCTTTCTTCATCTACAAGTGATAGCTAAGACCTTATTCATTAAAAGGATTCTAGTTATTCTGCATGTACTTTTTTATTCTTCCATTCATTTAGTTTACTTCTACGCATTTTACGCAATCAGTTGGCTTTATTGCATAAAGGTTTTTAACTGGGGCGCCTGTATATTAAACTGTCATATAATTACCAATGAGATAGCAATGGTAGCACTCGAAAGATTCACAGGCCCCAAACCACTTACGCATCATGGAGCGAAACACACCTTGGGAAAAAGTGTTTTCCACGGATTCCGAAGACAAAAGAGGGACTTGTTGTGGAAATCTGGAAAATGCGTGGTATTGTGTGCAGTAAGACGTGATGCCGAAGCTTTTTTCCCCTTGCCATTGACGCACAACTCGTTCAGTGACAGCGGCAGACATTAGTCTGCAGACTTTCTCGTCTTCCCAATTCCCGACCATTTTTGCCGCCCACGTGGCCTTGATTACACGCTTTCATACCTTCCTGGCAGGGTCAAAACCCGTTGCAGTCCCGGGTGCAGTCCATCCGCTGAAGCCGGAATAGAAGGGTTGGTTACACGCAATAGCACTGCTCGTCCTCTATGACTCGATGTCCCCTGGGCTTTTGCTTGCGAAGATACAAATTTTAGGAACTTCAGCTTTGCTCCATGCTGAAATCTGGCTACAAAAATCTTGAAGCCCTATTGAACATGTTACCGTTCATTGCACCCACCCACCCCTCCTCCCGCCCCAAACATGATTGCCATAATTGTTGTATGGCAGGGAGTAAGATCTACAGCATACGAGCAGTACAGAAGTAGCAGCAGCTATAGAAGGAGAATATGCCCTCTGGCATCAGCTGTCCGGCCACCGTGCCAAATTACCCACCCTATTGCTCCAGGTGGAATTGAATTATACTGAAAGACAGTGAGTATGGCGTGACACTGGCCGGCCCCAGGGTTGATGCGAACATTGAAAGGTCAAACCTGTTGAGACGGCATATCAAGAGGACAGATTGGTATAGGGCTATGAAGGCATGGATAAGAATTTTGGGGAGTTGCATGTAACAGCTTCTGAAAACCATGGGAATATGTATTTCGGGAGTTGGTATATGTAAGAGGCTTGGTAAAAAAGAACCGGGATGTTAGATTCACTGAGAGTAAGACGTGCTGGATCACAGGATCCCGAGATCACACAGTCATCGCGCAGACTGAAGTAGTTTTGAATTGATGCTCCTTGATAGCAAGTAAGTGCACTGGATGACTCTAAAATGACCTTGAAAACTACAAGGTCAACCCTACCCATATACATACTACCAGTATTACCTGAGTCCCAACCTTCAATCTGTTTCGCACTACGGCCAGCCATTTTAAAGGTACATGGTATTTTGAGACACATGCACTGAATGACCTCAAAATGACCTTGAATAATACAAGGTCAAAGGTACCAGTTTTACTAGCCCCCATGAGTCTCACTTTCACTGCATGTTAATTTTCATTTTTTTTTTCTGTTCAAATTTCCAATTCCCCCCCCCCCCCCAAAAAAAAATGTTTGTGTGATAATAAGTTAAGTTGAAAAAGAAGCATAGGTGTAGAAGCAGCGCGTTGAAAATCGTATTTTCGGAAAATCACAAGTGCACCGAATGACCCCTAAATGACTGAGCACTGAAAGGTCATACGTGTCTGCATATGTGTATCATATGTACCCTCGAATCCCAAATTTTCACTCGGTTTCGCTCTGTGATAATTAATCATTTCCAAGATATTACATTTTAAATTACAATACATGTACTTTTTTGAAATGTTTTAAATTTAAATTCCCAAAATATCTTTTTCGGTGAACTGCTATAGCGAATACCTATAAAAAGTGTGGTTGAAAGAGAATCGTACGTGCAGAAGAAATAACACTTTGAAAATCGTATCTTCGCAAAAATTGCAAGTGCATCGAATGACCACAAAATGACATTGAACGCTGCAAGGTCAAAGGTAACATATGTATTTAACATTACTACTTCAAGACCATAATATCACTCGATTTCGCTCTGCGACCCCTCGTTTTTTATTTATTTTTATTTTTTGCTCGTTTTGGTTTTTGATTTGATTTTAGATAATGTGCATGCAAAAAGAGTAGGATATCTTTCTAATTCATATTACCGTCCGTACCAATTAGTATTGCGTCCGGACAATAGAAATAGATTATTTTATCGTCCTGATGAATTACTATATCGTCCGGACAATATAATAATTCGTCCGGACGAATTGGTATTTCGCCCGCACGAAATATTTATCGTTCGGACGACATATTTTTATTTTCGTCAGGGGCATTTACGGCCCGCCGTACAAATGTGCGTTATAAGGAGGCTAGCTGGTGCTCAGTAGCTAGGTTGGACAGCTGTGGATTCTGATAATGCAGGCATGCTGGTACATCCTGTATATACACAATGCCCATGAACGTTTGCAATATGTACGGATGACAGATAGAAGGGAGAACGCTGGTACACGACGAATTACAGCTATGTAACAGTCGGCAGTGTACTTAGCGGATGTATAGTAAGAGTTTGCAGAGTATTTCGTTCATGTATAATGCAAGTAATGGCAAAAACGTTACCTCGTTCGGCATACATTAGCAAAATTCCTCATCCCTTAATGTAATCATAATTTTATGTCATCAGTCGTCCAAGACGATTAACCCCTCTGTAGCACACCATATAGCGGTGTGGCTTTTACCGAGAACTTCCACTGCCATTGTGCTGCATCCGAGGGAAAGATATAGGGTGTCCCTACTGACCTCTTATTATGTAATCAAAAGGTTGTTCCAGGATATAATGTAATTTGATACGAACGCAATCAAACTGGGGGAATGGAGAAGGATATGTACTCCTTAATACATACACTAAAGGCATTCCCTCATCCAGCTCCCACCTGAACCATCCCCACCCAAGATTCACTTCAAAGGCGAAAAGAGGCACAGTACCTAACATGTAAGTTTTTTCATACAGTATCAGTCAAACTGGATAACTCATTCACCATATTGTGTTGCATGTGAATGAATGCATGTCTGTCGGTGACGCAACAAAAAATAAATAAATAAAAAGAAAGAAGGAAAATCTATCGGCAACTTATAGGGTTTTCCCATCCAAAGGCTATAATGCTCCAAGGAACGCAAGACTCTTCTGCATGTTCTGTATCCTTTAACTGGTTTTACATGTAGCTTCTCATTTTGCGTACATATTCTAATCTCAGTAGTGTTTAAGTTAGTGTGATCCATATTACATTAAGTTACGTGAAAAAGGAACCTTACTGTATCCCTTGCAAATCCACTATCAACATATGCTTGGAGTAATATGCTGTAGCAGATGCACCAAAGATCCTTGGTTGCACAGACAACATATGTATTTGCCAGGGCTTCCTAGGAGTTCATCTTCCCTGAGAAAGTCAAAATGGATAATACATACATACGTATACTAAACAACATTTCACAAAAGATATTTGCTACAATAAATTTACTTCTCTTCGCGAAAGTATATGCCAAACTACAACTTTAAATACAGGACCAGCCGAAACGTCAATGTAGGAGAAAAATGAATAATAATAGACGAAATAACAAATTTTGAAATATATTTTAAACATTTTTCGATAACAAGATCATGTGTTGAAATGATTGTGTGGCAAAGCCTTAATCAATCTCTTTGGGAACCCCATCAGGACAACACAGACAATGCAGTATTATAAGCCCTAATTTGGTATCCTCCACATTTGTTCCAATTGGTACCTTCTCATCAGTGTCTTCATCTTAATGAAGATTGTCGTTTACCGCCTTACCGAGACATCCCCTACAGTATGCAGATGAATTGGTGGATCATAATCCGTGTCAAGAGCCATCATCAGGTCAGAACGAGCTGTCCTCCCGTTCTCGCGTTTTCACAACTGTGTCTGATCTGCATACCAATAGGTTCCCCAGTATGTGACGCTGAGTTGCACAGTGTCTGTGCGTTGGCTTCTCCAGACAAAGGTTGGGTTTGACTGGCAGAATTTATGAACTAAAATAAACAATACCCATAAACAAAAGTAAACAGAATCGATCAACGAACGGCAAGCTTGAAGAAGCAAAACAAAGGTGAAACTCATGGCGAAAGGTTCTTTTTACTAAATGGTGAAGAATGGATGCACTTTGTTCGGCGTGGAAGTATTTTTTATGTTTTTTTTTTTTTTTGGATGGAATTGGGTGCAAAAATTTGTTTTTGCCTACGGCCCCTTAAGCCGCAATCTGTCCACAGTGACGTAAATGTGGCTCTACATCTAATTTGTCCTCACAGACAATGCGTACATGTTGGGCTTACATTGGTGTGAGCTGGTGCCTGCAAAACAGCTCTATACAGCCATACACTAACAGCAATTTACCCGCTGAAGGGCAACGGCCTTCTGGTCATTTGGGGTAATTTTTGCCAGGCTTTATCAAATTTGGGGTTCTCGGATTATGCAGTGGCTAGGAGAGTAATACCATTGTATATTTAGGTGCTCGAGTCTATACGAAGTCTACGAAGTTATGTTTAGTTTTGACCCCCAAAAGAAAGTAAGCGTATTAAATACCGTGGGTATTGTAATGTCAAGCCTGGTGGTATGATAGTGATAATGGCGGAAGGTAAAACAAATAATTTAATTTCGCGCAAATTATATTAGTAGAAACCACAAAATGAGACCAGTCGTTGGCCCTCACATCAGATTAAATTTCCAGTCCTTAAAGCACAACATTGTTGTGCTTAAAGCACAACATTGTTGTTGTTGTGCATAACATTGTTAATAAATTAAAACCATATCTAGAACTTCCTCCTTGACGTACAGTAACAGGTTATGTAAGTTAAAATGACAATTTTAAGCCAAACGAATGGCCAGCAAGAGAGATCACTGGGATAGCAGACAACTCCACCAGTCACAACAATTATATTCCACCCCTTGTTGAGACACAGTGTTGATCAAATACGATTAATTGATGTTTAAAGACCACATTATATTTACTTTTAATAATGCAGTTAGACTCCTCATCAATGACTTAATAACTCGTAATAACTCGATCTGCTACATTCTGATATATAATAATTAAACTTCTGATATATAATAATTAAACTTCACATGTCTAGTGGGTTTGGTTTATTATTATGCTGATGCGTGTCTGTCTGCGTGTGTGTCTGTTATCAAAATATCCCAACACTTACAAATGTACTTAACCAATCAACTTTAAATTTTGGTGAGAGCATTCGACTTTGATTGGAAAACGGCCCTCGGGGAAGACTGTGTGTGTGTGGGGGGGGGGGGAAGTTGACCCTATGATAAGAGATTTGGAAACAAATTTCAAGTGCCAACAACAGCTTAACTGTGAGAGATAGCCATGCGGTTGCTATTAAACACTATAAGGAAATAATACATGAGGCGTCCAACTGCACCACCAGGCTTGACATTGAGTGACCCTGAAAGATAAAAAGTCTAGGTCATTCGGATTTTGAATGCGGTGTATCTCTTATTTCGAGCTGCGCCATATCTTACTACTAAACACCAACAGGAAATAATATATGGGGAGTTATTATTAAACTGCACTGTAAGATTTGATGACCTTGAAAGGCCAATGCCAACTAGCATCACCCTGAAGAAAACCAACATTATGGCCCAAGACGTCAGTACCGCCTCTGCAATCTCCTTTGGCGACCACACCCTGGATGTGGTAGAAAAGTTCACCTACCTCGGCTCCACCATATCCAACAACCTCGGACAGAGCTCAGTGTGAGGATAGGCAAAGCAGCCACCGCCATAGCCTATCTAGCAGTGTGGGACAACACCATGCTGATACTCAACACCAAATGAGAGTGTACCAAACATGCGTGTTGAGTACTCTTCTTTATGGCAGCGGAACCTGGACCTTGTACGCTCACCAAGAGCGAAGGTTGAATGCCTTTCATATGCGTAACCTCAGAAGACTCTTGTGCATCACCTGGCAGGACCGGGTCACAAATGCAAGCACCTGGTCGTCTGAGACAGACATGTCTAGCATGTTCGCCATCCTCACCCACAGATACCTGCTCTGGCTCCAACACGTGCTCAGGATGGAAGATGGTCGCATCCCAAAGGACATCCTGTACGGAGAGCTCGCCTCAGGAACGCGACGATCTGGCCATCCCACCGTATGCTACAAGGATACCTGCAAGAGAGACCTGAAGGCATGTGACATCAACCCAGCAGATCTTGAGGCAGCGACATCTGTTAGTTGGCGATCAAGTGTCAAGTATGGTGCCATTTCAGCAGAGGAAAGGGGAGAGAGCCAGAGGGTGGGAAAGAGAATCCGCAAGTGACAGAATTTTCAGTCTGCTCCCGCTGCACCTACCATCCCAGCCGTGTCAACTCAGCTGCCGGTCTCCCATAGACCTGTACAGCCGCACTTGACGCTGCAGTTCAACAGAAAACCATTGTCTTACGAGACAGAAGGCTGCCATCATTACAGTATTTTTGTTCAAATATCTACTTTACGCTTTTCTCTTTCACAAAAATGGTTGTTTTGCTATCCTTAACACCCTTTCATCGATCGCTTTCGGAAAAAAGAGGTTTTTTAAGAGTGCAGTATATAGCACATGGTGTAGTATTATACATAGTTTAGCGGAATATACCTACATATGCAGCTTTTATGACAACTATCAGTAATATTAAAACAAAATCCACAATTGGAATGCTTTTTTTCATCACTTTTATTTTGATTTTGTCCTAACTTCAGCCAAAGAACATGGGCGCGTGTCGTTTGTGTGTATGTGTTTCAATGTGGTCCTTATTAAGTCCGTTGAAGTGACAAATTGCAGCGTTCGGACTGTATACAGTATTTTGGTTCACACCCGCCCCAGTGCTTCTGGTCGGGTTTTCTTGCTTTCACTCTCGGTTTCAGTGTTTGCGCTGTGAACAATTAAAATGTATGTTTTTAGCGATCGATTTTCTTTTTACCTGGGCTTGACTACGCCAGGAACTGAAAGCCATCGTCTTTGATCATTGGTTTGTTGTCCTTTAATGGGTATTCTCCTAAACCGCTCCACAGACTTACGCCAAATTTTCGAAGCTGAGTCCATATCTCTAGACGTTTAGTCACCTTGCAAGCATTCCAGTTGTAGTGTTCTTTAACACCGCAGTACATGGACGAAACCGCTTCAAACGACTTCTTCCACGACCTTAGATTTCATCAAGGAGACGAGTGAGGCCATATACAAATCATATACATGTTTGAGAAGTATATCTGTAACATTAGGTAAAACTTTGATTGACATCGAGAGGTGATGAAATGTTCTAGGATTTGACGTTGAATGACCTTGAAGGTCATGATAATGGTCAATAGTACACGTATTTAAAACCTGTACATCTCAAAAATAGGTCGATTTAGGTCATGTGTTGCTATTGCGCATTGGCCACTAGCAGAAATTATGTATCAAATAAATCAATATTTTAAACAGTTAGAATTTAAGAAAGGAATTTAAGGCATAAATGCATATTACCAAAGAGGTTATCCGTATAACCTTTTTAACTGTTGCATGCTAACACTCTTGTGTTGGCTTTCAAGAATAAATTAAATATAGCATAAATTTGTTGGTTTTCTAGTCGGCTACTGAAACAGCTTCTTATATTACTCTAACACTTTACCTGTAACTGAGCTATTAAACAATTTTACGGTATAACTCACTTTTCTAAAATGTATTTTGTTTAGCTCACTTTTAATCTTAGCATCCTCTCTGAGCACTCTGTGGATAAAGCGCTATATAAATACTGTAAATACTACTACTACTACTACTACTACTACTACTACTACTACTACTACTACTACTACTACTACTACCACTACTACTACTACTACTACTACTACTACTACTACTATTACTACTACTACTACTACTACTTATTCTTCTTACCTTGATATGTGAGCGTTTGAGTACACAAGGCTGTATGAGCGCCGTTTCGTTACAGGTCTGGGTGTCTGAGTGGGAGGGACAGAAGTAACATTCCCGGGTCTGACGTAACACAGGGGGGACGTCACGGCGCCACCTGCCGGCAGCAGACAGAGACACATCCTGCTCGG
>JAAUYG010148594.1_pt1 | contig 10456 bp, 9 predicted proteins | sample 7278091 | NCBI WGS metagenome assembly JAAUYG01 (sample SAMN14350201, study PRJNA611818) | marine sediment metagenome | isolation source: surface marine sediment (0.6m) | place: French Polynesia: Moorea | collected 2018-08
AATAATAATAATAATAATAATAATAATAATAATGATAATGATAATGATAATGATAATGATGATGATGATTAATAATAATAATGATAATAGCAACAACAACAATGAGAAAAATACCATCACTACTGCTACTACTGCCGCACTAATAAGCAGGGTACTACAGAAGCAGCATGAAGAAGATTAAACAAAGAATAAGTATCTTTTTTTCTACCAGCTTTGTGTTGCTTCTTCTGCTTAAGCATAATATACCAATTAAGGGCATATTTAATTTGTGGACTACTTTAACACCGTGCGTTATCAAGTAGAGGATCCAATTTATCATATGAAAAGTGCATTGAAATATTTGAACAGGAACTATTCTGACGGAAATATCCTGATCTCCATCACGTTAAAAAAGGTTGATGATGGGGTTCATGATACCGACCTTCCTTCTGTCATGGTGCATCGTGAACACAGCAGCAACAGCCGCCATGTTACCTCTTCTGGAGGCCGTTCTGGATCAGCTGGATCCGGATTTGCAAAAGAACTATCAACTCGATATCGAGAGTAAAAGGGATCCGAAAGACAGTGAGATGGGAGATGCCGAAACGCGCTTGATTTCTGGACCATCGAGCAGAAAACAATCGGGTGCGTAGCATTTGTTAATCTAGGAATGCCCACAGCATGAATTGAATATTTAATATATTTGATTACGAGATATATTTTGCAACCTGCAGGATTCATCAAACTCAAACATATTCATTTTTAACCGGCTGTGATTTATGCAGACATGCAGGTACATGTAGGTAAACAAATGACATAACCACCACTTGGGCCTTTCACGCATGGCCACGCATTTTTAGCGACTGTGTGTGTAGAAATGTAGTAGTAGCAGCAGCAGCAGCAGCAGCAGTAGTAGTAGTAGTAGTAGTAGTAGTAGTAGTAGTAGTAGTAGTAGTAGTAGTAGTAGTAGTAGTAGTAGTATGATTTGTATATAGGATTTGGAAGGTACATTTTACATAAAAACATTCTGTAACAGTAATAGATTAACCCCGTCATGTTTGAAATTCCCAGTCCTGGTTGTTACTTTTTGTCTCTGGCAGACTGATTTTGAAATGTCATGGTACTTTCAGAACTAACCCCTAGCTGCTCCTGCCCGCCACAGTTTGTCCGTCTGCTGCAATCCTGTTACCTTTTCACCCGGGAGTTGACGACTTACGATGAGTGCAGAGAGATCTGCCTTGGAAATCAGTCTGACATTGCTGAGATCCGCACCTGGGAAGATATCTGGGCCTTGGCGTCGTTTGCACCGAGTTAGTAGAAAACTTTCATTTTTTATTTTGCTTTTGCTTGCATGGAGTCTGAAATCCTCAAAAACAGGAGATTTAGGAGGGTGTAGTGTATAGCTTTGATAATATTGAATAAGAGGTGTTACCTTGAATTTGATCTTTAAAGCTCACTCGAGGTCAAAGCTAATGGTGGGATTGGACTCTCCATACGTAACGTTCTATTAATGTACAATAGTAACCACATGTTTGCCTCTCACCATTTTGCTGTGATTGCCGCTCAAAAAATCTCTTATCATTAGACCAAAATGTTGGACACCCACACCCATCTTTTAAGCCCAGGGCGATTTTGCACACAATCTAATCACTTTGAACATCTGTGGGTCAGGGGAAGACCTCCACCAAAAATGAAGCTGATTGGTAAAATATCTGTTGAGATATTTTGCTAACAGGCTGTTATAGGTACGGGTATTTTATAGCATTGTTTAAGGTTATAGGGTTGAGCACTGGTAGTATTGGTATGAGTATTATAAACTTTGCATGTATAAAGTTAAAGAGTCAAGATGGAAAAGCTGATGAAAATAACTACAAGCTTGTGTCTAAACAAAACAGAACCGACAACATCATACAGAATGATCTAGAACCAAACGTTGTAACAATCTAGCATATTCCACAGCTCTCAGTATAATATAAATTGTGGCACGCTGAGGTAAGGGGTCCTTTCTGTATGCTATATTCGTCTGGTATAGAGAAACGGTCAGCTAAAGTGAGCGAAATTCAGGCGATAGAGGCAAGTGAATGGTGTGGCGATTAAAAGTATTAGTCTTGAAGACCCTCGAAAGTGCTGAACATAGTGTTTCATTGGACTTTTCATCACATCAAAGACAATCATTCCATAAGCTTTGATAGAACTAAACTTGAGTTTTATTGTGTTAAGGTCTCAAGCGCCAACTGCGCTACACATCGTCACATCCCCCTTCTTTCAACATGCAACTAAAACCTATCTTGGGTTGATTTAACAGTCCATAAGTTCAATCGTCTTTATTTAAAGAGTCATTATAACAGTTCTCATTGAAAACATTAAATCACTGCAAACTAGCACGAAGTCTTTGAAATGTCAAGGCACGAGGATTGTACATCCACTAGATGTTCTGGCTTCTGCTTGTGGTTGCGATTCAGCCATTCTTGGCGGTGATGACAGAGGAGCGTCTGGCCCATGCGGATTAGGTGATGCAGGCAAAACTTCGTGAGTCGACTCTCGTGTCTGCTTTCTGTTCCTGTGGTATATAGTCCATTCTCTGTGCGGACTGTGTATGACCTCACATCTTCCTGGTCATCGATACTTCCTTTCTCCCAGGTTTGGTTTGCTGCTAGTTTACAGTTACAGGCATGCCTTGGGTTAGTGATGGGAGTTCTTTGCTTCCAAGGTCGTAGAAGAATGCCTGTTTCGTCTTGGTAATTTCCAATTTGTTAGACACGATGACCTGTGGAGAGGGTTGTAGCAGACTCGTAGCAATTGGTAGGCATGCATGTCTTACAGCATCGACTAAAGAGATATTGGGCGGGTGAAATGCCTAAATGTTCTGGTGGTGTGTCAAGTAGGGCTAGATGGGAATCACAGTTGCTAGCTCTGACTTTCATCAATAGCATTTTCACGGTTTTGACAGTATTTCAGCTTTTTCGTTACTTTGTGGATATGGTCACGTGCTCGAAGTTTTAGACTTTTGCAAAGGTTTGAAAGTCTTCACAGTTAAATGGTTGGCTGTTGTCAGAGAGGAGACAATCAGATATTCCATGGCGGCTCATGTGAGTTTTCATGAGTCATTATAACAGATGACTTCAGCAGACTTCTTTAGCAGAAGCTTATCAACTTCTACAAAGCTGGAGTAGTAGTCTACGGTAAGAAGATAGTTTTTCCCTTCCAGATGGCATAGGTCACATGCGATCTTCTCCCAGGGCCTCTTGCTTGGTTCATGTGTACTCATAGGCTCCTTGGGTTGCTCACACTGAAATCGTTGACATACTTCACATTGGGAGACCCGATCAACTATGTCCTGGCACATTCCAGGCTAGTACAGTGATTCCCCAGCTCTTCTAATGCTGCCTTGAATTCCATTGTGTGATGAATGGGTCTTTTCAATCAGGTCATGTCTCAGACTGTGGGGAACTTTGACACGTTCTCCTTTCAGTAGGATTACTGCTGTAGTTCAGACCGTAAGCTCTGTTCTTTGTCTGGCCAAACTAACTGGACGAAGGGAGACAACTGTTGCAGCTGGGCATCGGCTTCAGTGGCGATCCTAATTCTCGACAAGGCATTATCAGACAGAGGGACAAACATCAGCGCCTTGATGTGCTCAGCAGCCGTCTCAGTTGGTGATCTGACACTCTTAACAGGGAGGAAAGCTCTGCTCAATGTATAGGCCAACTCCATATTGCAGCCTTTCCTGAGTACATCAATATCATACTTTTTGAGTCAAAGCAGCATGCATTGTAGACACTTTAGGGTGTTGAGCAGATTTTTCCGAGCAACGGATTCCAATGGTTTGTGATCTGTTTCGACCTTGTCTCCCTGCCGTATACATATTCCTGGAATGTCTCCATGCCAAAAACTATGGCCAGCAACTCTTTCTCAATTTGTGCATAGTGACACTCTGTTGTTGGTTGACAAAGCTCTCGAGGCATACGCCACAGGCTGCTGATTCTGCATCAGGCACGCTCCCAGTCCATACTGTAAAGCATCACATTGGAGGACTATCTGGCCTTCCTTTGGATCAAAGTACTTGAGCACATGTGCTTCCGTCAATAGGGACTTCTTTCTTTTAAAGCAGGGAGTGTGTACAGATGAATTCCATGCATGCCATGTGAAATAGTTCTCTTTCTGTGTAACCTGTCTGAGAGGCGCACACAGTTCTGACAACTGCGGTATGAATTTTGACAGGTAATTCATCATCCTCAGAAATCTAAGGACTTCGTGCTTGCCGTTGGGTGTGGGCATCTTAAACACGGCTTCCAGTTTGGCTGGGTCAGCTTTTGGGCCTTTGTCAGTAGATGTCCCATGAAGGCAACTTCCGGCAATCTCAGGCGTATCTTCGTTGAATTCAATCTGATGCCTTTCCTGGAGCACCTCTCTAGCAGTAGCTTTAGATTTTTGTCATGGTCTTTCCTGGCTTCGTGCAAATCTGGCCCTTTTCCACACACCATAATATCATTAACAATGACTTTGGATCTACACAATTCCTCCAACGCAACATGTAAACATCGCAGAAATTCTTCAGTGGCGACAAAAATGTCAAACGCAATTCTCAGCCATCGATTTCGGTCCCAGGGGGTGCCAAAGGTGGTCAGAAAACTACTCTTGTCCTGAAGTTCCACATGCCAAAATGCGCGAGGCTCTTGCTCCCATGACTGGTTTACAGTGGTCAGGAGTCAACACAAAACCAACACTGTATCTCTTTTCATTTTTTGGGTTGATCACCTACCTGCGTGCGGCATTTTCCTATAGATGCAATGGTTGTGTTGTCATACGTGACGAGAGTGGTCAACGAACTTTTAACCTTGCTCAGGTCTTTTCATTACAGCTATTTTTGTACATATTCACAGGCAGTGTATATGTTGTAGCTCCCAGATCTACCAAGAAGGTAACATCTTTGTTGTTCAGTCTCAGTGTCGCGAAGATTTTCTTTGGATATGGGCTGAGTCCTGTTTGGCGACTATCCTTCTGTTTGGCAAAATGTATGTGATCAATGTATTCTTCAGAAGTACCACTACAGTCTGCAGGATGGACATTAGTTTCCGTATCTGCCAGCAATTTCACAGAATGTTTTACCTTTTTGTTTCCAGATACATTTCAGTGTAAATTGGTTCTTCTTTCCACAATGATTATAAGTCTGGCCACAAGCTGGGCACTTGTTCTTCGCATGCGAGAGACCACAGAAACTGCAATCCTGCACTTGGCGTATGACATGTTTTGCAGATCCTGTTGCGTTGTCTTCCAACTGGCTTTTTCTCATTCCACTGGTTGTTGCTCTTCGGGGTGGTTTTTCTTTGCTACTCACATGCACGTCTAGTTGTGTCATTGCCTTGAGCTGCTGTGGCGTTGCTTCACCAGCCCGGCAAATGTCAACAGCACCATTCAATGTGAGTTTAGGCTCTTGCAGTAGCCTTTTGCGGGTAGCGGTGACACGTATCCCTGTGACAAGTCAGTTCCTTACGAGGTTGTCGACAAAGTAACGCACAGACAAGAGCATCCGAACGAATCACCCCACCCCACCCCCCCAGCAAAATCCCACAAGTGGTGATCCCACTTTATACTTTCTTGGCCTTCTCAACGCTGACTCAGGCATGAGGGTATTCGAGTGCCAAGTTTTTTTTTAAAGAAATCTATAGTCATACAGTATTTCGTACGGAAGATTTTAGATACTTTGGATTCCCAGCAGGAAACATTTCATTTCTGACGCGTCGTAAATATGTTAGAGATGTCGGAAACATTTTAGACGTCTGAAAACTTCGACACATCGCCATGTAAAAAAAAAAATCAATCAATCATTCATTGAGAAACTTAAAACCAAGCAAAAGTGCTGTTAAGAAACAGCCATAGTAGAAGCGCACCTTCCTTCAGTCATGAAAATCGACACAAATGCCAATAATGGTGGTGATATAAAATCGCATGTAAACTGAATAAGATTTATGCATTCCTTTTGAGACACTGTCAAGTTTGTTGGTGGTTTCTGTAATAAAAGAAAAATCAGATGTCATATATCGCACTGAAGCTCCTCCTTATCTCTGCCGGTTGCTGTTTCCAGGCAGCCACACCATGCATAAATTACTCATCGATCTCTTTCAGAGATACGTGGACCAGGGTCTAATCGTAATCGGTTCATTGGCTGGATGGGAGCCACGCGGAAAGGCGACTCGAAAGAATTTCTTTGGAGAAATGGAGAGGTGGTCAACAGCACCTACTGGTGCCCCGGCGAACCGAACAATCATCGTGGGGCAGAAGATTATGGTACTATGACAATCCCCCCGGCTGATAGGACTGGAATGGATTCCCCCAAGGATTTCCCATGCCTCAACGACTTTAATGGTGCACTCAGACATGTGTATTGTGTGTGTGAAGCACAGTAATACGGACATTTACCGAATAACATGGTCACTTTTTGTGTAAGACGTCACAAAGGACATAGTGTTATTTTCAAACATGGCGTGGATGGCATTTGAGATGCCAAATTTTTTTTTGTTAAAAATAAAGATCGCAATTGTGAAAGAGAGTGAACTCGCGGCACCCTAGTACTCTCCAGAAACTGGGCAACCGATGGCGGTTGTCGTTTCGATATTAGATTTCTAAATGTTGGTTGCACACGAGTGATATTCATTGTTCTTTGTAATAGAGTTGTACTGTGACATCATACATAGAAGAGCTATACTATTCCAGATATTTTTTATGTTAAGAGTTGCATGGGTTGAACGTTTACATCTTATGTTGAAGAACTATACTATTCCAGATATTTTCATGTTAACAGTTGCATTGGTTGAACGTTTACATCTTATGTGGAAGAACTATACAATTCCAGATATTTTCATGTTAAGAGTTACATGGGTTGAACGTTTAAATCTTATCATGCTTATGTGGAAGAACTATACAATTCCAGATATTTTTATGCTAAGAGTTACATGGGTTGAACGTTTGCATCTCACTTTGAAGAACTATACGATTCCAGATATTTTCATGTTAGAATTGCACTGCACAAAGCACAATGTATACGATACCTAGGCAATTTGCTCATCTGGATCATTGTACCATTAACAGGGGTTATTTTGAACACTTATGGCTATGCTGACGAATTGACAGTAGGACATGACTTCTGGACACTGGTCCAGTAGTTAATAGTATGAAATTAGACATTCTTTTGGAGTTGGACAAACTGTTGGCGAAATCCACGGCATTGTAAAATACATGTGCACAGAATAAAAGGTAAAAGGTTTCCTATCACTATATAATATATTACACATGTAAGTCGTAAATAGAATGTTGAATGGCCGTTTTATATGGGGACAGGTATACACCCAGAGAACATCTGAGAGCCAATATCATTGTATCGTTCTGCAGTATCCTGTATAGTAATTATTTCTTATCATGTTAAATATAATTCAACCATTTAGGAAATGAGGTGCAGACGGTCAAAGCTATTGAACGGTTGAAATAAATTTATATCCATTTGAATGAATTTTATTAATAAAATGATTTGTTACAAAACATGCTTGCTGGCTTTGCTTACTTTCAGTACAGAGATAATGACAGAATTCAAACAGCAGAGCAACACGCGCATATTGCCTCTCTATGATGGAAACGTTTCCTAAAATTTGCCGACCATGTTGATTTTTGCATGAGATAAAACATCAGGGCATCCATAAATGTGGACACTGTAAAGGACATATAAGATATAGAATCAGATACGATCAGAGAATTCATTTATAACAACATAATGTGTAATATTATGGGACATCCCTATATGTCCAGTTAATCATGTTAATATTGGTCCTACAACCCGTTGGCCTCAGAGCCCATTGATCCTAAAAACTCATTGCTCCTACTGTATATTGGTCATACAATTAATTTATGTTACAAACATGCTTGCTGGGTTTACTTACTTTCTTTACAGAGATAGTGACAGAATTAAAACAGCAGAGCAACACACATATATTGCCTCTATATGATGGAAACGTTTCTTTTCACCATGTTGATTTTTGCATTAGATAAATCATTAGGGCATCCATAAAGGTCACACTGTAAAGGTCCTATAAAATATGATACAATCAGATACGATCAGAGAATTCATTTATTGCAATGGGATGTGTAGTATGTTGGGACATCCCTATGTTTCTAAATCCTATTGTTTCTACAACCCATTCACGCTAGAGGCCATTGGTCCTGCAAGAGTTTGGTTCTACTGTATATTGGCCATACTGTCCCATACAGTCTATTGGTCCTACAGATCAATCAATTCCTATTTTAAATTCACGCATAATTGTGCCTATTTACACCTATAGTCCATTAATCCTAAAACCCAACACAGCCTGAACACACATTTGTTGTACGAAATTGGGAAAATCCCCTTTTTATAGTCCAATAGTTCTGTGCTCCATTATTCCTATACCACATATAGTGAAATCCGCTGTTCACTCCTAATTCATTCTCAAGCACTCGACACGTTCTCAGTTCTGGAAAGGTGTGAGTAACCTGGGAATCCACCTGGCAGATACCTTATGCATATGCAGTGCAGTAGCACAAAGCAGAGCTAACACAACTTTGAGAAAGTGCCGGAGTAAGTAAGACCATATGAACAGAAAAACATCAAAACTTGTTCTTCTGCAGGTTTCATCCAATTTCAGCAAATTTATGGGGACAAGTTTAGCCATGAGGAAAATCAAATAGAGACTGTTGCTTTCGTGGTGTTGTGTCAATCCCTAGACATTTTATGGCACATTGGATGTTTTCTCACCACAGGACCAATGGGCAGAAACCATTCAAAATGTTTCTTCTAATACTGTAACAGTATTCTATGCATGCTATGAGGCCATATGAATCTTAAGTGATACGCCCATTAGTAGTCTAGGTAATTGGTCAAGTGAGTGGTTTCGGTTCCAGTGGATTGTTCAAGTCATATGTTTGTGGCACATTTCTCGTTACCGCAAATAGTTTTTCAGTGCGATACAGCACAGAAGACCGACACGTCACATGCAGTGCCACCGAGGTACCTGGCAGTGGTGTGAGTTTTCCATCTGACTACTGCATGTGAACGACTGCGTGCTTTAAAATCCTCGGTTGGGTTCGGTGGCTACACAAGCGATCAGGACTAATTCTACCAGTTTATATTCAGGTTAAAGCAAGGAAAATGTGGTTTGGGGAGTATTCAAACTATGCCTGCTATAAGCATAAGCAATTTGCCTACATATTCAGGTGGTCCTTAAAGCAGATATCATTGAAGTGCGCGATGGAATTCTCTGATTACTATTAGTATATATAGAAAAACTACACACGATACAGAGTGCCAGGCAGTGATTTGTAGTATATTTCATGAAATTTCAGTTGAAACAAACATATGATGATTGCTACAAAATTAGGTGGTCTGAAATATCTGTTTATTCTATTCGCTGATTTCTGCATCTTTACTGTCGGAAAACTTGAAGCTGGATTCGAGAGTTTACAGCTAAACTCTTTTATGCCACTTGAAAAGCCATCCATAACTTTTTTACTGATGCTCTGGCTCTGTTCCAGCTGTCATATCGCTGGTTTCCCCATACGAAACAAGTGAATTGAAACAAACAGGACAGACATCAGCGGATCCGAGGCCCACATTACATCAGCGTTTAACATGAAACTTCTACACCTGAAAATGCTGCACTTGATGCATGTTGGTTTTTAAGAGGAAACACTCGACACTTCAATTCCCATTTTGTTTGTACTTCCACGCTGTGGCTTTCCAAACTCTTAGGTCAAACGACATTAACAACAAAATGGCCAGTTCACCATGGCCTTCCTGGTTGTGCTTAGCATAACAACAACCAAAGCACGATGTTTAGCCGACTTTTTTTTGGTGTCTTTCTACAATTTTCCATCCCAGCATAATAAATAGGTGATAAACCATAAAGAGTTTGCTGACGAAAATGAAACGTGACTTGAGGACAGGGAACCTGTCAAATACCTGAAAATACAATTCGTGTACATGATGCAAAGAACTGGTAACGGCTATTACTACCACTCTGCTACTACTACAGTAACGGCTGATATTGGTAAGTTATTACTGATGCTGTAATTACTACTACTGCTATTCCTGCTGCTACTACATTATTTTCTAGTATAAAAGTATTCTTTAATCTTGAGATATAGACAGCAAGTGCAATGGTAGTAGCAATATACATGTAGTGTAGTAGCAGCAGCAGCACCAGAAGTAGTAATAGTAGTAGTGATAGTAGTAGTAGTAGTAGTAGTAGTAGTAGTAGTAGTAGTAGTAGTAGTAGTAGTCGTAGTAGTAGTAGTAGTAGTAGTAGTAGTAGTAGTAGTAGTAGTAGTAGTAGCGCTGGTAATAGTAATAGTAATAGAGATGGTAGTAGCAGCAGTAGTTGTAGTTATTGTTATGATACTAGCACAAATAATGGTAAAGGTAAAGTAATGATGATAATAATAATAATAATAA
>JAAUYG010170203.1_pt1 | contig 10456 bp, 10 predicted proteins | sample 7278091 | NCBI WGS metagenome assembly JAAUYG01 (sample SAMN14350201, study PRJNA611818) | marine sediment metagenome | isolation source: surface marine sediment (0.6m) | place: French Polynesia: Moorea | collected 2018-08
CCAAGTACATGCATGTAATTTTATGCCTTTTAGTTACAAGTGCCAACAGATCCTGTTTAGACTCTGGTTTCTTTCAGTGTTTGTTCTTTTAGTTTTTGAAGTGGCAGCTTTTCAGAGGAAGGCATTTTGGAACTGTAATTCCAGTCCTGCGTGCAGACGTCACTCGTTTCCTTTGCAGAAAGGAACACATGATGTTGTTGCCCACAGGGCGCACCTGGCTGAATGGCAGAGGACCCCAGGGCACACCTGGAATTGTACATGGATTGCGTCATTGAGAAGACAGGATTTGAATCCATGTCCAGACTGAAACCAATGTCAATCTTTCTGATTGGCTTCAAAGGCCAAGTGGTTTTTTTACATGGCGGCTTGTTTTGCTTGCACTGGTGCAAAGTTTTCGTTTTTTACCTGAGAATTGGTTGTAAAGTACATGCAATTTTTTCATATTACAAGAACAAAAATTTGCTCGGAAAACCAGATTTCCGAGCAGTACAATTGTGGACTTGGTACCTTTTTCTCTGGCGTAGCTGTGGGCTGGTTTACACCCAGATTACCCGTCTTTCCCCGCTGTTCCCTGCACAGGCCTTGGCACACAGCTGAAGGCACCAACAGAGCTTGGCACAAAACATTCACTTCTGGCTGACAAGCCAATGGCTCGCTCAAGGTGTGGCAGTCCCACCGAAGAGTTGCGCTTGTGCATCTTGCGATTCACGCCAGAAAGAACTGACATGGAATTTTTGCGCTTTGCATTTTGCAACTGACTCCAGGTTTTCACTATTGGAGCAAAATATCAGAAACATGATCCTACGTAAGGTGACCCAAGAATGATCAGCCAATCCAACGTGCAGAATTAGACACACCTTCCAAAAATTGTATGTATGCCTCTCCATCTGGGTTATGCCAGAGGAAAAAGCGCATTCTGGAGTCAGTGATCAGTGACACCTCCCTCAGTGTTAACAGCCAGCAGGTGCTCGGACCACCATCTCTACAGTCTGTTTGGGGAACAGTCTAACACCAGACATGAAAGTTCCAGGGAACACTGTCTGAAAGCAGTGTCACGACGTTGTTGACCAAAATCCTGGATCTCTCTCAATTGATGCGAGTGTTTGCACCGAAACACGGAAACTTAAGCAACGTCAACGTTGCAGTGAGGTTTATAGTCTTGGAGAAACCGCCACAGTTCGCATTGCCCAGTCTTTAAGTGAGGTCGTTTTTCTCCGGGACTGGACCCCCTAAACACACACAATCCTGGCTCAATTGTTGCGACTGTTGTACGGAAACAGGCAACGTTTCCTTGTGGTGAGGCAATCAGGGTGATGAGTGGGCGGCTTCCGTTGCACCTGCTCTATCCCACGGTCCCCAACCATCACTCAACCCAGACTGACTTGTTTTGCCAACTACTGTCGTTGAGAAATGAATGAGACGGATTCTCTCTTCTCTTTTCTAGAAACTAGAAGAGGTGATTGCAGTTGTTCAAGTCATAGGAGTTTAAACAACAAACGTAACTTCAGGAACGGAACGTAACACAGAAAGAACAGCCAATCCAATAGCTACATACAATTTGCCACCCCCCCCAAAAAAAATTACCCTCAGTCATTTGCTGATCTTTTTGGGTTACGTTCTGTACCTGGAGTTACGTTTAGTGCCTAAACTGTCTATTGTGTTGAAACAGAACAGGCATTTACAGGTGACACGGGATGGAGTGAACAGAATACTTAGGTACTTCAGACGTGTGCAGGAGACATGGGGTGTTTTAGGGGGTATATACCCTTCCCCTGAGGATCAGTTTCTTTTGTTGCATATATCTATATATATAGCTACATTCACACCACACACACTCACACACACCAACACACACCACACATACACTCACACACACACATAGGACACAACAAACACACACACACATACATACACCTCCCTCCCTCCCTCCCCCACTCACACATCACACACACAAAACACATACATACACACACTACACATATTCACACTGCAGAAAAACGCCAAGAAATCATTCTGTCTTTTTGCCAGTGCATTTTGAGCAACACAGACGCAGAACACATGACGCTTTGGCATGGAAAGGCCTTTCTGGGTCACAACGTTCCAATCCAATCACAAGTACAAGTTACAAGCTGTTGCCACCATCTGCCCATATGGGCCTCTGCGTGTTTCTGCCCTGTCGTGTTCACATGCTGCCTGAACCATGTGGCAGAATGTCAGCCCGTTTGACATTTTGTCCGCACTGTTCCTATTCGGAAATGGATTTTCAGAAATGGCAAGTCAGTTTATTCCATCAAAGACATACATTGTGGACCAGTTTTGGTGTTTTTTTCAGTCACCTGTAGTGTGGCCAACTTTTTGCCAAAACTCATTGGCATGCCTTGACTGAACAGGAAAGAATGTTTTTCCATTTTTCGAAATCCCTGTTTTTTGCCAGGAGGCACATGCCTTTTCTGGGCACAGGGTCAGGACTTGTTGGGAATGGAAACTTTTGAGAAGTAGATTTGCTGAAAATCAGTCCTTGTCCCTGTGGCTAATTCCCTGTTGTTACAGACACAACACCAGAACTTACTTTTGATGGCTCCCTCAAAATTAAAAAAAAAAAGATTCTGCTGAAACAGAACTGGTGCTCATGTATTGTGGCTCCCTGACGACTGCATAACTAACACCCAGACTTGCCCTTTCCTGCATTTTTCACGCTGCAAGTGCCAAAAACGGAACAGACAACAGGGATCTTTTCCAGTCTGTGCAATCCATATCAAAGGAAAAACTTCTCTATAATGCATGAGTGTGTAAAGGTAAACAGCCAAGGGACAGTTCTGCAGACAACGTACTTTAAAATTTTCCATTAGCAGCGATTACAGCGTGGTGCACAAAAGCCCCCTTCAGCCTCATAGCTGTATCCTCAGTCTCCTAAAAGCCTGGCTGTTCAAGCCATATTGTGGGGAAGATCATTTTCTCTCCTCTACACCTGTCTCCTTACAGCTACATATTGATATTTCCACAGAGCCTTTCATGTTTGGCAGACTAATACCAATATTGCTGTGATGAACATTTCCTTTCTGCAATACATCTCCATTGAGGCCCCCTGCAGCAAGGAAAATTACAGATTTTTGCCTCTCTACTTTCTTAGCTCTGCACACACCTGGAATTCAGAGTGGGCCTCCTTAGACTGCTGATAGACACCCACTTTCCCTCTGGTCTTTTCTTATCAGGGGACTTTTCAGTTTCTCTCAAGTTTGTCTTTTTGTCTGAAATGAGAAAAGGATTGTGATGACGGAACTCTGGATATCATTTTGTCATTTAGAGAGGAAAACATTGCAATGTCCTTGGTTCTTTTTTCCTGCAAGCAAAAGTTGGACCTCAAAATAACCGCTGAAAACTGCATGATTCCTAAAGCAACAATCTCAGAAAACGGACTTGTCTCCTCCTCCTCAGGGACCTGGAGCCAGTTTCTTAAACATTTGACTTTGCGAGCATTCGCAAGTCACCCTTGGCAACTCCTGACTTGTGAGTGAAAACTTGTCAAGGGTCCTGCACCCTTTGCAGATTTTGGCCTGCGAGCACTGCAAAACCACAACTTCTTTAAGAAACTCAGAAGGCACTCGCAGACCTTGCGAGCACTCGTAAGTCTATTCGCAAGTCGTTTAAGAAACTGGCCCCTGGCATTCAACAACGTTGCGGAGGTTTCATTGTTCTCAATACACACTTTCAGCATCAAACGTAAGCCTGTGCACCTCAGTTCCAACGTAAAAACTGTTGCGATCCTAAAGTGCCTTTCTTTCCTAACGTTAGACGGTTCCCAAAGTGAGGTGCTTGCAACGAGGTGCTTGCAACGTAAGGTGGGGTGAATTCACGGGTAATCAGCGTTGGAGTTTGAGTGCTTAAACCGTCTCATGTCTACATGACGTGCGGGTGAAACATGCGAGCGCAAACACATTTTGGACCCTGAGTCACCTGTCCTTTGCCTTTTTTGCAACAGCTGGAACTGAACGTTTATTTTGCCAATTCTCTCTCGCGCTGCAGAAAATGATTGGCTTCATTTAATCATTATAAATCTGCGTCTTGGCCCGTGTAGAATACAAATGGCTCGTCTTACTGCTGGAGATAACCCCAGATCAGCTCAGCCATTCATTAACCAACATGTACTTGTGGGGATACTGCTCTTATCAAGAGCATTCTTTCTTTCTTTTGCTGCTTCTTTCAATTGCTCTTTATCCAGTGTAACTGAGATCACTTAAGATCACACCCCTTTCTTTATTTACACTTGCTGGTAAAAGTCAATGTGGTCTCTTCGCCCACTTTTTGTTTTCCACAAAATCCTCGCAACAGAATTGCCAACAAAAAATCATCCACTGTTCTGCCATCCTGCCTGCCTGAGAAAGCAGTTCTGGATGGGTACTCATATGGGGTGGCAACCCTGAACAAGGCATTCATGTAAATAGCATGGTCCAAAAATGCCTATTCGAAGAGTGTCGGGGTACAGCATTGTTGAAGCTGCAAAATCCAAGGCTCCAAAAACATCTGCACCCAGCGAACGAAATCCAAGCATCCCCTGACAAAAACAAATGAAACGAAGGAACTGAATCCGGTTTTAATTGTTTCCACAGGGGATAGCAAGCCCCGTGTCAAAGTGCCTCGACGTGGCCACGTGGTTTGTAATGACCACCACGTGACCTGTTAATTCAGGTCCCTCCCGGCAGGGGGCACAGTGTCCGTCACGTGTTAATTGACACCTGAGGGCGTTACTCTTTTCCGAATTGGGGTTGTTCGATTCCAGGTCTTTCCAATTCTATATTTGGCTGACACGATCACCACACTTCAATAGATCTACCAGATCTTGAAGGGGCTTCTGAGTTTCTTTGTTCCGCGATGTGAGATCTGAGTTTCAAAATAATGTGGAGACAAGAGGGGATCCCGAAACTTGCCTTGAAATAAGAATCCAGGTGCAGATGTTGATTTCAGAAGTCAATCTGTTTCACAGGTTGTCTCTGGTTCTGATCAGCATGTTGCAACTGGATTCTTTTTTTTCTCTCTGTCTATATATCTGTCTGTCTGATTTTGGTGGTGTCTGGGTGGCGCAAACCCCAAATTTCACTCGACATTGTCCACATTTAAAACAGAGGTTTGGCCCTGAAATCACCCCTCTGTCCAATGTGCAACCAACCACGCAGGCAGCTCCCGATAAATACGAATATGGTTTACATGTATCCAAATTCCCAGAGAATTCAAAGTCCTGTGGAAATCACATTCCTATCTTTAATGTGTTAAAGTGCCCACTTAATTCAGAAATTGGCGAAAATCGAAAGAATTTTACTTGATACTACTTTTTTGAATGAAGGGGGAGGCACCCGTACAAAGTGCGCGCAAGGGACCAAAAGACCCGCAATTCAATTCTGCCGTGAGACGTGCTGTAATCACAGCTGTCGGTGATGTATATATGCGGCAGGGACGGTGAATACGCCTTTTAAGATCTGGCTCAGGTATTTTGTGCAGGAAGAGCCAGTCACTGTCCAGCTACTGTGCTGGGAGGTAAACACTACCTCGTTTAGCTTACGCCCACACAAACAACAGAAGATGACACGCTTCTGTTACAGAATTCGGGTTCGCGGTTAAAATTTCCAGGTGCTACTTGTCCGGAACATAGGGGAGCGCCGAGGGAAATTCTTTTGGCTGCCTTCAGGTGGCCCCAATAAATACGTTGTGGTCAAAACACATCAAGCCGAGTTATGGTTTCCATCCGGATCTCCTGTGACAGAGATAGGAAACTCGGACAGGAACCCAAAACTCGGTTTGATGCGTTTTGAGCCTAAGTTTTCAGTGGGATGGCAAGTGCACATGAAGCTGTCAAATCAAGGGTGGGCAGACTTATGTTTCTCGACCAATCCTCTTGCGTTGTTTCAGCGAAAGGAGCGAGAGAAAATTGTCAACTCAAACCTCAATTCTGCAAAATAATAGATCCAACGCCAGAAAGTGGCAAGTTAGTGAATCTCCATTATTTTGACGTTCTTGGGCCGTTTTCCTGCCCAAAACACTTTCGTTGCTCTAGAGAAAAATACCATTTGGTTAAACAGATATTTCTCCACAACTTAATCGAAGCGGAGTCTTTAATGGCGGTCCTGAAGCTAAGAACAACGATTTTGCAGCAGATCGAAGGGAAGTAAACGAAAACTCAGCCCGAGTCCTTCCGTTTTCCACCGCCCAGTGGCGAGAGTATAAACACGCACCTAAACGCGTCTAAGTACCCTGAGTGCATACCCAGAAGTACATACAGATAGGGTAAGAGCACTGGTGCCCTTACTATGCAGTTACTCACAGCTGCTACAGTAGCTTCCTTGACCCAAAAAAAAACTGCTGTCGGCTCTCACCTCCTTTTTCCAAAAACCTAAAACCTGGCTTCCTATTTCCTTCCGAACTCGACTCAAAGAATCTTGTTCGTAAAACTCTCAAAACAGACTTGTCAAAGTCCATCCGTCTCCTTGTGAAGAAATGACGTTCAAGAACCAAGGTTTGATTCCATGCTGGAACAGCCTTCAGTGGCAGACAAAAGCATCTCCAGACTGTTTTTGAAACTTCAACATTTCATGTCGTTTTCTGCCCCAACACAAGTGGCCCCCTTGCTGGCCATGTTCAAAGTTAACAGATTCAGAGACAACTTAATTTTGACCAAACACCCACATTTATCAGAATTGTTCTTGATTTTGACTGGTATGGACCCCTAGGTGGAAACGTAAATAGTTTCCTGGGCTTTTTGGTGCAATGCAGAACTGAGGGACAGACCGGGGTCTTCTTGGGTGATTGCACAGACCACTGCACCAAGGTTGAGCTTATCTAATGCCATACTCATCACTTTCTAATCCAGTGTTCTTCTCTGTGTGACTAAGATTCTTTTCTGTTTTTATTCCACAACCAAAAAGCGGAGAATTTAACCTTTGAAGGAATTTCAGCATTCTGCTTTCCCCGTAACGGGGACTGTGGAATGCGTTCTTATCAACACTGCAGATCCTGCTGCTTGTTGACCTTTGATCTGGGAAACGGGCATGCAGGTATGCGCATACCTGTATTCCAGAGTACCCAGTATGCCGGGTATGTATCCCTGTTCTGGATTCCAGGAATAGCTAGCGGACAGGTATTGCCTTCTGTTGCCGTTTTAACTGCAGAATGTGGGCGGATACATGCATCAATAAACAAGTGGTTTTCCCCTCCGTTGTTGGATCCAGAATTTTGGTCTGGGTACCCCGACCTGGATTCTAACCAGCCTCCTTACCCTTCCAAAATCCCCAATTTCAGGCATTTTGGTCGCTTGTTAAGGAGCATGATTTTCAGATGAGAAAAACTGAAGATCCCAGATCCTTGGCCACTGTCCTGCGTCAAGCAGGCCTTGTTCACCCTGACCGCACAATCCACAACGGTTTTTCCCAGACACCTGGCCTTCATTGGGAAACTATATTTCTTTTCAGGCCCTTACCCAAATGCTTATCACATGATACGCTTGCCAGAAAATTGAAGGTTAGCTCTACGCAGCTTCAATCTTGCAGTTTGAGTGTCTCATCCTCCTGACCAAACTTCTGTTTGGTTGAGGTGTCAGATTCTCACAAACTGAGGTATTGAAGGTCCAAACTGACGTTGATGCCTCCAGATTGGAGTTTCTTTGGGCCTGGGTTTCCCTGACCATCATCCTAGATCCGCGCCAGGGCCACGAAGGCCACTCGGTCCACTGGGCCCTGGAACCTCTATACCTCAATCAACACCTCCATCTCAGATACCAGAGGCCAGAATAGAAGCGCTGAACGTGCATTTTCTATTTCTGGTCTGAGTACACAAGTGCAGCAACCTTTTCTCCTGTGCAGAGGAGTTACGAAAGGAAAGATGATGCGACACGCAAGGAAGGCAGGAACCACACCTGAGCACAGAACAAAAAGTCCGCACTGAGAATAGAAGCTTATGATAGGTGTAGTGTATCGCTCCCTCCTTCAACAAATCTGCCAGGAAAAAAGTATATACAAAAGCAAACACATGTACTGGTGGGTCACGCTTAATCCGATCATGTTTAAATCAAAATTGGACTTTATCCAAAGTGTTGTCAAAACCACATCTTTATTTCTAATCTGTTTATCTGCAAGGTTAATTGGAAAACTTGTTTCATCCAAACCTTTTTTTGAATTGTGTTCAAAACTTTTCAGATATTTCCAAATGAGCTGCTTCGACACACACGAGTGGGGCTGTGCATCTTTGGCAGCCAATGAAAAAACTTCTGTCAGAAGAATCCAAGATCCATTTTGTTTGAAGAAAAAAAAACAGAACAACGTACAAAAATCCTTGTACAGTTCACAAAAGGCCACATGGACATTGAAATGGCCATCCAAGTTGGTGGTCATACGCATTGCAACAAAAACATATCTTTGTCAGATGACAGAGACGAAAGAGTTATTTCGACGAGGACAAAACAAGGAAAGATCCTCGCAAAACTAACAAATGGAAAAAAGCTGCGCGGCTATTGAAAGGGCGATCCATATTGGTCGTTCCTGCGCAGTGTTTCTGTAGCCGGGGCCAATCAGAGCCGAGCAGAGTCTTTTTGCCAAAGCCAGATACCCATCAACACACTATTAACCTTGCAATGCCAGCCATACTTCAACCATCAGGCAATGTTAACCCTGTGAGCTTTCAGTAGGCACAGACACAGGCATTGTTCAGCACCCTGTAGAATGCGCCAGATTTTATTGTCAGTTTTGTGTCCCGTCCCCTGCCTTATTTGGAGTCAACACCACCTTTTCTCATTCTCACACGCCAATGACAGAGAGCCTGGTTGTTTTTAACCCAGGAGGTTTCTGTTGCCCGTTGCAATCTCCTTGTTCTGTTCCCTGTGAAGCGTTTTTCTGCTCCCTTCCTCCAGAAAAAACGAGTTCCTTTCCACCACCTTGATCTGATCAATTGTCCTTAAAACGTTTTCTGGTCCCAGAGCGGGATTCACAATCTGGGTCCCTAAACCATGTCTGCGCATTATCTGTGTGGCCCCATACATGTCACCGTGGCCCCTATCGGCAAAACAAGCAGATCCCACCCCGGGATAACATGGTCTGGAACCAGTGATTCATGCGCATAGGGAATCCGGGCCAGAAGAAATATGTCTCAAGGCAATAAGTCAAGATAAGTACTCTCATTTTTCATGCCTTTTGTAGGCCTCTGCGAGTTGTGGTAAACTTAGCTTAAATGATCTGACACCCTAAAAGCACCGCTCTTAAATCAAAGCCAAGCTTCCTCACCTTGGTGTTCCTTGTTGCATCTTTTACATGTGAAAATCTCTGGTAATGTCTTGTGGCAGATAAATGTTCATGCTGCACATGTAACTGTAGCTCAGGTCTCCATTTCTGAAACACTGTTTCTTCAGAACTGGAATTGGAGGCATGTCAGCTTTTCATGTTGTTCCTTTTGACAAGAATAAAAACAAAGGGAAATTGAAAACAAACTGAAAAGCCATTGTTGTGGAGTTCTATGCAACAATATCCAGTGAGTTGAATGAGTGTTTGTTTTCTCTTGAGATGTTCCCTGTGTCTCTTTTGGTGGCCGTTTTGCTTCTTGGTATATACTTGATCACACAGACCTTTACTTTTGATGGAGTCGCAGATAATCACTTGAAATCCCTCAACCTTAGATCTGTCTTGCTTGGGCAGCTGGGATTCATCTTCAGGCTGTAAAATTCCTTCATCTTCAAGAAACATCCCTGCTTTTGTTGTGTTTGTTGCTTTTCAGAACACCATGCAAGAAATTCTACAAGATGACAGTTTCTGTATCAAATGGTCTGAAACAAATTCCAACCCACCCACATACCCTGCCTTATCTGAGTGAAAAACACCAAACTAATCACAGTTGGCCTCTTGACATAAAGTGTTATGTTCTCTGACTGGAATTACATTGCATGATTTCTTGGCTTGGCTCAAGCTCTGTGTCCATTACTGAAATTGCTGTGGGGCGGGGTCTCAGTGAGAAAGAATCATCCCATCAATATCAGTGTCTGCAGAAATGTTATTCCTATTGATATTTGCTTGATTACATGATTTTGATTGCTGCCAATGAACCCAGTTACCCAGACAACTGGGAGATTTATAGGAGGTGAATCTCCAGGAAAATGATCAATAAGGGACAAATCTGTGAGAACCAGACCTGAATCTATCTGCCAGATCCATCAGTGGAGGGGAGACCAGTTCCCTCCCCAGACCGGATCTGGACTCCACTGCCCAGGGACGCATATCTCGAGTTATTTTCTGGGCTAAGCCACCTTATGTCTGGTGTATTTATCTTTGCCACACAAGCAGCGCTGGATGCAAAAAGTCGGGTTCGATTTGAGGACTCTGATTGTTGGGAACGCATTCGCAAAAAGCTTTTGCCATCACCGCAAGATTTTGAAGGGCATTCTCAAAAGTGGCGGGACAAATTACCAAATTCTTGTGTCTGATCCAAG
>JAAUYG010203067.1_pt1 | contig 10456 bp, 6 predicted proteins | sample 7278091 | NCBI WGS metagenome assembly JAAUYG01 (sample SAMN14350201, study PRJNA611818) | marine sediment metagenome | isolation source: surface marine sediment (0.6m) | place: French Polynesia: Moorea | collected 2018-08
CTCCTGTGAGGCCCCAGAGTGGGGAAGCTACTGACTGGGGTAAGGAGATCATTCGCTTCCAGTTGTGCTGTGGGTGGGCTGGTGACCCACTAAGGCAAAGAATTATGGTTTGAAACCTCACGGTGAGAATATATAAATTCGTGCGAATTTATAAATTTTCAAGTTTATATGTATGACGTTATCGCATATGTAGTTTTCTACCTCAGAGTGCTTCTTATACATACAAATCATCTCTTTACTTTCATATATATTCTCCAGATCAAGCATATAATTGTCTGTTTTAACTACAGCATGAAGTGTATTATCTGTAAAAATATGTGCTGGCTTGTGCATAAGAAATAGGACAGAATAATTCTATGTATTTTGCTCAAATATGGTATTATTGGACGGTGTGCTATTTAGGTCCTTGATCAGTATTTTCAGCCGTGCTCTCTCTCTCTCTGATTCAGTCGTTGACTGTCAACATTCTGCTGTTCGCGCTGTGCCAATCAGTTCTCCGTAAAAGTTTAAATTTCAGAATGTCTGCTTTTGTTCTATAACGAAAAAACCTGTACATATTTGTATCACTGTACTAATGATATATCTCTCTATATGCCAGTTGTCATAAATATATCATGGCCTGTAGTCATCATATTTTCAGTTTTAATATTGCACCAATCGTATTACAGTAGTTCCTCTATTTTACAACCCTCTATTTTAAGACCACCTTTGATTATAAGACCGCTTGATTTGGTCCCAAAGGGCAATTTTCTGTGTTATATGACCTTTATTTTAATTTTTTCACATTTTCACATTTTCTTGGTCCCATGGGTGGTCTTAAAATAGAGGGACCACTGTATAGTATCTGTACTCGGATGTGTATCTTTTGTGTGCTATCCCCTCAGTGGTGTGTTACATCACATACTGCAGTAAATCGTTATTACGGACGTATTCCAGTACAGTGAAACGCTGCAATTAAGCAGCTTCAAGGCCAAAAAATTCTTAAGTTTATTCTAACATAATATAGCACAGCTCTGTAACTTTCCAATAAGTGGTCTTAATTCAGAGATTGTCTTTATTTTATGGGGTGGTCTTAAAACAGGGTCCCAGAACAGTACACTCACTTCATTCAACCGTTCTTCTACCATGCATGTTTAAAGTCATCCAGATCCTAAATTCTTTTTAATAGCAGTGCAACTATTCCGATCAAAGGGGATGTGTTGAGAAATTATGGGAGTATTCCTTTACAATCTCTTCCCTCCCTCCCTCCGCCCCCCATTCCTCCAGTGTAGTAGTGTTACAGTTTTAACCAGATTGCTTCAAATATATTACACAAGATCAATAACTTGACGATGTAAAGTCTACATAGAACATGTCACACACACACACACACGCCCTCCTCTTTCCATCAACACAGTAGTCTCACAGTTTTAGCCAGATTGCTTCAAATATTATATACATGTAATACAAGATCACTTATTTGACAAAATAAAGTCTATTCGAGTATGTCAGAATCAACAAAGTAGCAGCATTTGGTTTATTGTGCCACTGAAGGTTCTTTAACTTGATTATAATATCCCTGTCAGTAGTCCAAGCCATCTTTGATTCATGATGTCACTTTAAATGTACCAGACAATAGCCATCATAGGTATTGCCTTTGATGGCAGAGACCGAAAATGTATTAGGCTACTGCCTGAAGGTTGTATGTAAGTGATCTTTGTCTCGCACGCCCACCCCACCCCCAAACTATCTACTTCGTATAAATATAAAGTTAACTTGTATATAAAGACCACCCTAGGAACCAACAAACTATGGTCCTTCTACACAGGTGGTCTTTATATGCAAGTTCAGAAAGTTCAATAACATGGAAAGTATATCTCTGGGGACTTGTAAAATGTGGTCTTTATAAGCACTTGGTCTTTATATGCAGGTGGTCTTTAGAGCAGGCTTGACTGTATATGAAATTTTTGCATTCAAACCAAAATCATATCATACTGCTTTTGTCAGTTGTACTGTAGTGTACATCAGTTGTAGCAACTTGGCCAAAGATATTAATTTCCAAACAACAATAGTTAACACACAGAAGTATCGTCTTGAAGAAAGAACCGTGTTGATTTGTTAGGGGAAATTATCAGAGAGATGACATCGTCGCCAGATCTTCATTGCGGCTTCGTTAATTAATAGTCTGCCATTGTATGGCCGCAGTAGATTTGTTTAATGTATCTGTATGGTGCTATTTTATGTGATCTTGTGTCTCTTTAAAAATGATCGTTTAAATATCATTCCTGTGTAGGTAAAAAAAAAAAAAAAAGCCAGTCCCAGAATGTCAGACTGGTAAAAGATAGCGAAAGCGATTTTGTAGTAGAAATTGTGGTGTGCCGATATGTTTGCAATAAATGCTAAAAGTGGCAAATACCGAGCAAAATATTATTATTTCTCTTTCTGGCCGGAGTTTCACACTTAGGAATAAACAGCTTCGTAGGATCACTTCCCAGATATGATGACCATGTCAGATTTGAGCAAGGGTACCACGGTACTTCTGCAGGGCAACGGTGAAGGCAAAGTTGGATGGGTGCATCTGGCATTGAAGATAAAGTTCTCTTTATTGTTGGATGTACGGAAAACAGTTGCTACACTAATACACAAATGTAGCTGTTTGGATTAAAAATATGTGGTGAATACTATGATATGTTGAAAGGCAAACCTTTCAGCAGTGGGGTTCTTTCAAGGGACCAACTTTTGAAACATCTGTTGAAGATGTCCGACGGTAGAAGTTTATTTTTTCGTGACATAGACTTATGGTCTTTTCCTTTGTACATAATTATTTCTTTGCATATTATTCACCTGTACATGTACTTGGCTATGGCCGTTTGCTTAACAACATTAATACCTTTGCTAGTGTGCTTGTCAAGTTAAAAACGTTACGTCTTTGCAACAGCGGGAATTTGCAAGCACACGTTGTGTTCCAAACTTCTGTGCATACCAGTGTAGAGTGTACATATAGATCTATGTATATTACATTTTTTGCATGCACGTGTTGCCATATTTGACGCTGTGAGCACCGGTCTTGTCCGTATATCTGATTCCAACTTCACTTTTATTCCTATATGTAATAGGCAATTGTATACCGGTACTCATGGTTACCCTCTAATTGTATGACAGGTGCTCAGTACCATTGAATATTTTCGGCACATGTGACATAAATGCATGCTGGGTGAACACATTTATCATAGCCAGACAGAGTCCTCCTTGAAGGGTTTCGGGAAAATTTTCTGTTGCCTGCCTACCTACCTTTTTGGACCGCCTTACGACACTTTTGGAAGTAGGAAATCTCGCATCATTAGCAGCCTATCCAATGAGCATTACTGTAGCGACATTGCATTACCTTAGAGACGGATGCATGAGTACCTTCTCCAAGGGGTTTTTCTGCTAACTTCGGTGTGAGCGGTATGTGTTTACTTCTTCATATTAACAATTTTCCTTGTATATATATATATGCTTGTCTGTCGCATACATTTCTGGACGTTTTTCCCAATTCTCCAAAATTCTGAATACCTGCCTGCACTTTTGCTTATTAATAAAAAATATTGTTTAGAATGATTTAGAATGAAATTTTGAGTTTTTGTTTCGTGCCTACCGATGTTACCACAATTTTTGTCTTTGCAAGTAGCAGATCATGTGCATGTAGATCACAAGTTAGGACATGTAATAACTTCTTGAAGCTTTCCTGAACAGCTGGAATTTTTAAAGCAAAAACTTCCTTTGTATAGTAGATTAGATGAATGTGCTATTGTAGAGTATAAGTTAGATGTTTTTTCAACCGTTAGAAACTGTATGGATTCCCATTTCCCAACCTCTCCCTCCATACGAAATTTCTCTCCCTGCGAAACTGAACGACAGCTTGCCAGTGCAACACAGTAATTGGTGTTGATGAGTTTGTTCACCATGCTTGCATATCTCGCTTGATTTATGCTTTGAATGTTTTGTGGTTACATTTGTGCGAGAATACTGAATACATCGACATGACCAGATTCTGTAGTACATAAATATATTCTCAAGAACTGCCTTTGAGGAATTGCATTTGCTATTTTTTTGTAAAGAAAAAAGCACATCTATATTCTATACAGAGATATTTGAAATAAAGTTTTGCTTTCACTATGATCTGTTATCACGGAACTAGATGGGTTGCAAGAGTGCTTTGTACCTTAGCTGTAATGTCTTTCCACTGCAGTCTACAGCTGTTTCGTTTATGGCAGAAGCTTTTGCCCAGAATTACCTACTGGTATTGTAGACGTGATACAGTTTGTCTGCCTATGTTATGTTCCGATATTACAGTTTCGTAATTCCAAGTCGCTCATCTGTGTTCCTTTTGTTTCAGATGGCTACAGCAAGCTCAAAGAGAGGCACGACAGCAGCGAGAACATTCTAGAGAAGGACCGCGACAAGGAGCACTATACTCACACTCCAAATAAAAAAGAGATCGAGGCTGAGATTAGAGCAGAGGCGAAATCTGAGGGCGTACGTACATCGCTTCTTGCTGATACAGCAAGATTCGTCAAGCGTGCCGTCACCAGTGAAAAATCGTCCAATTATAAACAGTTTGTGGATGCAGACAGCGATGACTTGGACAAAGACGTGAAGAAAAAGATTCCAGTGGTTGTTCCACCTTCGGCCGTAGCCGTGCCCAGGCCTAGTCAGACCACTGTCACTAGACCTCAGCCCAGAGCTGATTCGAGCTCAGACGACAACGAACAGGAGAAAGATCGAGGTCCAAAGAAACCGGATTTCAGCTACAAGGCGCTGGATGATGAATTCGGAAACATGAAGTGGCCTCGAGCGGCAGAAGGTACCGGTATGCATGTCGTTGAAGACAGTTCAGACTCGGGGCACAACAATACTGATAAACGGCCTCTTGCGAACAAGTTTGAAGCTAATGTTCAGCCGACGCAGGTGCAATATCGAGACCGAATCGTGGGTCATACATACGGGGAGAGACCGCTGCTGGATGACGATGAGCTGGAAGACTCTGAAATGATGCAGGGTGGTTCTCGCGTTAATCCTTTCAGTGCATCAGTGAAGGGTCCGTCCTCACCCTCGGGCGTGGCAGTGCCGGGAGAAACCGAACGATTTCCTCAGCTGGCTGAGGAAAGTCGACCAGATGACATATTTGGTGCTGCACCTTTTGCCAAGAGCTCCGTTAAAAAGAAACAGTCCAGCAAGGCTTTGAGTCCACCTCGTGGTGAGGGGGACGTTTTTGCAAGTGCTCCTTTCAGACTCACTCCCAAAGCCCTCAAGGCTATGTCTCCCCCCAACATGTCAAAACCTTCAGAAAACAGTTGGAGAACTGAAGCCGCACACCCGTCGCCCAATTTAGTAGAAATGCGGTCCCCTTCACAGAGTCCGGAGACCAGTCATCTGACGGCCCAACCAGATCTTCTATCTCCAGGTACACGTCCGGGCAGCCAGAGGAAACTCCCCACCCCTACTGGCCAGGCAGGGTACACTGTTATATACAACGCACACTCCCAGGTTGTCCAGAACATATCTCCACACCCTCCTAACAGTCTGTCTGTGCTCCCCCAGCCCTCTATAACTGCTAACAGAGGTCCCTGCACCCCACCCGAGCCTCTGCTACAGCCTCCGCCTGGCTTTGGCGACGCGAACCAAGATCTGTTCGGGTCTGTGCCGTTCGGCGATACACAGTGGGAAGAAGGTGGCGATGCACGACGTTCCTCTCGTTACCATGGCAACAACCCATCCGACAGCCTGATTCACGGCACGACGGCGCATGGCCGTGTAACGAAACACAAAAACACAAGCAGAGGACACGCTGTAACTCGGCGTAGCAGTAGTTCGGGAAGTGACGGCAAACCCAGCCCGAGGTCGGGCAAAAAGGAAGGAGGGCTGAGGGGGAAAGGCTACAGCCGCAGCAGCGAACTGCTTCAGGACGAAAACCTGGAAGTGCTTCCCAACACAGACGCCGCATACGGCAGCCTGAAACGACCCAAACCCCGTGGCAACAAGAGCCACAAACCCTCCGCGGAGTTTGCAAACCTCGGTTTTGACGACACTGAAAGAGATGCCGACTCATGGGACCTGCTGGGCACGAGTCCCAACAATGATGCCCTTCTCAACCTTTCCATGGAAGACGCACTGAAGAACAGCAACAGTGCGAACTATATCTCGGAGGGCAGTCATACGCTTCCTCGGTCAGGAGTGAAGAAGCACCGAACTTTGCCCCAGCCTCCAGAAATCGAACCCTTCACTGTGAAAAAGAAGATCAGCGTTTTTAAATAACAAGCCGCCTTGTAGGAACATATTCGTGAAATATAAAATTATATATATATTACTGGTTTACCTAGACTGAACTGCTATTCAGATAAGTAGGCATGTTTGTGGATTATATCCTGTTGGCCAGTGCTGCAGTCGCTTGCAAATACGGTGATGTCTTATTCTGATAGATTATTTCCTCTGTGATGATTCTAGGACTCATTGGTAGACTGCATGTTTCTCGCAATGTATGTTTCTAAAATAGAGGCTGAAGCTGCAGATAGGTCAAAAAGTCTCATAAAAAAAAACTAGGCTCGACTCCCTTGGCAAACTCAAATGTTTTTTGCTTCAGTGATTACACAAAACTGAAGTTACGCCATCAAGTTGTTGACACATGGGTAATGATTTTCACAACCTCAAGACGTCTTCAGAAATGGCAAGTGATCGTCTGGTGGAAGATATGTTGGTAGACTGTTTTGGTGGTAGACACCCAGCAGAACAGAAGTTTGTAATACATATGGTATCTGCACATGTATCTGTAGGTCAAGGAGAAAGACGATACCGGTATCATGGGTAAGCGTAATGAGTAATCCTGTTAACCCCCGGTACATTTATAACCTTATCCTTGAATCCTGTGCATAATACATAGCATATCAGATTATGTAGTGGATTAAAGTTAGATTACCTGGCACATGTACAGAAAACAAATGGCTCTATTAAATGGTTGGTACTAGGTTATATATCCCATTATTATTATCATTGTATTAGCACTGTAATAATTACACTAAAGTACCCGGGACAAGGTAGCAAATTGTTAGGAGTAGGTTATGCAAGAGACTAGAGTGCCACACGTAGAAGGCAGGTTAGTTCAATGCAGAAACCCTACCTGGCTGCCATTTAACAAAAGGAAATTGAGTCGTTGGATACTTCCTTTAGGAGCAGCTGATAAACCCAGCTGTTGTTGTGGTAGTACATGTTATCGTTCATACGTGTGCCTAACGAACAAATGATCCTCAGTATCCTTAACTGGATACCTACAACTTGATTGCTGTTGCACCTCGTTGTTGAACTTCCAACTATGTTTATAAAATGTTAGCGTAGGCTCAGACTATGTTAATATAAAATGTAGCATAGGTCAATCGTACTCCTAGTACTCTGCACCTAGTACTGACTGTACCTCATGTACATTGGGGACCATCCAGTAACTTTGCAAACTATATCTCTGAGGGCAGTCATACGCTTCCTTGGTCAGGAGTGAAGTTACAATGTGTTACTGGGTAATCACGAGTTACGTTTGTTAAGTATATATTAAAGGTATTATTAAGTTGTATTCACACGATATTCTAGGCTTAGTTATCAAGGCCTACACGTTGAGAAATTTTAAAGAATTATTGTTACTTCGAATGTACACGCTGTAACAAATTTTAGCCATGTACAGTGGTCCGTCCCTTAAAGGACACTCTCTAGAGATAACACCCCTCTACAAAAGACGCAAATTCTTGGTAGCAATTGCTGAGAATGCATGTAACGTTTCCTCTCTCTGCAAAGGAAACTTCTCTACTAAGAGCAGAATTGTTTGAGAGGGATTTCTGTGGTTTAAACTTGTTAATCTGTCACCAAGAATGAATTATGATCCTGTAGATCATAAAGTGTCAACTTGGGTTATACTTGCAAACAAACGAAGCAGAAAGCCTCATATGTTACAAGTGTCTATCACAATTATTCCCAATTGCAGACTGCTGGACTTTTAATTTAATATGCGCAAGACAAAATATTCTGTGATATTGTAGGTGCTGGCATGGTATCCTTTGTTGCGTTTGGGCAGTTGAAGAAGATGGCGATCATACGGGAAAAAAGCTTTAATAGGACAGGAAGCTTCCCTCTCTGTTTCTCTTCTTGGTGTATGTTGGAGTGTCGTCACACGGGGATACTGGTATATTGCTACTGAATTGTTATTGCATCAAGTAAAATTATGAGTTATTGGATTTGTTTGGGTTTATGTGACCTTCCCGTCATGTAGCACAAGGTCAAAAGTCTGATGTTCCTTTTGAAGTGAAATCTGTTGTGCGGTTTTAAATTTATCGGTGATTGACATGTTAAAGACTTCCATATGCTCACAGTCATATCCTTCATATGATTATGGCTTTGTTTCGAAACTTTGGAACCCAGAGATGCATGCGAGTTTCGTAGTGATGTTTATCGAGCCTTGTAATCTAACTCGACTCTTTTTCTTCGTGATGAAATTCCATGTGGTTTGGGCGAGAGGTTACAAGTCGTAATCCAGTGTAGACTTGGAAGTTTGTGGTACTTCTGATTGGCTCTATATGCTGTTATATAGTTGTCAGCGGAAGTTGATAAATGGCAAGTTGTTTTTGTTGAATTTTTTTCCTCCAGATGATCATAGCAGTTTTCCACAGTAGTTGGAACAAAAGGACTTCCATGATGTGGTGTGTGAATTACTAGTACACATAAGTGCTATTTATTTTCATCTTCTATTTATACTGGGAATGTATGTGTACATATATATCTTGTCATTGTGATATTTAAACTAGAGACATTTACGCCAAATAAAGAACCGTAGCATAAAAGTAGAGAAAGTAGGAATGTATTATGTGATGCAATGTAAACTAGTATATGAACTAGTCCTAAAATATAAAGGTGAAAAGAAAAAAAAAAAAACGACAAAAAAATAACTACTTCCGTAGACGGTATCAACAAAATGCGTGAAAATTAATATATATTAAAATAAGATTGCTATTTAAATATCTGGGTCAAATACACCAGTAACTTGTAAAGTCCAGTAGGCCAAACCGTGTAAAATCCAGTACGGCCAAAAAAACAAATATATTTCTCCCGTCCTTCCGTTCAACAATATTTGAAGTTTGTAGAGAAGACCTTATACCATTGTATTTAAACTGGGATTGCATGTGGATTGTCTGTAATATCGCAACCCCCACACTTGCTTATAGGCCCTCGCAATACTACCGGTATGTGCACTAACCGTGAAATAAGAATGAGCGAATAACGACTGCCACCATAGCCCTTCCTGCACAGTAAGTTATTTGTTGTCCGGTACGAGGACATCCAATCCGAACCCCCAATCGTCAGCTTACCGAATAGCAATTCAGATCCCAAAACTCCCATGTAGAGGTGCGACATAACGGAGAAATGCAAAGTTCGTGTACATTCCTGGCACTACGAGGTCCCATGGTTTTATCCGTGTGACAAAACATTATTGTAACATTGAGACGTCGGCATGGAAAAAAAATAAAGCTATTTCAGGAACGAAAAAAATTGTGTTGCTGTGTTAATATATGGTATTCATTATGTACGTGTAGTTTATACGTTCTTTTCAAGCTATACAGACAACTAAGTTTGGAATACTGCACAAGGCAGCTTAAGCTTGAAGCAGCAGCTACCAAAGGGTCCTTAGTTTGGAGTAAGGCGTGGTATCGTACAGTACGAGTGCATTTTCTTTCCGTCGATATTTTGTAGTCCAAGAAAACCGTAATCAGGCTTTTCCCTTATTCGGCCAGTCCACCAAATTACTAATATTCCTTATTAGGTGCAAAGTAGAACCTATCATGCTGTCTACATTCAAGAATCCAAGATAATGAGGATTAATTGTAACTAAAAATTGTTGTAGTGGAGTCATGCTATTTGGGATTGGTCACATGTATAAACAATGATCTAGTTTTCAGTGACAAAGGGATGTTGGTTAGGATATCATGCATATACATGTATACCAGACAAAGCTGCTGAGTATCCTATCTGTGTCTAGATCTCGCTAGTCCGTGATCTACACATGCTACATACACAGACTCGCGCGGCTTGCTTTCATCAAGAAAACAAAAATTTAAGTCTACATGTATATATTTTGAATTTAAGTGTGGAAGAGACCCTGTCACACAATTCATGAAATTCAAGTTAATATGGAGGGTTTTTTGCAGAAACTGGGGCTGCCACCCACCCCTGTCTGTAGAATCTGAGATAATGGAACGCTTGCAAGGATATTCCAATCATTTATTTCTGGTGTCTTTGTAAGGTACATGTAGCGCAGAATCGTACAATTTAACAGTACAGCGGTCCCTCTATTTTAAGACCACCCATGGGACCAAGGAAATGTGGTCTTATAGTGCAGGTGGTCTTAAAATAAAGGTCATTTAACACAGAAAATGGCCCTTTGGAACCAAATCAAGCGGTCTTA
>JAAUYG010065203.1_pt1 | contig 10455 bp, 8 predicted proteins | sample 7278091 | NCBI WGS metagenome assembly JAAUYG01 (sample SAMN14350201, study PRJNA611818) | marine sediment metagenome | isolation source: surface marine sediment (0.6m) | place: French Polynesia: Moorea | collected 2018-08
ATGTTTTCATTGCTGGCAATCTTTTAGCACAACGCTAATATTTCACTACCAAATTCCACTAGCAAAATTAATGGGTTTAATAAATCACATCTGCGATTTAGATCAGTTGAGGTTATCAGAATTTGGACCACATGTGATCGTCTATGATTTAAACCACTTGGGATTACCTTGAATTTAAGGCCGTCTGAGATCATACACATTTAAGTTGAAAAGTAAGCAATGCCAAACCCTTTCCAAATTCATACTAGTATTCGAGGCTCTTGCACAATACCAAAAGCCACTTCTGCATACATTGTAGGTAGGCAAACATATGGAGAACTTGGTCCTTCTTCCAAAGTGTGTAACTATTCTTAGGCTACCATATACCTAACCGGTGTGAATATGCAACTTTCTGACTTGACAAAGGATTTTCTCAGGATATACTGTAAGATATGTGGAAAACGCGGGCGGGTAACGTATAGCGAGTGATGTCAAGTAGTAACTGTGACATTTGCTCAACAATCTTTTGTCAATAAACTACTAGCACTACTACTGCTGCTGATGTCGCTGCTACTACAACAACAACAACAACTACTACTACTACTACTACTACTACAAAAACTACTACTACTACTACTACTACTACAAAAACTACTACTACTACTACTACTACTACTACTACAACTACTACTACTACTACTACTACTACTACTACTACTACCACTACTACTACTACTACTACTACTACTACTACTACTACTACTACTACTACTACTACTACTACTACTTGGAATGACAACGGTGAATGTTTGGATTCACAACGGTGGATTTTATTCTGTAGTTTTCTCAGGTCTGAAAGATATGGTCCTTACATAGTGCTTACCGTTTTGTAGAATCTACAGCTTCAAATGTAGCAGATGCAACATGTGATCATGTTTGTTCATTATTGGGTGCTTTATACACAGTGTAGATTGCTTTACCGACAAATGGATACATAAATTGATGATTGACGTGCTGACTGATAAAGTGACCATATATTAAAGATAAGGATGCAGAGATGAGAAGTTATCATACAGTTCGACCAGTCGCCAATATCTTACGACGGTGAGGTTGTAAATTCCATACAATTTGGGACAGTACAGAAGTAGTACCTGTATAGCAAGTGACCTAGTGAAATTAGGAGTACTGGGTAGGGAGACGTGTTCTGTATCAGCGAAATTAGACGTCTATGAACCTTGACGGTGTATTTCTGTGCATATTATTGCCCTCAATTGAAAACTATACACGGCCTGTCAATCTATAATATTTGAATGGAAAATTCAGTCAATATTTACAATTTGGTACCAAACACTAACTAAATACAACAGGTGCGTACTCCTCGCAAGCCTCTTGTTTCATATTTCTGTTTCACACACCAACAAAAAATATCAACATTAAGCCATCGAATATTATGCATCCTATAACGGCAAGTAATAAACGTGCATAACATTTTAAGCACTGGGAATAATAATAATAATAATAATAATAATAATAATAATAATAATAATAATAATAATAATAATAATAATACATTGTAGGATCCTTGTGGAAGCACTCATGCTGAATTTGACCCTTCCCAGACCCACAAAGACAAAACGTCTGAAACTTTAAGAACTTGTGAAAAAATGTAACCATTCTCCCATGTGCTATATATACTTCATGTCTAGTCTTGTCTAATCTAATCTAGTCTAGTCTAGTCTGGTCTGGTCTAGTCTGATCTAACCAATGTAATCTAACCTTGCCCACCTAGGCTAATCTAGGCAAATCTGTTGTTGGGGGCCCATCCAGGTTTTTCATGTACTACTCACTTTGAACGAAGATGAACCAGCACATGCAGGCAAGCAAACATTTTGGGTTGTTGAGTTTTTGCAGCCAGCGTGGTCTGTATTTTCCGTAACCACACCGAAGTTCACCAGGATTGACAACTGCCATATCCCCAGGTCTCATATTATCAATTCTGTTGGCCTTGTAACGTTTACGTGTTTGTAATAACGTGCTCTCTATTACAATTATTGATATTTGTGTATCAAATGCGTATTCCCCTGGTTTCTACACAAGAGTAATTAATCTTTAAAATAAAAAGATATATAAGCAGATGATATCGCATCGATATAGCTCCGTGGGAAATCGGTGTCCAGAAAGCATGCCCCACCATGAACGAGAAAAATACGAATTTAGTACAATTTCAGAATTTCAAAATTCGAGCTACACAGTGCACATAGGCTTAAATAACAGGTCCTGAGAAATATTTGACAGATGTGCCATATGCAGTGTGTAATTAGAGAACTGTTTTGAATTCCCAGATCAAACGTGTTATTACTGTTCAGTTTGCAATAAGTTCAGGTTGATGCTCCAATCTACAGTATCCAGGTGCACGTTAAAGCAATGGTTGTTTCCGTATGCTTATTGAGTTTACGCAGGTTCTTTTAACTGCTGTTGTTGCAGGCACTGCACTCAAAATGAAGAAAAGGATTGCCAGTGCAATATTGTCATAGGTAAAATCGCTCTGTGTAAATGGTAATTGAACAAATTGATGCATGTTGGCAATATTCCCTGTCACACGAGACTGGGGGTACATGTACAATGATGCACGCTATCTTGACTGTTATGGCAGAACGAAGCCATGTCATATGCAGTGAAATAAAGTAAATGAACTTAGATTCTGAATTCTAATTTAGATACAATTTAGATCGATGATATGTGATTTATGATTCGTGTTAGTAAGAGTGATATATCATTTTTACTAACATATTTATTGCATTTGATCACTTTGGCAGTCTTTCCATGTTTAAGTTTGGCATTAACATCACTTCCAGTTGAGCTCCGCTTGCTGTCTGATTTTATTTTATCGCTTTGGCTTTGTTACAACTATCATAACTGCAAGATAGATCTAAATGTAATAAAATGAGTCAAATGCAATCATATACATATGGTCTCATCATATATCATTGGTCTCTGCAACGGAAATAACTTTTTTTACTTCATAAATTTGATAGAAGGACAGCATTACAACTCCAACATTATTAGCATGCTGATGGTGTTGTTGCCAGCTTGTCCACGTTCATTTGCTTGGTATCTGTATGCTGATTATCTGATTCGATGTTGACATCGCTCATGTTAAGTTTTATTTCATTCGCACTCCATGGTTTATACACTGCGGCCGCAATCAAGAACGAACCAGTAGAAAGTACGTTTACAACCAAGCAGAGAACAAAGACCAGAAGCCCCATCTTGTGGTTGTCATATATCCAACAGGAACCCGAACTGTCGCATGACTTCTGCCACACTATGCACGCCTTGTCCAGTATGGTGCCAAATATTATCGGCAATGGCGTTGCTCCTGAAAAGATGTTTATAATTTGAGTAGCAAGCAAATAGAAACTTCCGAAACGATAAAAGACACGTTTACTAAACTATATTTTAAAAAATAAAAGTATGGACTTGTTTTATTTGAGTGTTTTTTGTCAATATCTGGTCTATGCATTCGTGCTGTGAGTGTGTCTCTCAATATTGTAAATGTGAAGCAGCTTTGACAGTCTGAAAACAAAAACCCAGTAAATATCACTTGGCGGTCCTATGTACAAATCAACTGATAAAGGTACAACGGGATGGTTTGCAGTCACGTATGTTTAAAACCACTACATGCACTAATGGAGTTAAACCGGGAGAAGTGTTATCACCCATATCATTTGTATTGTACCTAGATGAGTTGCTAAAAGATCCAATCTGGTTGTGCCGGATGCTATTTGGGGTCTGTTCGTGGGAGCATTCGCGTAGGCAGACGACATAACACCCCTTACCCCCACTAAAAGTGCAATGTACAAGTTGCCGCATATCACAAATGAAATCAGTAAAGATTATAACCTGTCTTTTAACCCAGGAAAGTCTGTTCTAACCGTATATACAATGGGTGGGTTTGATCCAAATACAAGTGGTGTTTTCACACCACTTATAGGAGCTTGGTAGGATCATACACCAGGGTGAAGACATTAGACTACACATGACATGTGTTGCCGATGTGTATAGGTGAGATAATATGACACTGGCGCAATTTAGAGGAATTAATAGCCTGTTGAGGTATGGGGTTGTATGTTTATGGTTGTAATATGTGAGATTATCACCTAGTAAAACTGAATTATTCTTTACAGCTCGGTGAAAGTGCATGCGTAAAATTGTTCGTGTACCATACATAACTCACTGCAATCTGCTCGCTCTGATTTGTAATGGTAAAAATGTGGACGCACAGTTACAATTCAGAATTATGAAATTCCTTTTTATTAGTGTTGTAAATAGTGCTGACGTGCACGTACGCCATATGGAAACATTGTATAAACTTGGATCTCACGTATGTCCAATGTTGAATGCACTTCAACAGATTGAGTCGCTGTTGTCTTGCATAGTGCTAACATTCAAGACAGCATTTTTCTTCAGGTACTAATTTGTCAGGTACTCTTGCTACAACGCAAGAAGACTATAACTATTTTCAGTCGTTCAGTGTTACATGAATGAAACAAAATTCCTTATGATCTGACTCTGTTTGTAAATGTTTTAAGAAATGTAATCCTCACATTCACTTAAGCAAACTTCCCTACACATTTTTAACCAAGGTGTGTATTAAACATGTTAGATGCTATCAAGACTTTTCCGAATCTCAACAAATAAATAAATCTAATCATGCATTCTACGCATGGAATAGAATGTGTGACTGGAAGTATGTTTCCAGAATCCAAAAAACATTCACTCCCGAAAATAAATGTTTATAAAAATAATTAGTACACACTGAAACATCTCAGTACAGAGGTTACTTGCCTAAAATACACAAAAACATGTGCATACTCTTATATATTAATCTCGTATACTCTTATATACTCTTATATGTACATGACATTTTGCTGAGAGTGCACAGTTATTTGGTTAATAGATCTATTCATACGAACCCTACTCTTGCAGAAGTTGCCAGTAACTAACCTAGCAGCCTGGACAGAGTTTCTTTCATACCAAATGCTAGCGACCTCTGATGGTGTGGAACGCAACTGAAATGTACGTTTGTTTAAATCTCTTTAGATAACGGACAGACGTATGCAACGTGATTACTGTATTCATGAAGTTCATGAAACAACTCTTTAAATTAGCCTATGTTTTCATATACTACTGCCACTGTGTTGAAAAAGATAAAACTAAGCATGTCTCTCTCTCTCTCTCCCTCTCTCTCTCTCTCTCTCTCTGTCTCTCTCTCTCTCTCTCTCTCTCTCTTTGTGTGTGTGTGTGTGTGTGTGTGTGTGTGTGTGTGTTCTATTCCCTTCTTTAAAACCACTTTATCAACATTATTACCATTGGCAAAGCCTAAGAGGATAGGGCAAGTGTTATTTACAATTGCAAGTGACAGTACACATATAAACGTTGCTCTTATCCCCACCGAAGAATTGCAGCATGTGCAGCTGTAATCGTGCTGGACATTCCAATCCCTATGATGAACAAAATAGGAAGATAAATCTTCAACTTGTGGCACGTTTCTGGACACATCCCGCTAGTGGCGTCCCAGTATTCTGCTCCAGACGGTGACGTAGCCTCCACACGATTAGTTGGAGCAGACGAAATGTTTCTTTCCATAACGTGTATGCAGGCACATCGACGGTATACCTTTTGAAATAGGTATGCACGAGTTGTGTATAAAAATATAATTATATTCATTTACCAGCGGCTATATTAAATGATGGTTTGTCTTTTTTGCCATAATTTGATCTGAAGTAAGGAATGAAGTAGGAGAAGGAAACAAAGAACACAAGGAAGAAAGAAAGATTGAACAAACCAAGAATCAATAGAGCGTACATAAATTAGTACGGTGCGGATGTTCTAAATATTCCAATATTTCGAGTCATATTTAGGTAAGGCTGGTAAATCAATCATGTAAAATTATTGTTACTCACCATCCCTGAGTCTGTGATGTGACTCTCCTGACACCCGGCGTGACACGCTGTGAAATACTGACCTCCTGACAATCCACACACAGGTTCATAACTCGCCGTGCTACAGCTGCAGTTGGCATTGCAGGGATGCTGCAGTTTTGGAGCCACCAGTGCAGACGATCTTAAGAAAGATATTTCCGGTAACGTAACACCGTTGGTATTGCAAATATTATGTTGCAAGCAAGTAACAATAATAGATGTCTAGATGCCTGGAGTTCCTTGCTCAGGGGCTTAGACACCGAAATACCAAGCGTCTAGTGGGGTAAAACCCACAATTGCATACGTGTGAGTCTAATGCCCCCCAAACACTCGGCCCTCCATCTATTGTAAAGTATAATGTATGGAAAGGTACCGGGTATATACATATAGGGATGCATTCCCAGTTTTTCTATTCATGTGCGTTTTGCCTCTTCTTCCTTTCTACGAATTGAGTTGTACAAAATGGTAGCAGTCTTTATGTAACCCTCCATATTTAAATTTAGCAGCATTTTAAATCTCACTTAATATTCAGATTTAAATTTAAGGATCCATATGCATGATATGTACTTAAGTCAAGTTGCCCCATCACAACATTCGCCACTATTTACTTATACTAAACCCTGTAAGAACCAACTGCTTGTAAGAATCACTTGAATTGAATTCGGACTGTTCAGCCTATTATTACCACATGTAAGTTACCCGTCATAGCTGACCGTCACCCCGGCAATCTTTGGTAGGTCGCATTTTAGCAGAAACACTGGAGACAGTAACCCTGCCAGAGCGCATCCCACTGCCGCAAGGACCAGGAGTCCCCGCACCTGGAGCCGTGTGCAACGGGCCACCACTCCTCCTAATACTTGGCCAATGGCCAGCGCCGGCGTTATCACAGCACCTGGAAACAGCAGAGACGTATGTATGTATGTCCTTGTCATGCATGGATGGAGTGAAGACGAGATTTGTTATGTTGAATGCCGTGAATTATTGCATGTGTCACTTATGTTACAGAAATACAATCTAGGCTGTGTACATCATGTACATATAAGCAGATGTTTAGTTCTAGGTTAGATAAAGAAAGCTCGACCATTTATGGGCTTTCACAATTGGCTCCCAACCGGTTTAAAACACGTTGCGATCGTAAATTTAGCAATTCGTACGTCCTATCGCTTCCGTTGCACGATGCATCGCATTTGTTTTATGCGATAAAATGGTCGCATCAGGTCGCCTCTGACGTTTGAACATGTTCAAAATTCAGAGGCAACACTTAGGGATTCAAATTGTTGCATTGGGTCTCACGAACATGCGCGCAATATTGCACAACGTTGTGCTAACTCGCAAGGGTGAATTTCTAAGGTCGCAAGATGATTCACACCTTTGAATGCGTGTGTTGTACGACCATGAGAGTGTTGTAAGACATGTCACATATGGTGGTGGTGGTGGTGCGCCATACGTCACTTGCCAACTAGTATATATCCCACGTGCGGATGGTGCGTATGCTGAATATCAGGCTACAAACTACAAGAACTAACATAATTTTATATATGTATATACCCCAAGCTCATGTGCGAGCACACGCAGGATGGCTCGCATGATCGTGCGTTCGCCGTACGTCCAATCGCATTAACGCAGGTTCCATCCTCCGATCACCTGACTACTTGTACGATGCCGTCGCTTCATTGTACAACACTCGCTTTTGTTGTACAACAAACGCACCAGGATGTAAGACATATCACTAGATCTATTACATATCATTGCACAACGCTTGCCTAATGGCGCATCATATCGTGCGTGCTTTCGTATGAGCACTTATTTCATGCGAACTTTATAAAACAGATTGCGAAGTTCTTCCCTCGCACGACATTTTGGTCGCATCCGCTCGTGCAACAATTGTGAAAGCCCCATTAGCATTATACGTTTAGACAAGTAAACTGAATGACATCAAAATGACTTTAAAAAAACTACAAGATCAAACCTACTCCATATATGTACTACAACTATGCCCAAGCCCAAATTTCAATTCGTATCACTCTACTGCCAGTGGTTTGTGAGTTGCAGGCCATTTTGAGACAAGTGCCTGTACACCGAATCACTCAAAAAGACCTTGAATATTATCAGGTCAAACATTCCCCATGCATATATATATTGTACTAGAACTCCCAAGTCCCACATTTCACTCGGTTTCACTCTACTATATTAGCTGCAACTATTATCTGCAACCTCCAATACCCCATTGACCACATGTTAAATTTCAATCCTTTTTATTTTTTTTTAAATAATAAATTTTAAAATTTCAAGAAGTCACTTTTGTGTGGACTGTCGCAGGGAACTGCTAAAACAAGTTTGGTTGAAAATCATAAGTGTTGAAGAAGAAGCATTGTGAAAATCATATTTAGGAAAATGAATGCACTGGATGACCCAAAATGTCCTTGAACTCTATGAGGTCAACGGTACCTCATATATGATCCACTCCTACCCCGAGTCCCATATTTAACTCTGTTTTGTTCTACAATTAGCCATTTCCAAGATATTTGCAATTTGGCATGTTCCCATTGGCCCAGTGCTAAATTTGAATCTTTTTTCAACTGTTTAGGTTTTAAATGTACTCTTAGTGTTTAAATACAAAAAAATAACTTTTGTGTTGACTATCGTAGGGAACAACTACAAAAATTTGGCTGCTAAAGAAAATAAGTGTAGAAGAAGAACATTTAAAAAATTTTCGCAAAAAAATTGCAATTGCACCAATGACCCCCAAAATCACATTGAACGCTACAAAGACAAATGTACCCCATATGTGTCGAACTACCGCACGCGAGTCCCACATTTGATTCCGTTTTCCTCTACGATATCTGGTTTTCCAGATAAGTGAGGTTTTTCGTTTCCTTATATAGTACAATGATAAATTTGAAACTTTTGAAAACATTTGATTCTGTTTTCCTCTACGATATCTGGTTTTCCAGATAAGTCAGGTTTTTCGTTTCCTTATATAGTACAATGATAAATTTGAAACTTTTAAAAAAAATCTTTAACTCAAAATTTCAAAACACCAATGTAATTTGGTGAGGTCCAATGGGAGGACATTGGGGATAAGTTTGAAAACGTCTGGCTGTGATTTGTAGGAGTAGCGATTGAAATTTTCACTACCATTGGGTCTAATATTAACGAAAAAGAATAAGATTCGTTAAAATTTCAATTTTCGAAATTTTAAAAATTCCAAACGTAGTTTTGTGAGGACCATTAGGAAGAAACTTCAGGAAAGTTTGAAAACTTTCAGCTGCGATTTGTAGGAGGAGTAGCATTTTGAACTTTTCGCTCCCATATGGTCCCATGTTAACGAAAACGAAAAATATTCGTAAACAGTCCCTCATTTTTTTATTTTTTTTTTTTTTGCAAACATTCAAAAAACGTCCGGGGAAGCAACAACCAAAATTTGAAAGAAAGTTCACATTAGATTCAGAGATAATTGCGACACGGACGGACAACCGACTGACAACGAACGGACGACAGACAAATTTCGATTTCATGAGCTCTGCGGACATAGTCAAGCAGGGCTAATCAAAAATATATTGAAATTTAACATTGTGGCCAATGGGAAAATAAATGCGGCAAAATCTTTGGACAAAAGGGAGCAAAATCCCCGGAGGAGTGGAATTTGGGATCCAGAAAAACATGGACTTCTTGTTTGACGAAAATGAGACCATGGCTATAACCTTTCCACGTGAACCGCTAGCGATTACGTTTTTCTGTTGACACCACCGATGAAACGAATACGAAAATAATTAGAATAATGGCATGGCTTGAAGGTGAAGAGTTAACTATAGAAGTCTCTACAGTAGGGTTCTGTTCCTGCCACGAACTATACATCATACAGTAACCTGTTGTCATTGCTGCCTGGCTTGCAGTCAGTTTGTACTGAAATTGTAGTAGTTTCGGTACAAATGTGGCGAAAGCCATCACCGAACCAGATTCCACCGTGAAAGCCAAGGTAATCAAGTCCCATGTGGGGTTACGGAAAAGAGCCCATGCGGCAGCAAAGAAATTCTTTGGACGTTTCTCCCCACTTTGGTGTTGTTCTGTGCGAAGACGTTTTCCCTCTAGAATTAAGTTACAAAGTCAGAAGCATGTCTTTATATTACATAATGTTGTTTGATGTGTGCAAGGGCATACCGTATTGTACCAACAACAATTTTTTTAACAATTTTTTAACGCAGATAAATTTGATAACCATTATCCCATGTGGTGGTTTTACTTTTCACTCCTTCAAGATGTTTTCTCTATACTGACCATAAAGGAAAAGTTCTTCACTGTGTGCCCTGATCAACATCACGGTGACTAAGTTACATGGCTTTGACCGCTACACCTTCTCAATCTGAATAACTTGTTCCATGCATGTAGCATAAATATAATATAAATGTGTGTAATATCTAACTGGTACAAGTAATAGCATTTTGATTGCAAAATGGGGACCGCCATTACCATTACCAGGATTAGGGCAAAG
>JAAUYG010035218.1_pt1 | contig 10452 bp, 11 predicted proteins | sample 7278091 | NCBI WGS metagenome assembly JAAUYG01 (sample SAMN14350201, study PRJNA611818) | marine sediment metagenome | isolation source: surface marine sediment (0.6m) | place: French Polynesia: Moorea | collected 2018-08
AGGGAAGGCTCCGTGCCAGAACAATACACGTAATCCAGCCAGATCTGACCGCTAGAGGGGCTGACACCTTGGCAGCACGGTACCACCTCACCTCCGGTATAACCTAGCTGTCTGCACACGACACTAGAGGGGTAGGAGAGGGAGGAAGAAGTGATATGTAATTTCTGTTACAATATTCAGGGAGTCTGTTGGTCATCAGCGAATGTAATATATGTACGTAGCTTTCAGATTTTGGAGATTTTCCTCAACCGTAAACTAGGTGCTATGATGAGTGATGATATTATGACTAATATTTATGACTAGTATTACAAGTAGCATTCTGACTGCTATCCAAGACGACTGATTGAACTGCAACAGCTGCTGCTACTGCTCCTATACTATACTACTAGTATTACTTTCTGCATGTAGTACACGAGTTTCGTGAATGTCAAGCAGAGGAGAATGGAAGCACTGTACTATGGCCAACAATTCTATACTCGGACACCGTTACGTCAAATTTTACATAACAGTCGTAATACTTACGTCGCTTCTCTGGGGTCAAAATACGTGTCACAGATGGTTCCCCACTGTCCGTCAAAGCTGACCTCTACTCGACCGTAGTAAGGGTCTGAGGTACCAGCCAGCCTCACTGGCACTGGATTAGATGGAAAACAGGGTAATAGTGCAACACCATTTACGGAGGTCATCTATGCCCATCCGCAGTTTGCAGTTCAAAAATTGCACAACATACCGATATAATATAATAAATATATTAATTATTCATAATTAAAACCTGATGCTTATCATACAGCGGCTTAATTACGAAGGACCCCACTGGATAGTATGTATTACTTCATGAAGCATTGTCTTGACATGTGAGATGCATCGCAAACTCATTCATACATCTGGTTGTCATAGGTGGATTTTTGGGATAGTGACTGTAGTGCTGTTAGCTACAATTTGCGTAATAGCATATGAAGAGTGCTCACGTTCATTGAAGCAGTCCACCCCGGCGTCCCAGTAATGTCCGCAGCTATGGACACCCCAGCCGTTGTGGACACATTCCGTCAGTCGACTTTCCGTTCCCTGGCAACGCAGGTTGGACAGCCAGATGGGGTCACTTCCGGGGAAATAGTCTGACCGGATCACGGCGAAACCGTTAGAGTAACCGAATTGCTGGCAAACCACCCTGCCGAGAAATATAGGGACGTGTAAATCTGTGAAAATTATCATTACGTATACACAGAAAAAAAAATGTAAAAGGTGTCACTTAAGCCAAGGTGAAACTTTACTATTACAGCTCTAAGCTTAATACCAAATAAATGCAGTACACAGACGGCGATCAACAGAAAAGGTTTGGGTTAAGTGGGTACAGGACTGGTCAACTCTAGTTTGATCCTAAATATTTAAACAAGATCTAATAATACTGTTAATATCAATGTAACAATTAGTAATTTAAATTGACGTGTATTTTAATCGTAACATATTCTATTCGATTTCTAAGGCTGGTCGTGTGCCTCGGACGGTTTTATTTCCACGGTGGGCTTGGCGAGCTGCATGTACCTAGCTTCTCTCGTGTCCCACCACGTGTTACAGATCGTCCCCCACTGTCCGTCGTGGTAGATCTCAACCCGACCACTTCCGGTACGACCTCCGGGTAGCGGAATCAGCCTTACGTTACCTGATTATAATATAAGAGATGCAGATGTTTTCATTGTTATATGTATTTAACGTTCTCTTTCCAGGAGAGAATAGCAGTAATGACAAAAGCAGGCGTAATAGTATCAATATCAGCAGCTGTCCATACATCAAGGTGCTAAGGCTATGGAAGGTGTGCAGAATCGGGGAGGCTCTATAGTGGTACTTTTGCGGAAGGAGTACTGCAGCAGGATCAGAGTCAAGCCTAGTACATTCTTAGCTGTCCATGTTCACCTTCAGTAGCAGCAGCTTCGGTGGTGGTAGTCCGAGTGGAGGTGGTCGGAGTGGTGGTGGTCGGGGTGGTGGTCATTCGAGTTGTAGTGCTTACTGGTGGATCACATCTTATCCCTACATCTCGGCTGTGTGGACAAGAATTTCGTCCTAGCCCGTTGTTGTCGCACTGCAAGATTGATTCCTCGTTTCCATAGCAACGCACGTTGTCTAGCCAGACGACACCAGAGCCTTGCTGGAAATCCCCGCAGCATGGCAGCACCGTGCCACCAGAGTACCCCAACTGACGACAAACTACCCTAAAAGTCGTGAAAATTCTCGTAATATTCTCACATTACCGCTTGCAGAGTTTCACTTACACTAAATTACATGTATAATTTTCGCACATTTTATGGGACATCGCAGATTTTGTGTGTGGAACCCAATTAAATGTGAGCGTGTTTTCCTTCTTTCTTTTGGGTACTATAGTATTCACTTTCACAACTCTATCCTACTCCTTCTCCTCCTCCTGCCCCTCCTCCTGCTGCTGATGGCGATGCTGCTGTTGTTTACAGTTATTACGTTTACAATTGCTACTATAACAGTCAATGCTACTATATACAGTTCTGCTACATCTGGTGTGTGTTTATGCTAGATACTGCAACAGATATACAGACAAATGCTAGCAGTTTACCTGGCCTCGTTTTCATCAAAGTCTGTCTCACACACACTGCCCCAGTTACCGTCATACCACACCTCCAGTCTACCCTCGTATTCGGTACCTGAACTTCCGGTCAAACGGACAGGAACTGGAAGAAAAGACATCTTTAAACTTCATAATACTTCACATGTGTTGCATTTTTCAAGAAGCAGCATCTGCTTCTTTTTCAGCTTGTCTTATTTTGGCATATAAATTCGTCGTGCTAGGGGCATTTAGTGTTTCACCACTTCCTCCTTCTTTTCCTTACTCCTCCTCCTCTTCTTCTTCTCCGCCTCCTCCCCTGCTCCCCCCTCCTCCTCCTCCTCCTCTTACTACTGCTGCTAATGCTGCTGTTGCTGCTGCTGCTGTTACTACTACTACTACTACTACTACTACTACTACTACTACTACTACTACTACTACTACTACTACTACTACTACTACTGTAATAGTGATCCCAAGTACTGATACTTGTCATGCTGCCGCTACATACATGTAGTAACATAATACAAGACAAACAACCCCTACGTTCGTTGAAGCAGTCGACCCCAGCGTCCCTATCATGCGAGCAGTGGAATCCACCCCAGCCACCGTGACCGCAGTCTGTGATCTGAGTCTCCGTTCCCTCACACACGACCTGGGTCAGCCATATCTGACCGTTACCTTGACCATACCCGGCCGCTAGTACAGCGAATCCGTACTGCCAGCCTAGCTGGCGGCATACCGTGCTGGAAAAAGACAGGTGTTAGGTGTTATCTTAGTGTTTGTAATGTTACTTTTTTCTTTACGTATGTCGTTAAAATAATAACCAGAGGCGCCTCAAGTTTTACTTAGGCCTACTTGTAAGAACTCGTTACTTTTGTAAGGACCTCCAAACTAAGGCGAACTTCGTGTAATGCATTCCTTGAATTTCCTTCACCGATCCTTTTCTCAGTTTCCTTCTTTGCTTCTCCCTTTCAATTTAACTGGCGTATTAAGGCATTTCCATTCAAATTTACATATTAACCTGTTCAATCCCAATTCACATTACTCGCAATTTTCCATCCTTTTCGATTCATTCCTCCAAAACGCACTATCACCTACCGGTATTTAGTATTCTGGCTTCCCAGAGCCATATGCGAGCACACATACTTCCAATGCGAGTAGTACATGTAACTGTGCTTATAGGACAATGCTAAGCTAAGAAAACACTGCGCAATGTGTACTGTGTACACCTTCTAATCATTTTTTTTTTCAGAATTGGACACTTACGTTGCATCCCTCGTGTCCCACCAGGTGTCGCAGACCGTCCCCCACTGGCCGTAGTTATAGATCTCCAGCCGACCACTGCCTGGGCGGGGTCCGTCTACCAACCGGATATCTGGAACAGGGATGCGACATTCAGCTGCAGGATCATGGAAATGAACCGCTCAGATAGTATCAGTATATCAAGTATCTCATAGTTACAAGATGCCGTTTTGTTGTTTGAGAGGGTAATTTGCTTGTCTTTGTTGCCTGTGTGGGTCAGTAACCCTTCCCCCCCCTGCACACAGTTTCATCACTCTGCACTTTTCTTAGGTGCTGCTGCTCCTTTCCTCCTCTTCCTTCCTCCATATATACCAATAATAGTACTTAGGCAAGCAGAAGAAGCTGAAACAGCAGCAACAACAACAACAGCAGCAGTAGTAGCAGTAGTAGGATTGGAAAAGATGGGGTTTGGAGGCACTGAAGGAATACTGGAAACGCCTCGACGTGGTTCTTCTCAAGGGCACAAAAAACATAATTATATCAAACTCTTTACTGGTCAACCAACCATGAACCTGTGGAGCGTCACATCTCACGCCGACGTCACGACTGTGCTGGCACGAGGTCCGTCCCAGTCCGCTGCTGTCACAATCCGTCAGCCAATGAGCATCGCTGTAACAATAGACCGTATCCAACCACGTCCTCCCGGTGCCGGGGTCGTGGTTGCCACAGCAACCGATGACTTCGCCTCCAGTGAAACCCAACTGTTCACATACCACCCTGAAAGTTGAAACATTCCGATTACAATAAGTTTTCTTTTCAAGAACATTCTTAATCATAATACGTACCCGGTACATGTACATGTAATTACTAATTACACCCAAATCCCGGCTGAAATTAAATTGGGTGAAAGATAAAAGTGACGCACACGTCGTGATTCGACGTCGAGACCCATTGACCTACAGCCAAATGTTTTATCGAGGGCCCGAGATAAATTCAAATTACCTGTTTACAAACGGTTGTAGATTTATGGACTCATCTGTTTTTTTTTTTTTGGTTTTGTTTTGTTTTGTTTTGTCAGAGATAATATCACAAAGTTTGGTACTTTTTCCCGACAACGGGCATTTTCTAACCATGGATGCAGCATGGTAAGGTCTCCTTTGGCTGGATATGATGACTGCTAAATTTCTTAGTACCGGGTTAATATATTTCTAAATTTCCAGTTACAATCTTAATTGATTCACGGGGGTAGACCTGGATCTAACACATCGTAGTAATATTATACTGTCACCGTTTCAGAATTTAAAAGATAATTCATTGTATATCACCTTTGTGTTGATCCGCATAAAAATACATGCCATATGCCGTTTGTGGTGTAGCGTTGGACTTGCACAAAGGGCATATGCATCTAACCCTGGGTACCATGCTGTTTGATAGAACCCCTAACAAACGGCATGGGACCCACGGTTAGCATGCATCCATGGTTAGGGGTTCCGAATATCCCCACCTTCGAAAATACACACGTTTATGAAACGTCACAGAAATTAAAACTGCCTCTTGAATATTGATGTAGGACTTTTATAATATTAATATCAAATAGCATGTACCAGTATCAATTACCAAAACCTGTGACAGAATTCCAGTAGTCTACTCACTCGGCCTCTCTGTTGTCGAAGTATGTGTCACAGACGGTACCCCACTCCCCGGCAAAGAAGACCTCCAAGCGACCGGCATATGGGGCGTCAGGACCCACCAGTTGTATTGGCACTGAAAAGGGAAAGAAGTCCAAAATCTCAAATCCAATAAGACTGCTTTCTTCTGTCGGTTAAATCTGTAACCCATATTCATTGTTGAATACCATGCATCATGATTCATATGCAGATTATAGCATATGTGTTAGCATATGCAATTAAGATTCTTTTAAGAAAAGCAATTAACAGCGCGTGATATCCAACTTACACTTTTGTGTGCTGTAAACTTTCAAGTGGCTGTTATTCCACAACACTATCAGAGTACCCTTATAAGGATTTGCGGTGAGGAGCAAAATTTATGCTCAATGCCGAGCTGAGCTTATTTTTCGCTCTTTAACTGTTATAGCATTGGCGATATCAGTCGGCGAGACTCTGGTTCTGTTCAACGGCACTGGCCTAGTTATAGCTCATAAAGGTGAATACTCAAGACTATTTCTCCTCATGGCATGTGCTCGAACTGTCACGCAAAGTGTAAACTTCCTCTGTGTCCACCTCAAAATTAGAAACCGGTCAGGATTGGGAGTATATATGCGTGAATGAGACCTGATAAAATGTTCCTTCATTCGGTCTCAGATTAGAGATCATACCAGATTTTTATTTATTTATTTATTTATTTATTTATTTATTTATTTATTTATTTATTTATTTATTTATTATTTATATATCAAACTCTAACCTTCATTCAACGACGAAGTATACAATCAAGAGCGACTTGGTTTACTACAAACTTATGTTACCTTTATTTTTTTTCTCTGATAACAGGGCTCTGTTTCATAAAACATAAAGACGTCTCTATGCATTACCAACTCACTCGGCCTATGTAAAGACGTCTTTAAAGTTTTATTAAACAGAGGCCTGGGCGCTTCACAAGACACTTCTTCCACACTCACGTTCGTCAAAGCAGTCGACGCCGGCGTCCCCTCTGTGGTCACAGTTGGTGACGCCCCAGCCGTTGTGCATGCACTGCGTGAGCGAGCTCTCCGTTCCAGAACACCTGAGGTTGTCCAGCCACACCTGTCCCGTGCCCTGACCGTAATACGCAGACGGCTGGGCGAAACCGTACCGCCAGCCCAGCTGCCGACAGACGATTCTGATTGAGGGGTGAAGATAGGTTTTGGGCGAGGTCAAATACGCATGCTTTTTGGTCTACCTTTTGCGTAGCATTGCTGGTATAACAATTCGCTTGTTCGCTTTCCTCCGTTTCTTGGTCAATAAAGATCATTCGTTCTTTAATTCTTTATTTCTTTAATTTTCACTTAAACATCCTACGGCGTTAGGTAACACGACATTAGACCTGGATCGTGGTCTATTTACGAGCATTCTGTCTTTATTTCTTCGATCGGGCCGTTTGTTAATCGTTCATTATCCTCCTTTCCCTCCTTTCTTTCTCTTTGTTACTTTGTTTTTTAAACTGTATTTTCTTCTCTTTTTTTACGTTTTTGTTCCTCCATTCTTCCACCCAGACCCATCCAGCAACCCATTCATCCAGCCATAAATCTATCCATTCAGTCATCCGTTCTGTCTTTCATTCTTCCGTCGCAAACTGTTATCATAAAACCAAACATTCGACCAGGTAAGCATTCCTTTCTTTCTGCACTCACTGATTGATTGATTGATTGATTGATTGATTGATTGATTGATTCATTCATTCATTCATTCATTCATTCATTCATTCATTCATTCATTCATTTATTCATTTTCTCTGGATCCGTCTCCGATCCATACCTGGCCTCCCGTGTGTCCCACCAATCGTGACAGATCGTCCCCCACTGGCCGTCATGGTAGATCTCAATCCGACCACTCCCCTCACGGGGACCGCCAGCCAGCCGCACATCACCTGGCATTAAATTTGCGAAATATATCATGTATATATCATGGCAGGCTAATTGCCAAGTTTTCAGCCAAATATACTAACAGTGCATTCATACAATGTATGCATTTCTGTTTGTGAACTTTTTTTTCTTTATGAGCTAGTTTAAAATTTCAAAGTCCGTTTGGTCGCTCGTCTCCCCACGCAAAGGAGAAAAAGACATGTATAGTACGTACGCCTTATGTTTTATGGGTGATTTTCAATAATTTTGGTTAATGATATATGGAGACATCGTGAGACAGTGCATGCGCGTGTGCGTGACAATGTTTTTCAGCAATTACATGTGTATAACTGAATTAGCCATACTACTCCTCCAGTGCCAAAACTCAGCGTTCCACATTAAAGAATTACGGGGTAGGGGGAAACGTGTTCAATGGATAGGGGGGAATCAAATTATTGGGCTTTTTCTCATTTGTACGTTACTTTTAGACTTGCAATTGTTATTTCCGTTGTTTGTGTTGTTGTTGTTTGATGATGATGATGATGATGATGATGATGATGATGATGATGATGATGATGATGATGATGGTGGTGGTGGTGGTGGTTGTGGTGGTGGTTATTTTTAGCCTTTTTCTTCAGTATGAGTATATTGATACACATCAACATACAATACACAATGAATTTGCAGAGAGCTACAAAATATACAAATGGTATGAATTTTTTGTTTTATATTTTTACTACTGCGATGGCTGTCGAAAAGCAGCCTCAGCCAAACTAGAACCTGTTTATACCAGTAAATAAATAGATGTATGTATTCTATACTGCTATCATAGGTCTCATTTTAAGTCCCACATATAACTCCTGTAGATAGGTTTCTTATTTATTATGACGCATCACAAGTGTCACTTTCTGTCATATTCCAGCGTAAGTTTCAGAGTCACGACGAATAATATGTTGTGTATTATTTTACAATTAAACTCTGCTATTTCTCTGTTTTTAACTCTACTTGTTTTTGCATATATATCTAACTGAACATTAGATTTATTATCTTAAATATACCCTTTCATCGTTATTTTATATAGGTTATTGTTGTGCTGCTGCTGCTTCTGTTGTTGGTGATGTTTTTATTGTTGCTGTTGTTGTTATTGTGGTTGTGGTTGTTGTTGTTATTGGTGTTGTTGTGGTGGTGGTGGTGGTGGGGGTAGTGGTGGTTATTGATAATGCTGCTGCTGCTGCTGCTAATGATGATGATGATGATGATGATGATGATGATGATGATGATGATGATGATGATGATGATGATGATGATGATGACTTACCTTCTCTTGGTTCTATGGATGACACTGAAGTTGTTGGCGACGTTGGGACGCCAATCGTAGTTGTTGTCTGCCTTGTAGTCGCAGTTGTACTGCCGGTTGTTGATGTTGTTGCTGCTGCTGTTGATGTTGTAGCACAAATGCCCTCTGACCGTTCGCACATAACAGCGACGTCATCACTGTGTTTGCACCCTCTGATAGAACCTAGACGTTCACTTCTGCAGTCCTCCAAGGAATTAGCGTCAGCTGGACAGTCGACGTCTTTGACCCATATTCTTCCGGTACGTCGGCGAGAAGTTCTGTACCGCGCCCGACCTCCAGAGAGTTTCAGGGTCTTGCAAACTGCCCTGAATAATAATAATAATAGTAATAGTAATAATAATAATAATAATAATAATAATAATAATAATAATAATAATAATGATGATGATGATGATGATGATGATGATGATGATGATGATGATGATGATGATGATGATGATAATAATGATGATAATAACGATAATGATAATATAATAATAATAATAATAATAATAATAATAATAATAATAATAATAATAATAATAATAATAATAATAATAATAATAAATTAAAGAAAACAGAATCAAACAGAGATAAAAATTACAAATGACTGAGCATCCTGAAATGCGTCAAAATGTCTCTTGCAAAGATCAGTATAGAGGTTCCGATGTACTACTTTCAGGTCAAAGTTAACATTTAATTTGATCCTTTTTGAAATATAAATATAGATTACATATTACAATGTACATTAACATATCCAAGCCTGTGATTAGTATCATATCGCTTAACTTATACTATATCTCCATTTTAAGACCTATATATATTATGTATGTGGATGGTTTCACATGGTTGGACAAACCTGTTGCATTCGATAATTCCATTCAGAATAAGTAATCCATTCGCATGGAGACCACCAAATATAAATGATCAAGGCGAACGTATAACCATTCGATTCTGATGTGCCACAAATGATTTCAGAAATACTGACGATTTCCTGGGCTTCCAAGGTGTTACCAGATACGATAATGCGCATAAATCCCCACTAACGGACAAATGACACTTTGTGAGACCCAACCTGCAACCCTCTCCCACTAAAGCGAACCATCGGAGCTGGGATAACTGCGTGGTTCAGTCGCATCCTACCAATGCTAGCTGCTGCTATACCCCCCAGCACCATCCCATCCCCAGTCGCCTTCTCATACTAGTACGTTTGGAACTGTATATGACCTTCTATTTTGCATTGACGCACAAACCCAACCCACCACGTGGCACGGTTAAACTGATAAATGGGAATTGTATCGATTACATTATTTAGGTTATTGTACATGTTCATGTATTGATTGTGGTATGGGCGAATCACTGCTCGCCAGTGATGACAGATTTCCACTGTCAGATCATTTTATCACATATATGAACTTTATATCTACCTCAGATCCTGTCATCAAATGTGCGTGAATGTATGTTCTATCTTGTACTATTGTGTATGCACCATTATTCAAACGTGCGTGAATGTATGTTCTATCTTGTACTATTGTGTATGCACCATTATTCAAACAAAGTCCCTTGTCTTTATGGGAAGCCATTCTGGAATTAGCTGTCTTGAAGTGATGGAGGAGAAAACATTTGAGCTCCAGTAAAGAAATAACACTGGAGTGACATGTATTATTAACATTTTTATTTATTTATTTATTAAAATATATTTATACTGGATTGGCCAATTACATTGCTGTATTCTTCCTTGGC
>JAAUYG010054949.1_pt1 | contig 10452 bp, 4 predicted proteins | sample 7278091 | NCBI WGS metagenome assembly JAAUYG01 (sample SAMN14350201, study PRJNA611818) | marine sediment metagenome | isolation source: surface marine sediment (0.6m) | place: French Polynesia: Moorea | collected 2018-08
CCAGGCCAACAACAGCAAACCAACCCCCAAAGCAATAAAATTACTAAAATATAATTTTTAAAAAATTCCCCCCCCCCCCCCCCGTGAGCCTAACAACTAACCTATCAATTTTTTTTACACAATTTGATTTCTACTTTGAACAAATCTATACGTATACTTTAAGTACACATTCGAATTCCACAGCCATTATTTCATTGTACAAATTATTTTCCACCTGTAAAACTGGCATAAAATACCCTCCTACAGAATTGCTAAAAATAAATTCATTTATTAATATTTATATTAAATAAAGATCACGTTAATTTTAAGGTAGGAGGAATTTTTTTAATAAAAACTATAATCGTTATAAGCAGTGTAGCACAATACCAGGTGAAGGCCAAAAACTGGTATTAGGATGTTCTCCAAAATAAAATCCTGTGTGACACAAGAGGTAGTGTGATAAGATATGAAAGGCGAAATGGCTCAGCCTGCAAATAATAAAGCACATACCAGAGACCCTGACAAGCTCAAAGAAATGTCTTCCTAAACCATGCTTTCTGAAAGGCCTCGTACACAAGATACTTGAAAGCTGTGTGAAATGGACCTTCCTCTCCAACACTGCAGAGTGTAGTAAATGTATACATGCAACTGGCTGCGAATTGAAGGCAGGGTGAAGAATGAGCCCAGAATCTGGGGCACAACAAAATTCAAACCAAAAGATGGCGGCTGGTTTTGATATTGGAGGAAAAATGGTGCCATGTTGCTGTCAGTGTTCAGGTAACAGTGAACTGTCAGACCTGTCCAACTACAAATGTTTGATGATAAAGAATTACTTACACTTCTGCCAAATGAAGATCTGTGACCCTTCACAAGGTAAACCTAGTGAACAGGAGACTACAAATAGGATGGAAGAAATCCGAAGAATTGACTGGTGTTTCAGACCTCTTTAATAGGAATATTGATATAATTGAAAAATAAGTTTTTCTGAAATTCGGAGTCTAACATATACTACTACCTTTGAGGCACAAATTTAAAATTTGGAAGAAGTTGAAAGTCATTGACAATCACATTAATGAAATGAACACTCTCAGTTATAGAAATTATACAGGTTTACTCTCATCCACATATTGTTTTATACTTATTCGCCATTAATTGAGATGTCACTTCTCTCATTAGTGGACTGTCTTACCTGACACCTGATGGTAAACTGATATTGTTTGCTATTACTCTACATGGCTCAATCTGATGTGAAAATTCCCAAAAATATTGCAACTACTTCTACACAAACACGACACTGCCATAACAAATTGCAGGAGTGGCTGTGTCAACTTCTACCCCCACTCGAATCCCCCTAATACTGAAATAGGACGTCTTACAGCAAACAATGGAAGAAAGCTGTTGTCACCCAGGAATTTAAACATCGTGTTGAACCACTAATTAACACCTCACCAATCTGTTGCTTTCGCTCTTAAACTATATGCTGCAAAGATACATTTGTGAAGAATAATCATCTGCTATAGCCAGACTAACCATTATGTAGTTCCTCCCACACACTGTACTATATATATGCCAATGGAAGCAAAATGAATTGGCACTTCTTGGCACTTCCTGGTACTACAGGATGATAGCTGGTGTTGTATCGCCAGTGGCCCAACTTATACTGCTGATAACATGCCACCCAACATTGACAAGGTTTCAATACCATAGGTGCAGACACCAGAGCAAAGACTACATTATATTTCTACTGTTCAAGAGACAGTTCAAGAGAATGCCTATACATCAAGCTACCCCAATATGTCACCCAGTTTACTAAGTCAGTTTGTAACAATTCATAGCTTATAGCAGGAAAGTTCAATATTGTGTGCATGGAATTATCATATTTAATCTGTAATCCAGTACAAATTAGTGTTGCTATTATCCCTAAGTATTATGTGTGCAATGCCACCCACATGTTTCCCCCATTCAGTCATGCGCCTTCTCAAAGTCATCCCCTGCAACAGTGCTGCAATATTCAGATACTTTTGATACCGTGGAATGCAAGTTTTGGATCTCCTGCAGAAAATGGATAAACCGAAGACTTAGGTCCACATCCACTACCGGTACTACCTGGTGTTGATTCAGTGAGTTTTGCACATTAGGAACCTAATCCGAAAGAAGTCTCTTTGATAGTGAAGTGTCACTGGGTCCTGGGCCTACCAGGTCTTCACAACACAGGCAGACCACTACATGGGACACCTGAGCTAACCAATTTCTTTTTTACTGGAGTGAGATTAGGGAGGTTCCCTTTTCAACACGTTTCTGCTTCTCCACTACTTGGAACCCCCTAAGGTTTGGGCTCAGCATTGCGGGTGCCTGTTACCCATGGTTATTTGTCTGTCTGGGGTTTTAGCCGCCAGCAATTTGTTTGCTATAGAGCAGGCAATGTCTGCGGACAGGGGCTTAAAACACATAAACATTACTATGAAATTGATAAACAACCTTACACCACTGTTTTGCAGAGAGCTCAGAGCTAGAAGGTGCAGAAGATGAGCGCAATCCATGAATAATAAGGTTTTACCTGGTGATTTGTCTGCACAAAAATCCACCTTGCATCTGTAGACTATCTGTAAGGCATACCGTTCATTAACAGTAACTAACTCTGGGCTAAGATCTAGTGTAAAGGCATGTCCGTAAAGCTCATCCCTAATAATATCCACACTCAGACATACTTACAATCAAATTTGGCTGTTCTGGATATGAACGTTTCCCGCAGTAGGTCAATTTGTTCTGCCATGATTTTGTCGTACTCTTGCTGACTATGTGTGTTCAGCTTCAATTCCATAGCTGGCGTACAGCATGTATTTACTGACTGCGGGCAAATCCTTAGGTGGGTCCCTGTAAAAATAAATATGCGATACAGTTGTGTTAAAAGAAGTAAACAAATATACATGGAACATATACAACTACATAAAAGAAACTTACAACTACATATATATTTATTTCTGGAAAAAATACAAGATGATCTATAACTTTGTTGGAATTGCAAATCATTTGGTTTTTTCATCTGGAGTTTAGAAATCGTTTAAATCGTTTTCCTTGGAGTAGTTTTAATTGATTCAGCGACAGTTGTTGAAACTCCCAGGTGACAAATGTTTTCATTTTTGCCTGGCCATTTTTTTGCTCAATAGGTTAAGATCAAATGCTTTTCAAAGCTCACTCAAGTATTTTCAAACATGACATACAAAAAGACATTTTACTTAGGCAAGTACAAAGAACCACACCATGCCCAACAAAATATATTCTTATTCTTCTTTTGAACTATTTTTCACAGAGTACACTGTACCCTAAACGCATCACTCCTGACAACGGGGTCCCCTCGCGAAAGGCTAGAAATTGTTAGGAAAAAAACTTTTTGCAGCCAATAACAAGATTGCCGGCCACACAACATGCCAGCAGCCTGGCATGACACAAAGAGCTCTCTTGGTGGGGTTCTCAGCAGGATTTTCCTAATTTGGCCCCCATAATTACAGGGCTACCCAACTTCTCCTGGGCCAAGTGGTATTCTAAAAGTTCCAGGTGAAGCAAAAACATGGGGGAGGCCAGAGGCTTAGAAAGGTAACCAATATGGCTAGGTTGGGGATGTGCTATACATAGGAGATTCATTGCTTACCATACACCTAGAACACCTTCAGACTTGAGAGCTAAAGTAATATTTGATATCAAACAAGTGTTATACATGTAATTAATATTTTAACGTATTCACACGGCATCCCCTTATAGACAAATTATAGGTGCAGGGTGTTAATATTATACTTTAAGTTGTTCTCTCTTCAACTTTGGGTCACCTGTATTATGTAAATGCTTTACACTTAACACTGATAACATAACTTACTATTCAAAACCAAAAAAAACATTTATGGAATTGAGGAAGTGGTACAATTGCAGAGGAAAGGCAATGCAAACAACAAACATTTAGTCCTGGAAAAGCATTAGGTAGTTCAAATTTATTTGGTAACCAAAGCTATTATAAATGAACCAAAGTAAATCATTCCTCTCCAGATTATCATTTAACACTCTCTCATTACAACCCTGGACACATATACAAAAGAAAAGCCAAGCAGCTTCAAGGTAGGTGTGTGATGACTCAATGAGTGTATCCAAGTGCTTTTAAGTAGCACTCCATTTTCGAAGCTGTTCAGTCAATACTACCACAGTGCGGCTTTACAGAAACAGTGTCAGTTCAGTTTCTCCTCTGACACTAATTCATGTCACCTCAAAGGAAGTGTCTGACAGAAACATAAAGCTTATTCAATGAACAATTAGCAACTTTTTGGCCCAATGTCAGCTTACAAGGGTTACATAATCTAACCACCGGGCTGATGCAATGTATTGTGTATGAGGCTTCATGACTGTCACAAGGTACATTGGAATGTGATCTGCTCTGGGCTGCTAACTACACAGACTTAGACTGTGTTTTTCCATTAATTTACCACTGAGAGAAAGGAATGGAAGGAATTACTATCTACACATACAGGGTAATTTCGCAGACCTTATAATTTACTAAAAGACAATAAGTATATCTGCGAGACAGCGTTATTGGTGTCTTTGGTGACTAATCACGTTCTGATACATGTTCGCTAGAACATTAAAGCAAATGCCAATACAATTTTTATGAGAATAGATTTTAAGTAGACTCAAAATTCATGATAGAAAAACTGTAATTCTAGTCACTGTGGGTAGAATGCCATTATTTCTCTAATGAAATGCTTGAAATAATGTTTCACATGTAATGTCTTTACTTCGCAGGAGCAAAGTTGGGCAAAAGTCAAACTATCTAATGCATGTTCAGATCAAAGCGTTCTACCCTAAAAGCACTGTTTTATTTTATCAGTGATCAAACAAACCACAATCACCTGACCTTACATAAGCAGGTGCTTAAAAACATTTTGAGGAACATGTTAACATCAATAGCCAATTTGCATTATTCCAAATGAAAACTGTATTTGCAATTGATTAAAATCCAGCTTGGCTTAGCAAGGTGATGATCCATGCTGGGTAAGAATGGTATTTGCAGTGTCATCTAGTGTTTCCATACTTTGTTTGACCTTTGTAAACGTATCTGCTGAATCTAAAATGTCACTGAAATGCTGCCTATTGACTGTGAGGAGATTTCTGGAAAATCTACTATGTATGGGATCTGTTAACATTAAGTATCATGCCTGTTTGAATTTACCACATTATATAAAGATCTGTGAGTCTTTGCATTCAATCTCAAAATGCATGAAAACCTTGTAAAGTTCGGATATATTTTGGAATTTAGGTATAAATTTGTTACTGGCACAAATTTACATGAAAGGATTCTGAATGCACAACCATGACCAGCCAAGCTGTTTTTTCAATCAATATTCACGTCTGCATGAGTGCGACTGTTTGGCGTCATACCTAACCCATACTTCATTCACAGTTCAGATCGATAGAATGCACAACCGACCTTGCCACCATGATGCCATGTGCCAGTGCTACAGAAAGTAACATTACTAACTTGGGGTCATTACTATTATATCATCTTTAATGTTATAACTCTGCTTGTCCACCTACTAAAGTTACTTATGAACAAAAGTAAGAATTTTAATATGACAGATGTTTATTAAGGGTTGGAGCCAAAGGTACTACTGAAGGTTTAAAAGTAGGAAGCAAATAAATTGTACTTGTCCTGATAAAAGTGAATGGAAATTTGTAATCATTATCGAGTAGCTACCATTGGTGAGAACTCCTTGTTCAGAGGCCAGGGGATAAAATATACTCCTGCTGCTACTTGAGGGTGTAAATAATTTTCTGGAATGCTGAAGGTGAGCTTAACAAGTCTGAAAGCTGTTTGTTCTACCCCCTGCTGCTATTGCCTCATACCCCTGGCTCAGTAACTGCCAGGAAAGCCAGCCGGTAGGCTGAGGATTGGACAGGTGAAGTTATTTCTCCCAGCACATCTGTTATTAATTTGACCACTCTCTAGTCTTCTTAGCTCTGGCAGAAGTCTGAAGCTACCCAATCAAGCCAAGTCTTCTTCTCAGTTCCAGGAAGGCAAAATCTGAATTTCCTCATCTGTACCTGAGCATAGCACCACCACCCATGGTTCCTCATTATTCAGCTTATTATATGAGCTGGATTTTGGTATATGTAGTAAGCTTGTCTCCCTCCCTCTCTCTCTCTCTAGCTCTTCTCTCGATGTTGCACACCATTTTGTCTTACCCCCCAGCAAAGAAAGCACATGCTGCTGCACAGGTGAGAAGAAGAAATACCTGCAGTGGATTATAGATGCGATCATGGAAAGCAATCAAGCCAGATAGGATTTGCAGTCAGTCCATGCTCCCACCTGGATCTAGATACTGCAAGCTAGTACCATATGCTGGAGGCCCTGGTGTGCCTTTTTAATTTCTCACTTACTACCATTTTGCTGTTTCAAAATTTATACAAGCTTAATAAATAATATGGTGAAAGAAAGACAAGGGAAGAGAAATAGAAGGTGGTTAAACCTGAAGAGGTATACTGCCATGTTCATGTCATTGTGTGTGATAGATTTTCTGATCAAGTATATATGTAGTATTGTAAGTTCCCCCTGGACAAATCATAATATTGTGCTGACCCTTTCTGTAAAATGCTATTCCTGTTACATTCGTTATTACTTGCATACAAACTAACCAGTGGAAAACTTCTGTTGTACTCTGCAGGAGGAAACTGGCTTATCTGGTGATTTCCATAAAGGAAGTGAGTACAAAGAGGCTTATCATTAGTCATTAATGTACATAATCCTACATGGTGACCCCCCCCCCCCTCCACATTCCTCTGATCACATGGACATCATGACCCTGTTCATCCCATAGAGTAAAACTTCTGAGGTGAGGATAGGCTAACTTCATACACCCTGAAAAGCTACGGTTTCATTAACCAGGTCAACTTTCAGGCCCCAGTCTGGTTGGTTGGTGGATTTATTTAACAGCCCATGGGGTTAGTAAGAAGAGGCTCTTGATCCACAGCTTATCGGTCATTCCAAAGTGATCCTACCATAGGTTCTAGTGTAGAAGTGTTGACTGAATAGGGCTGTTGACAAGTTCCTAGTACTGTATGTGAAGTGATTTACAGGAAACAGGTGGGATGTCTACCATGTTTCATCACTTTTGACTTTACCATAATTAATGGAACTATAATAGGATAGGGATGTACATGTATTAAATACCACAATTTTGATGTGATCTTGTGTCTATTATTATATACATTCTTTTCAATGATGTTAGACTATGTGATGCTGTAAGTCAGTATCTTTGGTATCATTGCAGCTACAAAGATTCTCAAAAACTAAAACTTTCAAACTCAAAGTGCATCCTACAGTTAAAAACCATTATTTTTTCTTAAAATTAACTATATTAAAGATGTCATGAATCCTCAGTGCCAATACATATTGTATCAACCTGATCAAGGCCCATTTCATGTCTGAAATGTATGCTAGAAATATCGCCTCAGAGCATGAGACAGTTAAACTGATTATAAAACATAAATACATGCAAAATATACGTAATACTTTATTCAGTTAATACTATATTGCTAGGAAATCATTAAATGATTAACCAGTTAACAACTGATAATACTATCAGTGATCATTAACAAAGGTTACCCAGGCAAGATCCACGTATACGTATCCTTACCTGGTGTTTAACCCATGTTCATTCCCTTAACAGAATGAGATTTCCTTATTCCACCTGATAACTTGGCACTTACCTGATGTTGGTTTTAGAGGAACATCATGCTGATTAAATCCTTTGGAACCGTACGCTAACTTGACGGCGGTACAGCCGTTGTTTTCACCTTTGCCGAAGCCATCGCCGAAGCCGGCGTCGGCTGAAGTCCTCACAACAAAGGTGGATAGGATGAGAATGCAGATGTTGCAGAAGTCTTTTAACAACAGCACAGATGTGCAATAATTCGGTTTACTATCCGAAGCCATTTTGGCGGACTATGAAAAGAAATTCGGCAGCGACACTGCGCTGGGTACTTCGAGTGCCGTTGTTTGACAGCTGACTGGAGAACGGGCGACTCAACTTGGGTACGCACCCATGCGGTCTAACTTCGCTTTGTTTCCCTCGATTGAGCCTTTTCAGTAAGAAATTATCACCCCCGGGGACATACACGACACATATACCACCGACACGCTGGCATCTGTTTAGATCTGCCGACGATTATCCCACGGCAAACTAATTTATAACAGCATATTCCACCACGCACGCAACTTTGCTTCTGTTCTGTATGACTAACTAGGTCTGCGCGGGGGCAACTGGGCTCTTCCCATTCCCTCCCTCTGTTCTGAAAGCAATTTATGTCAACTGTATCCTGCACGTTCGCCAACAGCCAAGTGTACGGTTTTCGGAACTTGCACGAGATTTATAAGATCCACTTGTGTTATTTATGTATAACAAGCATGTCAAAAAGACGTCTTTATGAGATAACCGTAAGCCTTTCATATCCAGTTGGGTGTGTAAACATAACAGAAGAGCAGTAAATCTGGTTTGTCTCGAAATCTGATTGGCCAGTCACCAATCTCGTACCCTTTGACCCATATTTCCCCCAATGTTTACTTTGAACATACCGTAAGTTTGTGTTTCGCTGGTTAACTGTCAAAACTTGTTTTGCTTGACACGCAGTTAATCTCGGACGTGTCTGAAGCTGTCTCTAACACGGCTATTGTTTTACCATTAGGTGTTAATAACAATTGCAGCGAATTCTCTAGTGGGAGGATGGCACGCAATTGCGGGTGTATAATTAAGCTAACCTGATGCACAGTTAAATAAAGTCGTGTACTGAAACCACCATACGGTGTTAAAGTTATGATTGGTTTATGGTAATGTTCATTTATGTCCATTTTATTTCATGACACAACTGATGCCGTTTTTGGTTCATTTATTTCACCAATCCCCACTGAGTAAAGAAGTCGAGTGTCCGAATAGGGCTCTACATGGGTCTAAATAATTTATAGCTATTTATACTGTGTCACACGTCACTTTTTATTGTTTTTTTCTGTCCCATGTCACTTTTTATAAGAATTTTTACTTCGTCACGTCATGTTTTATAAATATTTAAGATATGTATACTTATGATACAATTATATTTCATAGGACTTTTATAATGTCAATCTTCATTTTCTATCAAATTTCAACGTCACGTCACTTTTTATAATATGTTATATCTATAGATGTATAGTATAATTATATTTTATACGACTTTCATGTCGATCTTCGTTTTCTATAAAATTTCAACGTCAATTCTACAATTTTTATAAGATTTTGACGTCACTTTCTACGGTTTTTATCAGGCTCACGTCGGATTCTACAATTCTTTTACCCATGTGGAGCCGGGCCAGGAATGAAAGTACCCGGTAACTGGAAAAAAATAACGAAAAAGTAACAGGTGCAGTAGGCCCCTGATACATGTATGGCAGCAAAGAAGCAGGCGTTTGAAAAGATGTTTCTAGTATTCTATTGTTATGGATGTCCGATCACAGAAGAGACCATATAAGAAACAACAAACATGTAACCAGCTAAAAAACTTTGAACCGGTCCTTTCAGAATTCCTTTGCTTCTGTACCAGACTAACCCCCCCCCCCCCCAGCAAAAACAAAACAAAAACAAAAACAACTAATACTAGAACTAATACTATCCGCAATATCATCATTGTGCATAAAATCGTATCTGTATGTCCCTATGCTGTTCTTTGCATAACCTTAATTCACAAATAAAACTAAACTGATGTGGTATAGATCCGCTGGCTCAGTAGCAAAAAATCAAAAGGAATAAAGGACTGCATTATTTCTCCTGGCACTATGATAAAGTATAGCTCGAAGTGGATATGGTTGTTGCTTTTATGCTGATGGAATTTATTGCTCGCATTGATAATACTGTATTATATTTTTGGACGCACACACTGTAAGTTAGACTTCAAATTTCCCGTTTAGTTTGCTTTGTCAACTAATTTCTGTTTGTTTTTGAAACTTGACAAAATTGTGACCATTGCATCTTCGCTCCTACGTGGAGCCCGTTCATTGCAGACTAGAGTTGCTGCCTCGCGCGAAAGCTCAGTATTCTGCGTCAACACAGGTAAACAAAAGAGGTCCGGGGCCCTTAACACTCTGCTTGGTCACTTGGTAGTTAAAAGAATACCAGTAATGTATAAAACTTAGCAGTACCAAGATCTCTGAATATTTAAGTCAAAAGTAGATGCAAGGTCGTCAAAAACTGGAAAGGTCGCCCGAAACTCGGAAATGCACCGAAAGACTCCAAATTGAACTTAAACACTTAACAGTCAAAACTACTCTATATACACTAAATACTTATCCCAGAGGGCCAAATGTTGGTCCGTTTCGCTCTACGACTAGCTCTTTCCGAGATACTTGAAGGTCAGCGAAAATCGGAAATGCACCGAACGATCCGAAACTGAACTTGAACACTTAAC
>JAAUYG010197693.1_pt1 | contig 10452 bp, 6 predicted proteins | sample 7278091 | NCBI WGS metagenome assembly JAAUYG01 (sample SAMN14350201, study PRJNA611818) | marine sediment metagenome | isolation source: surface marine sediment (0.6m) | place: French Polynesia: Moorea | collected 2018-08
CTGATAAGGATGTAGTATCTTATTGCCAACCGGGATGCCCCCCTCGCGTTGCACAGCAACCGACTGTCTAGTTTAACATTTATTTAAAACTCTATTAATAGTTAGTGTGGTGAAAGAAGCCCCATAACCCCCTGATATTTTATTACTAGTTTAGTTTGCCACATAATCTGTTTTGTTTGCAGTTAGCAGTTCTACGGTTTCATTAAACAGGGGTTAATTTGATTTGCAGATCTGCTGTGGTGCTAGACCTGTATTAAGCAGATCGTGCTTTTCTCACTGGTCTTAGACCTGTATTCAGGTGCATCTCCAAGTGCCTTGTGTCATTTATCTTCCAGAAACGGACCGAACTGCTGATGACATGTCTTAGATATCGCTGTAAGCTTGCAGGGTACACTAGGCTGTATAGTGTCACTATAATGCTAGTATAGTGCTACATGTAGGTTGGCGTGTGGGTCTTCTGCTCTTATGATACATACAACAGTTAGTGTGCTAATATTTTTTTCGAGTACCTGTCTATCGGTGAATAGCAATAAAACCGCACCGCAGCAACCGAATATCAATTCACGGTCACCTTTTCTCATCTTATTGCTAAATTTTTTGTATTAAACTTATAATTCAACAGAATTGGAATTATTTAGTTCAGGCAAAAATACTATTATGTTAACATGACTTTAGTGTGATTTAACCTCTATCTTGAACAGTTCTCCGTATGAAAAAAGGAATTAATTAGAGAAAGGTGCCAACTGTTTATACAGGCACCCATCCGGTAATTTGCTCTGCAAAACTCCTGGTCTTTGTATTTGGCTTATATAAAGCATCACAGTCCATAGGATTGTTTGGCGTAACAGCGGTTCTTTGATCTGACATCGCAAATTTCAATGTGATACCAGTTAGCTGTCAGGCTTGGGTAGTTTACAGGCCAGTTAATTCTAATTCGCAACATGAACGTGGTTTATTAGGACTCCTATATCTACTGTCCATCGTATTTGACATCCGCAATCTGACTAGAGGCACAAAATGCTTATTCTTAGAAAAATTGTTTACTAGTATTCGTGTGTAACTGGAGAATTTAATATTTAACATAAACATGCTGAACAGCAAGTAGATATAGTCAGTCCATGCAAATTGATTTCCTACCACCATTTGCAAGAGCATCGTCTTCTTTTGCCTAATTTACCACTTGATTCTGTGCATCTAACATTTCCAATATCTGAAGTATATTCCTCTTTATATGGTGCATAGACTGGTATATGATAGTTTATTCGCACCATTTCTCGTTTTTTTGGCAATCCTGAGTTTTCCTTCCTTTCTTCTAATTACCTACTTTAGTTTATTAGAAGTGACTTTAGTACTGAAGGTCTTTTTGTTTCAGCTCAGTTTTGTTTCCACTCAGCGTGTATTTATATATGTATAACAAGCGATATGTGTGATTATTATATACCTGAAAAATTTACCTATACTCTACCATCGCGGCGATCATGCAAATATGTAGCTATTAGTTATACAGTTGTTCCACCCCTTCATCCCGGAAAATATGGTCTTAAATAGGAGGTGGTCTTAAAATGGAGGGATATCAATACTGAAAGTATAAGAGCGGTGTCACTGATGCCCAGTCTTAAAATGGAGGGAATTGTTAAATGGAGGGGTCTTAAATCACAGAGACCACTGTATTGAATGATGACCTTTGCTATATTACACTGTGATCCATCCAATAGCAGAGGCGCATGTGGTCGTAATGTTTACATAATTCTATTATTTATTTCGGCTTGGTTACCAAAGTCCCGGGCTGTTGCTCTCTGCCATGAAGGAGTCTAATTGTATCTAAAATAGGATTATGTCCATAAAATGAAGTAGCAGGTATATAATATTAGGTGTTATCAGACTTGTTCAATGATATATTTTTCTTGGGACCAACAGCTGCATTCTGACTAATTCTGACTAACAAGTACATCATGTAGGTACTTTGAATACCACAAGTTCGTCAGAACTATTGTGGCTGTTGGTCCATAAAAAAATAATTCATTGAACTGGAGTGATAACCCTTAACTACGAGTGAATTCTGGGTAAATTCCATGTTGTAGCACAACTTTCTACTGTCGATCTGCACATAAAAGCACCCCTATCCCTCATACACATATATAGGTCACTGCACCTTCCAGTCACACCTCTGTGGTACTGAAATACAAGCATAACAACTACTAGCTCTCATGTCATTATTGAGATAATACAGTCAGCTATGTCTTAACTCTCAAACTGTACTGTTCGTGAAGCACTTACATCGTGTACATTGTACAACAGTAGTGTGCCTCACTTGGTGGTTGATGGGTGCTGTCTGGGTCCCGGAGTTCTCCAAAAAAAAAAAAAACCCTAAGTGTAAGCTAAGTCTAAATCAGATTCTGACTACCGGTAAAGTCAAACTTAGGCTTTTTTTTTTTTTTTTTGGGGGGGGGGGGGGGAGAAACCCAAGCCCAGGTGTCTATGTTAAACCATAAAGTGGAGTACTGAAATCAAGACCACCCACAAGCTGGTCTTTATATTCTGGGATAGTCTTTAACCATATTAATTAATCCTAAAACAAAATAATGTATATGTAGGTAGTACTGGTTTGCAATCTTTGGTCTATCGATAAGTGGTCTTATTTCTGGGTGGTCTTATAATCTACAAGTCTATGGGCTTTCCCAAGCCACTACATGTATACTCTTGGTACCAGTGCATGATAACTTATTATAAATTATTGTCATGGTTATTAATACTAGCATAAGAAGTATAGTATTATGGTACAGAAAAGACCTAGTCTGCAGTATCACTCGAGAGACTTACTGTAGTAATGCTGTTAATACCATGGGCATCAAAATCCTGCAGATCCTTAAAAGTTAAAACTAAAGTACATGTACACACTTTGTCAAGATTGAAGATACTTTTGGATCTCAGTAACCATGTACATATATACATTACAATAAGATTTTGAATTTTCACTAAAAGTTTCACTTTATGATAAAAAGCGCTATGGCGACTGGCACAATAGCTGTATGAAATGGTCTGTCTACCAGGTAATTCTTTTAAACATAATACACTGTGTGCTAAAAATAACTTTTTCTTTCACCAGAGTGATATATGTAAGCACTCAGGTTTGTCCATTGCTTCTATTTACAGAATGTTTCTTCTTTTTTTACAGAACCCTGCCTAGCAGCTAAGTACATGAAAAAGGCTTGAGAGTATGTTGACCACACCTTCGAGTGATCACCAACGCTGGACTGTTAGAAAAATATGTCTGCGCTAGACAAACCACTGGTTGTTGAATTATGTTATGAATATTTATTTGCCACTGATACAGGATGTAGACCTTGTGTGTCTGTATGGATGTCTATCTATTAGCGTTCTTTATCCGGTGATGTACTCAAAGACACAAAGTCACTTAAAAGAGGTTGTGTTCATCTTTGCGTGAACAGGTTTGTGGTTATTTACATGCTAAATGTACCAGTGAAGTGCTAGAAGCAACCTTGCCTATACGTGTACCCAGCATCTGTTCGCCGGGAGAAATGCAAGTAAATGTACATGTAGGTACTAAGAACATGGGTATATGTCTATGTAATGTGTGTATAGTCTGTGACTTTGTGTTCAAAATGATTGTTTCGTTTTCTGGTATTTGCTTTGGTTATAATTGATAAGATATATTGCGTTGTTGGTCTCAAACCCTGCTGAGACCATCACTGCTAGATCACTGATACATGTACAAGAATGTTGATGCAACTGGTTGGCTGTACCACTGTGAGGAGAGAAAGCTGTTATGAAAGAAAGGCCATGAAAATATACCTGGTGGGATCAGGTACATGTACATGTAACTTATTTGGGCATCCCATCCTCAAAAGGAAATTCCTTATGGGCTTAGCGACTTTTTCTGCTGCCAGCAGCTTTGAAGTTAGCCACATGTTCCTATTTCACACGAAACTAATGCTATTTAGGTTGTACATGTATGTATTTGTACTGCTTGTTTTAACCTCTTTCTGTCCAGCTATGCCTGCCTTAATGGTAACTGGTTAAATAGTTAATGCCTAATATTTTAATTGAATTACATGTATACTCAAAACTTGTTATAAGTTTTGGGATTTGCAGATCTATTGCTCCTGTAGCATGTTGTCTAGTTACAGATTTCACCTCTGAGTAGCGTCCAGTGGAAAAATGGAGTTGCATATATTCCATGTATCCACTTGCATGTACATGTATCAGTATAAAGAATTGATATATGATTTGTATGAATTGATATTGATATTCTTTCATGAAGTTGGAAGTGGTGATAGGGAGGAAGTTGTGACCAAGTTGAGCCAGTAAATGCATGTACAACAATAGACTTCTGCATAGAAACCATTTTAGCATATATGTGTTCATTGCGGATTCAGCTTTAAGGTTTGCATGTGAAACATGGCAGCTTTTCAAAGTGCATGAAGCTAGAATCATTAACAAGCAAAATTTGTTCAATTTGATAATAGCTACCAGCAGCTTTGAAGGTAGCGACATGTTCCTATTTCACACGAAACTAAAGCTTTTTCATTATCCATGATATTTATAGTAACAATCATTCAAGTAAATCTGCGCTACTCCGCATCTATTAGGCATGTAGGTGACATAATTGCATACGTTTCAAGTATCTAGCGGTCTCTGTAGCAAGCAAGGCTGGCGTTCGTCAAAATACTTAAGTCTGAGCTTTGATTTGTCTAAAGTCAATAGTCTTGACAATGTGGCCAAGAATCTGACACGTCAGAACCTGAAACTTTAATATTTTTGAGAACGTCAGCCCTGGCTGACTTTGCCTTGACTTTGGTCTGTACTCTGTATGTATTGCACATGTACCGAATACCGACAAGCTGAATCTTGATATTGATTTAAATATCTAGTATGTGCACATGTGTCATGGGTACACAGAAGTAGAATTTTGTAATTACTAGTAAACAGAATTTGTGATGGTGTTCAGTACAAGCACATGTCCGTTGAAATCTATGTATAGTGTATCTAATTAGCTGGGTACTATTTACAGTAATCCCCCTCTAATAAGGCCACCCTATTTTCCCAGAAATTATGGTCACATGAGAGAGGTGGCCTTTGGCGAGTGGGAGTACTAAATGCATTAATTTTATAGTAGCAACCCCCCAAAATTTTGGCCAGTATTAGGGAGGGTGGCTTATTCTGTTGAGAGTGGCCACTAAGAGAGGGATTACTGTATAGTGGATGGTAAGACATGCTACCTGGCACATTTATCTGTAATCCGTTGAAACAATCACTGATTGTACAAACTTATAGAGTAGCCAGGTCCCGGAGCCAGGTATGTTGCATTCGTACCTCCAGGATAAACCCTACAAATGCATCTGCACCATATGTTGTACGGCGCACTTTGATCTAGCAACAGTGGGCCACATCTGACGGATGTTTCCATCTATAGAGTAGACACTTAATACTTGTACATGCACCTCCATTTTTCCATTAGGGTGTAAAATTGTTTCTAACTGTAAAAGATCTGACTCAAGGAACTGCTTAATTTTGATGCCGATAGTTTTGGGCAACCTCTACGGTTATGATACATTTATCTTCAGGAGCTGGTATTCATAAAAAGTTAAGTCTAGGTAGAAACAAAGTTTAGTTCACTAATCCCTGTGGCAGCCAGCGTTTTCTTTTTTTAAGATCTGTTAGTGGAGTAGATTTTTTTCTGTCATGCATGTATGTACATGTAGTAGTTTAGTACTTTTTATATTTTTTTTTTGTTTTGTTATTTTTTGCCTATTGTTTCTTGTGCTGTCAGTATTCAGTAGCCAAGCCATGATAATTCTTAGTTTTAAGATTTGGAGAGACCATGCCACTCGGCTAACATCAAGCTGACTAATAGGGAGTCTTTTAAACCCTTCGGCAGGAAAATCTCCAAAAACACCCAATAGAAGCAAAAAGGCACGAAAACATCGGCACCTCATGATTGGCTGAAGTTGATATGGCACAATACGGCTGGCTGTTAAAGGCTGTACTATGGCCAAGGCTAGTTTGAATTCCAAATGAAACTGGGTATTCATTTTGCGAATACGTGGCACAAATTACTCCGTATTAATGGGCTTGGATAGCCCAGGAGAGCATATGTCAGATCAAGTAGAAGTTATAGTGTTGAATGGAAGATGCATTGTGTAGGAAATTCAGCTTGTGGAGATTAGTGTGCTATGGAACATGCTTTGCCTAAGAAATGCAAGATCCCAAGTTGTGAGAGGCTTTGGTGGAGTCAGTTTTGAGTGATACTTTTGACCTCATCACGTCCCTTAGTCTAGTAACATATACATCTTCCCCTTTGCCCAATGTTCTGCAGCACCTATCCCTTGCGTAGACTCATAGAAGCTTGTTGTGGCTATTGCTTTGGGGACGGTTGTATATATATTTGGGAGCACCGGTAAATTAATATACATTGTACATGTAATGAAATCTCAAACTCAATACCTCATGTCTGTAGTACTGTGTACCACCAAAGGTATGTTTTGAGTGATTCCGCATGACGTGTACAAGGTATGGGTCCACTGATCTCTGAAGATTGTTAAAATTTGTTGTTAATGTTTTGTTTGTAGCAATAAGATGGCTTCTAAATAGGCATTGAGAATTGATGGTTTCAAAAGGATATCATATTGCTGCTTCTGCTTGTTTAAGCTTGGTGAAATGGCTTCAGAATCTTCATACATGCAATGATGCAGGGCCAGGTGCACTCTTCGCCATCTCGGGTCATTTAAGTACTTGTAAAAGCCTTGGTTATTTTAGGTTTTTTTTTCACATCTTTACCTCACCACTTATCCCATATCAGCATATAGGCATGACTTTACCAGGCCCTGTTATGTCATGCCTTACAAACGCTGACTGCGCGCAAGGCCGGCGGCAATCCAACACCCACTGGGTGTTTGGGCCCAGAATTTTGAATGTGTCCAATCGCACGGAATATTCTAAGGGCTATCCCATTAAAAGGCATTGGGGAAGGGGGGGGATCTGAAAAGATATGAAAATATGTTTTAAAAGGCATTGGGGGGATCTGAAAAGATATGAAAATATGTTCACTATGTTGTAGGGGGGTTATAAAAACAACTATAATACCTTGCCTAGTGGGGGGGGGGGAGGATAATGTATCACAGTACAAATGTGTATCACGAGAAGAATTGAAATATGTTGTAGGAGTGGATTAAAACTAATTGAAATATGTCGCGCAGGGGGAGGCTAAAAAATTCCCAGGTCCCCCCCCCCATATTTTTGAATGGGATAGCCCTAAATATCTACCACAACCAAGTAAAAGGGAAAACATGCATGTATATATGACCCATTACTCGAAATTATAACTGGATCACAAAGGATTCCTTCATTTTAAAAATGCATGCATCTCATAATCGAAGGTTTTGAAATTGCCAAGCAGAGGCAATAGAAAAAAAAATAGTATTAGGTAGCTGTTACCATCAGGAATTTGTTGGGAAGCATACGACACCTGATATATTAAGTGATGCTTTTCAGTCTTTTATGTTGGATATTTTCAGCAGTGTACACCTGTAAAAGACTGGCATTAACACATGATGAAGTTTGTATCCTGCAGTATTGTGGCGCCATCGTTCATTGCATTTATCTTCGGCATGAAATAAATATAAATTGAAAATATGTCATCTTGTGTCAGAATACATTCCTGGTGTTCCATATACAATGGAAGACTGGAGTTGAGACAAACTACAGTTTGAGACCAAACGAGTGTAGTTCAGGAGTTGTCCTAGTTGTGAATTGTCTAATTCTAATGTGGTCTTACTTGTACAAGTCTTAATTCTGGAGTGCTGTTAATTGTGAAATAGTCTTGATTATAATCTTAATTGTGAAGTACATACTCTTCATTCTAGAATGGTCTTAATTGTGTAGTCTTAATTCTGGAGTGGTCTTAATGATGATCTCCATTCTGAACAAAAGGACATGGTTATACAACTTTTAGATGAGCAAAATGCCATATTTTGGGGGTGAACAGGGGGTGGACAGTCAATTCAGGGGTGATATTAATGCTGCAGGGTACCTACCACAAACATTTGATATGCCACTTCTTGTGTACAGCGGACAGGCAGTTAAGTGCGGTGTATAGGTACACCTGTTCTTCATAAGACCAAGAGACATGGCTGTGGTAGTTTGGGCACAGTTCTGGTACCAGACATGTAGAGATCAACCGAGCCGAGTAAGAACATGTAGTAGAATAAGTGTAGGAAATGCTGAATGGCTGCCTTCTATGAAATATGGTCATCAGGATTTTATACAAATACAAAGATGATATACAACTTCTTATAAACTTACATTCATTATTTTTTTCCGACTGCTTAGACTTGTAAACTTTGTTACTGGGTCTACTGCTACCCTGGCATTGATAAATTGTCCTACCCAAACAGACGTGGACACAAAATGCTTGTCATAGTAGGTATAATTTATTTACCAATGTTATTACACGGTGGTTTAACGGTTTCCATTGTGGGGTTGTTCTCTGAAATATTTTGCTTTGGAGACCAGCTCTTGTAAATTACCAAACGGTGAGCCAACATCGCAAGAGTAGAAAATAGTAACACAGACCATGCAAATAAACGACTAGTGGTTAAGTCTGCCAAATGAATTTTAAGCAGGAGACAAAACTAATTTGTTAAACAATACAAAAAAGCATCTTGGCAACATGATTGATTGAGAGGGTGAAACAATAGGGCATTGGAATAATATAATCTGAGTACATAAACAATTCAACTCAAAGGAACATGTATGCATAAGTTTTATTATAATCAAAATAATTCTAGAATACAACCAAGTAGGCGAGTCAGATGGGTATTTATATGTATTATAGAAAACTTGACAAACTAAAGGATATCTTTCTACTGATAGAAAATCACGTTATCACCAGTGTTCAAGAGAAAGTCAAGAGCTTTCGACGCGATACTTCAGGCCTTCTTCAGTTGTCTGCAGTTTCCGTGTCGTCACCTGCTCCCTGTGTGGTGTGAGTGTCACGTGACGACAAAAGTTGGTTGCAGACTGGGGAGGGGGGGGGGGGGGAGATTGTGCCTGCCTCTGTCTCTGTTTAGCGATGGATTTTCTTTCGAAATCCAGATGGCCTCGGCTATGCCACGTCGGAACCAGTCCTTTTCTTTGCATTTGACTGTGACGGTTTCCGGAGAAAAACTGTGATTATGGGTATTATGGGATTATGATATTTTTCTACTTAACCCATGTATAGTGGTAAAACTTTGACTCTAGGCCTAGGTTTGTTAACCTCATATTGCATAATAGTTTATTGATTGCATACGTACCAAAATAAACTTAAATGCATAAACCTGCAACTGAGAGAGACTGGCTGCAGCTACATGTAACTAGCATTGGCTGCAATTATTGATGCAACTTACGGGAAAACCTCGGTTTTTGTTGATTATTCTACAGATTCCAAGGTTACATTCATAATTATTATTTATAAGAGGGAAGGGTTACATTTCATACTTACACATTAACACCAGTTGGCTCTTCGAACAAGTTTTAGTTGTTACAAACTTTGTTCATGGTGCATAGATGTTCACAAATACTATTTTGACCTAAGGTGGCTATTGATCAAGCTATTATCAAAAGTAAAGCTGTCAAATATACCGGTATATATATGACATGAATATTACAAAAACTTCATTCAATGACAAGTAATATATTTTTGTAATATGTAAATTGTTTTAACATCAAAATACTTATATATACATGTACACACAAATATAAATTTTTATGTAATATATCACAATATCTTCAACTTCAAATTATACATAATATATATTCATCCCACATCTTCATTGCAAAACTGCATAAAGGTAGTATTTGGTACACTACTAATATAGCAAGAATCACAAATTATGCTTGTATGTGGTAATAATTCTACCAACAGTTTATCAACACTAATTTTCTGAGACACTGGACCACATATAGCACTCCTAATACTGTAGCTTATAATACTGGTACTATTATATAATAAACATGCAAAATAGAGTCTACAAAATATAATACGATAAAATAATGAAAAAAATATCACATAGAATACATATGAAAGCAAAATAATATAACTATATCATACATGTGTACATAATTGTATACACATACACATGCAAAGGAGGCATTTACAGTAGACTTGAATACCAGGCTACGGAAGCTATTAAGCAGCACCCACTACCATTTGTAACACTGAGCATTACGGCTGTGTAATGTTGAATATATATTATCACAGTATGCACAGATTATCACAATTTATCGTTAACACTTCAAGCTTGATTGTGTACATGTATAATTGTAACAGCTTTGGCTAGCAAAAACAAAAAGACAAACAAGAAATTGAGTCCCTTAAGTCACATCAAAGTCTCTTACTAATACATAATGCGTATATGTATCATTGAAGAATCAAGGTTGTCAGGAAAAAAA
>JAAUYG010045911.1_pt1 | contig 10450 bp, 7 predicted proteins | sample 7278091 | NCBI WGS metagenome assembly JAAUYG01 (sample SAMN14350201, study PRJNA611818) | marine sediment metagenome | isolation source: surface marine sediment (0.6m) | place: French Polynesia: Moorea | collected 2018-08
AAGCACTGCACTGTGTGAGAGCATTCGCTATCAGGCCAAGTCTGAACAAAATGTCCGACAAGACCTGATACCCAGGGTGCGCCACGGGGAGGCTGCTCTCTGCACCCCTAAATGTAGCTTAAATAAAAGCTTTAAATAAATAGACTGCTGTTGTTTAACCAATTCAGATGTAAACTGTACACATGGCGAGTTCCAATGCAACAACGGGATTTGCATCAATGGAGCATGGAAATGTGATGGTGATATGGACTGCAGTGATAACTCGGACGAAGAAGGCTGTGGTAAGTTTTCTTATTACATTTAGAAAGTGGTGTTGCGAAGAAATGTGGGTTTGTGAGTAACATGAGCTTTGCAATGTCCCATGCGCATGAGGCTTCTGTTTCGTATTAAGCGGATCCAACTTTGGGTGCGGGACTCCCACAGTTGGTGTATATTATATGCATTACAATGTGTGAGAGCACAATGATGTAGGTTTCTATAGAACACTAATGGGAATGCCAAGAGTGGTGAGATGTCAAACCAGATGCACAATTTGTGCCAGACGGGCTGGAAAATGCACACCGTTGTTACATCTCGTCGTGCGATAACAATACCCTCACCGATTATCTCCCGTATAGTACGTGTAGCAAGCCAATCACCGATGGCACATCACACGTGGCAGAATGGGCTTAAGATCCTACATGTATGTCTGAGAGTGGCTGTGTGGTGATGTAAATGCAGTATATACTTCTGAGCTATTACTGCATGCCTAAGACCCCTTTGTTGTATTCTGGGTAAGGGTGACTCAAACACTGGCGATTTTATCATGTACAAAGTGCCAGAGTAGAGTATCCAGTAAGTTAAACCATCATCTGTATAAAAAAAGGACTACCGTATATGTCCTAGTAGAAGGGTTTGGGTGCGCATCTATTTAATTTCAATAATAAACCCTTTCTTCCGGTACCTACAATACGCACATAAGTACATATATACGGTAAACGGGAACCATGTGGACCTTTGTTTGCAAGGAAGTCATGATTTGCGCATGTGTGGGAGCCAAACAGACTGGAATATCGCTTGAATTTTAGCGTTTCTTGATGATGTTTTGATGTTTTATCAGGCATTTGGTGTGAATTTGATGTGGTATGTTTGTTGATGGAGGGGCTTGCACGTCTATTAGGGACTGCGCTTCTATAAGGACATATATGGTATCTTATGTAGAATTTACTAAAAAAAAAATAACAGTCATGTAGGTTGATGGTCGTATCGTCTAGTACTTTATTTTCACAGCTTCATCCATGATAAACCACCAGTGTTTGCTGACATCGTATTTGGGAATAGGTCTGGATTGCCAAAGAAAAACCGTCGCTAAACAGAGACAGAGGCAGGCACACTTTTCCCCCCGGTCTACAACCAACTTTTGTCGTCATGTGACACTCACATCACACAGGGATCACGTGACGACACGGAAACTGCAGACAACTGACGAAAGCCTGAAGTATCGGGTGGAAAGCTCTTAGACTTTCACTTGAAGTGTAAATGAACACTGGTGATAACGTGATTTTCTATCAATAAGGTCTAAAATGTTTTTCTTTTCTCCCTTTTTCTCTGTCCAGTGTTTTCAAGCTGTAGACCAGAGGAATTCCAATGCTCGTCAGGAAAGTGCATCCATGCCAGGTGGCGGTGTGACGGAGAGTACGACTGCTCAGATAACAGTGACGAAGAGGACTGTGATACAGGTGACACTTATGTGTGTGATATCTCTGAATGTGTCATACAGCGTCTTACATGGGTGTGACACCTTTAATTACGTGACACAGGTGTGTGACGTACATGCAACACAGGTGTGTGACACATATGTGACACAGGTGTGCAACACATGTAATGTGTCACATGTAATATGCGTGTATCATTGTTGTCATACATACATCATGTACATAACGCATGTAGATTCTGGGTGACACAGGGGATATAGGTGGGAAATACAGTTGGTAATATACCGGTTTGGACCTTCTGACGATCATAGGAAGCCCAGAATTAAGAACACCTGGCATGGTAGGGTGCAGGGAAAGTGATCCTTAGTTCACGGACAGTCTTCGCCTTTTTAACCATGTGTGAGCCTCAATTTGGGCCTTACTTTGAGAATGTTCTATGTACATGTATAGTACAGTAGTCCCTCTCTTAGTGGCCATTCTCAACAGAGGCCACCCTCTCTAATAAGGCCATCAATCTCTTCCGCTACTACTGTCAATGTATTGACTTTTTTCCCTTTCCAAATTCCACCTCTAATATGGCCCCAGTTTCTTGGCAAATAGGGTGGCCCTATTAGAGAGGGACCACTGTATATATGTATGTTAATCTTATCTAGTATGTTTTGTAGAAGGTAGAAATATAATATTATGTACACGATATAATTATGGTAATGACAGGTAAAATTGAGCTGTTTACATATAGGAACACTGCTCATCATGTTACAATTTGTTCCTAATAGATGGCAGCACTGTGGCATCGTGTGAGCAGGACCAGTATCGCTGTGCTAGCGGGGACTGTGTGGGGATAGGTAGAGTCTGTGATCACATCCCTGACTGTCCGGATCTCTCAGATGAACAAAACTGCAGTGAGTGTCTCAGGTTGTTTATTAAGGTTTATGGAGCCAGTTTATAACTGGGACTCCAGACGAATATTTGGTGACCTGCGAACTACTTATTATAAGGAGATTTAAAACATGACCTGGTGTCCACTAAAGTCATCTGGGACCTATGTAAAGTGACCGGCAAATGAACCTTAAATTTGTGGGCCATTGACCTACTTGTATGCAATATAACAGGTGACCTGGCAACCTGGAGGCGGCATCCATCTGAACCCCATTACTTAATTGTTGCATTGACTAACATTGAGGTCATGAGCTTTCGAGTACGGCTCCATACCAGTGATGACGTCATACCACAATTAATTCTTGAAAATTTTTGATATAGCAATGGGTCAGGAGGTTTGGCCAGGTGCAATTAATGTTTTTCAGCCCACCCATCAGTGACACCACTCAATATTTTCAATAAAAAAGTCCTGTTTTAAGATCACCTTCAATTTAAGACCACATTTTATTGGCTGCATGGATATTGTTAAAATCCATGGACCACTGTACCTGTAGCTACTTGTGTCGTAAATATTGAATTAAGTCTATATATGAAAATTGTGTAAATCACCTTTTCTCCCAGATTCTCCGAGTAGCTGCAGCATCGAGAACGGAGGTTGCTCCCACACCTGTACCAACCTGGCCAATAGCACGGAGTGCTCCTGTCCCGAGGGATACCACCTGGAGGCTGACAGGCGGACATGTCAGGGTAAGGTCCCCGCTACCTAATGGTAGATCTACAGTGGAACCTCTGAATTAAAGAACGCCTGTAGGACTACAGTGGTCCCTCCATGAAGGACACTCTCTAGAGAGGACACCCTCTGTAGAAAGGACACAAACCTTAGCAGCTAGTACCGCAAATACAGATGATGCTCCCTCTCACCAAAGGACACCTCTCTGATTAGGACAGCATTATTTGGCAGAAGGGGTGTCCACTACTGTATTATGAAAAAGTCTTACTTGTGAAGTGGTGTTATTTTTGAGTTACCTAATGTTACAAATCCAGCAGCAGTACTGGTGGAAAGTTGACTTTATTCTGAAGTTGCCTTAATTTTGAGGTTATCGCAAAGTTTTGTTCTTGACAGTACTAAGCTTTGGCCCATAGGGGAGGGGGGGGGAGGTATTCACCAGTTGCCAGGTATGTGTAATCTCAGCACCTTAGGCTCTGTACCAAAATACATAAATGATTGGTAAAAAAACTACATGGTGATTGCAAAAGTCAAAGCGCAGACATTTTTCTATCCCTGGTACCAGGGAACTGGTGTTTGAACTATCCCGTAGATTTTATGTAGATATGCTTGCAAAATAATTTCACATCTTTCGTGTGTTTCAGATTATGATGAATGCTCCGTTGATGGCACTTGCAGTCAGCTGTGTGAAAACACCGCTGGGTCATTCCATTGTTCCTGCGTGGAGGGGTATCAGCTTCAGCCAGATGGCAGATTTTGTAAAGCTCTTGGTGAGCATTTTATAAGTTTGAGCCCAGAATTGCAAGATACAATATAAGAAATCTTGTTCTTCGTTCTGCCATTTTTTTTTTGGTTAAGTCTATTCAGCACACTTTCTGCTGACCAGCTCTTAAATTTTTACAATGTGCTTGAAATTCAAGTAGTTCTTATTATACCTGTGAATTAGGCCTAATATTGTTATACATATATTATCGTCAGTCACTACAAAATTTTGCTGTATAAAATTAATTTAAAATTGCATATTCCAGATAGAAATGGGATACAACAGTTCTCTTGAGAAAAAAAAAATATTGCATGTATTTGTACTGCCACAGTGTCCAATACACTGGGCAGAATTACGAACACCCAGAGTCATGATAGTCGAGCCCAAAGTGGTCTTAATTCTGGGAGCGTGTTATCTCTGAAACAATATAGTAGAACCTGTCTCGAAAGATCACCCCATCGGCTCTGTGGTCAGTCAAGACAGGTGGTGGTTGTGACTGGGTACATTTATATTGAAATGTAGGACTTCTGCCAGAATGTGTGGTCTTTCAAGACAGGTGGTCTCTCATGGTAATAGTAGTCTCTCAATATAGGTTTCACTGTGTAGCATTTGGTGTGTAACTTTTGGTTTAATATCCAATGGATGGTCTTAATTTCTGAGGTGGTCTTATTTCCAGGGTGGTCTTATTGCAGGATTCCACCGTATTTTAATGAAAAGGGAAAACTACATGACTATTGTACTATTTTATATTTGCAGGCGGCGAACCCTACCTAATATTTGCAAACAGGAAGGATATTAGGAAAGTCCTGATTAGTCGCTCCGAGTCCTCATCTGTCATTCAGGATCTTGAGAACGCCATAGCCCTGGATTACCATCATCGCCACGGCGGGGTCTTTTGGTCCGACGTCACTCTGGACAAGATCAAATGGGCGTATTTAAATGGCAGCGGAGTTCATGAAGTTGTCAACCTGGGTCTGGAAAGTCCAGGTAAGAGGGGCCAGGTTCTCTGGCACAGGTGTCATTGTATGGCACAGCTTTAGTTTTCATTCTTCACAGGAATTATTACTGTTTTTTTTTTTCTCTACAGTGAAACCTAATACACCCTCAGGTTGCTTTTATATACAGGTTCAACAACATGGTTAATACAGTAATGCCTCTAGTTTAAGACACCCCATGGGGCCAGAAAAATGTTGACTCATATTCTACATGTTCTAAGGAGGTCTTAAACTAAAGGTTCAATGGGACACAGAATCTGGCACTTCGGACCATTTCAGTCATGGTGTTGCAATCCACTTGGTCATAAAATAAAGGGTTGTAAAGTAGAGAGACCGCTGTATACCCCTCAGGAAGGTTGTAGTTATAGACAACTGGTATTGATATACAGCTTGCCTTTAGAGGAGGGTGACTGTATGCATATACCTGTAGTATGGTTCAGGTGTGAAAGGATAAATTGATAGCCTAAGAACAAATTACAAATATCCTGAATACAGTTCCTAAACATCTACCATTCCAACCATTTTACAATGCAGTTGTCAGGGTCCAATGGAACCGGGCCTGTGTTATATGGCTGCCTATAGAGGATAGGGGCACATCACATGGGTTGGGGTGAATGCTAGCACATACACTGCTTTCACTTTAACAATGCTTTATAATGAGTTAGATAATAAAACAATAAGATGAGTACCACTTATTAGTCAAGCAAATGTTTTACAGTGTAGTGACATTTTATTTCTGAATTAAGAGCGCCCTAAATTACCACATCACCACTTTATAGAGATGTCAGTCATAAGTGCTTGGTCTTACATTGTACGTTATGGAGGTTGCATTGTACGGTAGAACGTATTTTGAAAGACTATATTTGGGCCATAAAAAATATGGTCTCTCAAGACATTTGGTCTTTGGTGGCAGGTTCATTTATGTGGAAATGTAGGACCTGCTAAAAAGTTGTTGGACTTTCAAAACAGGTGGTCTCTCATATGGCAGTGGTTTCTCAAGGACAAATTTCATAAAATATTGGATATTGTAAAATCCGGCTGTTCCTCTTTTCCCATACCTATCCCAGGGGGCATAGCGGTCGACTGGATACACGACAAACTGTTCTGGTCCGACTCCGGCACTGGAAGGATCGAGGTGTCCAACCTGGATGGCTCAATGAGGAAAGTTCTCATCTGGGATGATCTGGAGAAACCTCGGGCCCTGGCCTGTCACCCTGCGTTGGGGTAGGTGACAAAGCCCAAGTGGGAACATTCATTAAATTTGTGGTCCCTATATGAGCATTTGCTATAGCATGTAACTAAAAAAAAAAATAATAGTTTGAGGGGCGTTTATTTTGATAATTCGCAACTGTCTTTAAATCGCCCCCCCCCCCCAAAAAAAAAAAATAAATAAATAAATAAATAAATCACAGCAAACATACCGCAGAATGATCATGAGAATTGTGGTCTACATAGAAAATGCAAAAGATAGATGGGGCCAAGAGCAAATATTAATTCCCTGCATGTGAACATGGTCTTCAAGTGCAAGAGTGCTACATGTAGTCTTACATGTAGTTGGGAAGTCTTTACTAAAGTGGTAACTACTTAGTTGTACCAAAGATACGGGAGTGCTGGCACTCTCTACTGTGTGGGAGTTTTCACAGAATGTAAATGCGCACGACAGATGTCACTAGAAATGCTGTCACCAATAATAGTGTCACCAATAATACTGTCACTATTCAGGTTGTCACCAGTAATACTGTCACCAGTAATACTGCCACCAGTAATGTCACCAGTAACAATGTCACCAGTAATGCTGTCACCAGTCATGCTGTCACCAGTCATGCTGTCACCAGTAATACTGTCACCTGTGTGTTTACCAGGACTCTGTTTTGGACCGACTGGGGCAGCACGCCGCGTATCGAACGTGCCTCCATGGATGGCCAGGAGCGTCAGACTTTGGCGGACACCTCCCTATTCTGGCCCAATGGACTTGCCCTGGACTACGCCACGGATAAACTATATTGGGCTGATGCCAAGCATCATGTGATAGAGTGTGCAAACCTTGACGGCTCTGAACGAAGAACTGTATTGGATAAAGGTATAAATTGTGTATGTCTGTGACAGCCAATGGCTTTTAAATATAGTGAAACCTCAGAATTAAGACCACCCATTGTAATATTACAAACTGGTCTTAATTGTGAGGTGGTCTTATTTCTGAGACTACTAAATATTGAAAATGCAGTTGTGGTGCCGGCACTGCTAGGAAGTGGTCTTTATTGTGAGGTGGTCTTTATTGTGAGGTGGTCTTTATTGTGAGGTAGTCTTTATTGTGAGGTAGTCTTTATTGTGAGGTGGTCTTTATTGTGAGGTAGTCTTTATTGTGAGGTGGTAGCAAAGTGAGAGCACACTTTGTACTTCTCCTTTGTGACACACACCATGGATATCTGATATTGCCCCATGGAGAAAGGCCATTACGAACAGAGTAGAAAAGAAGTTCTTTGAAATCCATCGTTTACAGTTGTCCCTCTTTTAATGGCCACTCCAAACAAAGACCACCCTCTCTTATCATGTGTCAATAATTTGTGACATTACTGCCGTAAATGTAGTTACTTCTCCCTCTCACTAAAGGACGCCTCAGCCTGTAATATCATGACCAGAATAGTTTTGCCAAAATGGATGGCCTTGTTAGAGAGGTATTTCTGTAAACCAATTTTTTTGTACAAGACCCATTCCAATTTTTAATCTCCTTGAGGTCATAGCTCCCGCTGATCCTGACATCCCCTTCTATATGACATCTTTAAGGCTATGTTATTAATACAGTGATCCTTGTATTTTAAGATCACCTATGGACCCAGAAATTATGGTCTTAAATGCAAGGTGGTCTTAAAAGGGAGATATATTTATATTGAGAACACAAGAGTGGTGTCATTGATATGCAGTCTTAAAATAGAGGGAAGTCTTAAAAAGGTCTTAAATTCCAGGGACCACTGTGCCTTTTACCATTTTGTTTTTACAATATTAAGCCATTGATTCAACTATTCATATCCGACTTACATAATGTACTACTTTTACATTATGTATTGACTGGTTTCAATTATTGATACTAGTATTTGCAACTGTAGACCTTTGTACATGTACTTTACACCAAAATTCTTAAGGTTGTCTGCTAGTAGTATTTTAAACCTTGGCACTTTCTCTCCTAGGTTTGCCCCACCCCTTCGCCCTGACCATGTTTGAGGATGAGCTGTATTGGACAGACTGGAACACCAAGAGCATCAACAAAGCCAACAAGTTTCATGCCAACTCAGTGGAGACTGTGAAAAATCACCTGGATTTTCCAATGGATATTCATACATTCCATTCCGAGAGCCAACCTCCATGTAAATTTCATTTTGAGTTGTTTGGTTTGCCAAAATTTAGTTCTGCTAAAGCATCTGGAACACACAACAGATTACACAGTTGTCGGTGTCCATCTTCATCCATCTGCCATCCATCTGTCCATCTGTTGTCTCTGTTGTATGGTTAAAGCCAAATTTTATGGCAACCTGCCAACTGTTAGGCCTACAGATATTTGTTTTGTGGATTTCTTAATTTTTTTTTCTAATTTTCAATAATATTAGGACTGTATTGGATGCAAAATTTTGGATGTTGCTCCTCAAAATGGCATTCCAATCTTCTTTGAAATTAACTAGTTTCTGATAAACTGCTGCTTGTAGGGCGAAAATGACAAAATTGGGGTATCATGTATAAGTGTAGAGTGGGCATGACATGTGTGTACTTTTGACTTAAGATATATCAAGATCATTTTGTTTCACTCAGTAAACTTCTTTGAAAATCAGTCTATTTACAATGATTGTGATTTACAGTCTACTGCTTGTTGTGCAAAATAGATGCAAGTTTGCAACTTGGGAGTAGGGTGTGCTAGGGTGTGTGTACAGTATATGCATGTGTAGACTACCTAAGTTGCTCATCATTTCTTGAGTCAACTTTATATATTAAGTTCCCCATGATGTTTGTCATAGAAGTTACTGGAGCATGTATCTATTGGAATGGGAATACAAAGTTTAGAAATTTACCAAAGAAATAAGATTAATGTCTTCTTAAAAATGTCTCACAATAAAGTGAAATTACAAAAATATAATGTGGTTACAAATGTGCTTTCTTTGCTCAAATATCCTGCATCTTAAAACATGTCAAGGTTTTACATGTTTGTGTTGTCATGTGATCATGTTAAAATCCTTGATCGCCTTTCATTGAATCTTAATTTTCCAGATGAAAATAAATGCGGCGTGGTGAATGGGAACTGTTCACACCTCTGTCTGCCAAACAGGCAGTCGTACTCCTGCGCCTGCCCCACAGGATTTCTCTTGCTTCCGGATGAGCAAACTTGCACAGAAAGTAAGTGTAATGGACTGTAGATGATCTGGTGGGGTCCAGTTTCTGGAAAAATCTTAAGTTCAGAAACGGACTTAAGTTCACTGATCACCTTGGCTACCATTGTCTTTCCCATGCTTAAGAACACTAGAGGACTTAAGATTTTTTTAGAAACTGGCTCCTAGATCTCACGGCTTGTGTATGTATATTTATTTGAATCAAACACACAGAATGCAATACACGTAATCATGCATATTAGGATAGAAGTTCAGTCACTGTACTGACCCAGGCCCGTTTCTGTAAATCAAAAGATTGTAACTGGACAGAAATGTATGTCAAGACTAAGTAACAGTTATAATATGTAATGCCTATCCATCCAAAAAGGAGCAATCCATCCAGAAAGGACCAGACCAGACCAGCTCCTTTCTGTGTCTGGCATTTAAGGGTTATCATATGAGTTTATTGATATATTTGTATGGATGAACCACTGCATGGTACAACTGTGTTAAGTCCCTACAACAATATTTTGTTGAACAAGAGTGATAATCCCGATAACTGTTTGACCAATGTACAACAACGGCACTATTGGTGGCGGTTCCGATTACATGAGTAAGTATGACTGTTTATAACTCAACCATCTCCTGAGATCTGCTTAAAGATATACATGTATTTTTTATGGCAGAACATAATATTGCAGAAGGGGTGCTGGTCTAAAGTTTTGCAAAAAGAAATTGTTCAATTCCAGTCATTTTTTTTTTTTAAACTCCATGAAGTCTTTCTGATCTAATTTGTATCCCATGTATTTAATCTTCCAGATTTTAGGACGTTCCTGCTGTTCTCCCGAAGGTCGGACATCCGCAGGATTTCCTTTGACACAGCGGAGCGAGCTGACGTTGTTATCCCACTTAAGGGACTGAAGAGCGCTGTGGCCTTGGACTGTGATGACAGTCTGGATAACATCTACTGGACCGATCTCACCACGGACACCATTAACAGGGCACGCTGGGATGGAGCAAACCAGGAGGTAAGCAGGAAA
>JAAUYG010108922.1_pt1 | contig 10450 bp, 10 predicted proteins | sample 7278091 | NCBI WGS metagenome assembly JAAUYG01 (sample SAMN14350201, study PRJNA611818) | marine sediment metagenome | isolation source: surface marine sediment (0.6m) | place: French Polynesia: Moorea | collected 2018-08
GGAACCACACACTGCTGGAGGATGTGATGATAACGTGAGGGCTACAGTGGCCAACACGAGTGCCAACTACCAGCAGTCATGCATTCTTGCTACAAATGCAGGATTTTATGACATACACAATGGCAGCTGTATGGGTGAGACTACTCTGCTTGTAGTTGGTTTCAAATGTTGGATGTGAAGTCCGAATAATGTCCGGTGTCAAATCAACATCATTTGTGAACATCGTTTTCAGGGCGGTGGCTGAAGTGGATCGGCCTTTCGGAGTCATATTTGTATCATCGTCTTGTCGTCGCTGTGGCAAACCCTCTTCCCCCTCTCCCTTCCCCACCCCGCACTACCTGCAATGAGTGCAGTGAAGAGGGCGCAGCAACCAGGCACCTGCACACCCACACATCCGTGCACACCCGGGCTGCTCCCCCTGCACTCACTGCCAGGGGCCTCCACTCTCACTGCACTACCTATGACAGGTGATCACGTGATGGGGCACAGGATCGTCTGACTTTTACGCTTAGGTAGACTGCTTTTCTTTCAGGTGACTTGGTGTGTGATGGGCGCGAAGTTGTCAACACTCAGGGCATTCAAAATCCGCACTTCGGAATAACAACCGACGGGAACATTTTTGTTGGGTAAACACATGTCTAAATGACTCACAGAAAGGTCGCACCCCTTATTCGTGGGTAGAGAAATTTTACACAACGAAAACTTCCCGTGTCATTAAGCACAACTTTTTCCCCTTCTTGCAGGTATTTGCCTCCCACCAATCATTTGGAGAAGCAGTTTTCACAGTTGGTAACAGGGGTCATCTGGTTAGTAAGGAATGGAGAATCGTATGTTGATGTCAGCATCAAGACAGAATGTCCTGATGAACAGAGCACAGGTATGATGGTTGTCTTTTGTTTCGTTTTGTTCTGGGAGGGCGGTCCCGGTCACTGGATGAGCTTGTACCTTGAACTCTGCCATTTTTGCAGGTACATTGCAGTACTTTGCCGATGTGCAGTCTGCGCGCTTAGCATTGGGGCACGATCGTCATGGAAGAGTTGTCATAGTGGAAGTTGATGGAAAAACTGGCGATTCCGGGTAAATAGAACGGCCGTTGTGTCTGTGCCTTTCTCGTTCTGTCATCTCCATTTCTTTTGGCCGTTTGTCTGCTCCTCAAAATTGTTTCCATAAAGAGGAAATATCAGTGAATTTCTGGCTACGAACTGTTCCACACACTATGGTTTTGGTTTCAGAATTAGTCTCTTTGAATTTACGGCGTTGCTGATTTCTTGGGGAATCGTCAATGCTATCAACTTGGACGGAGGCGGCTCGGTGACGTCAGTGGAAAAAGACGTCCTCGTCAACATACCTGGTGATTCATGGTGCGCAGATTTTGTGACAGAATCTGTGAAAATCTGCCGGCCACTTGGCTCATTTTATCAAATGCGCTCACAACAGCAATGATTCTTCAGGTCAGGCTAACTTTCATTGCAGTAAGAACGCCAACGGGTCGCAGCCAGAGACGTACAGGTGTATGCGGCCGGTGTCCTCTGTCCTTTGCGTCCATGAGCCAACCTGTGATCCACCCGACTGTCACGGACGTGGAGAGTGCGTGTTCGGGCTGTGCCACTGTCAGGGTAACTGGGTTGGTGCTGCGTGCAACGAGCTGCAGTGTGGTGTGTTAAACTGCACACGTCACGGGACTTGCACAGAAGGTAACATACATAGCCAAAAACAACAGAGGTACTTGCGACAAATGCTTCCAACTGACGGGTTCTCTTGCACGATCATGCTTCATTTTCCAGATGGCTGCGAATGCAACCCAGGCAGGATGGACCCTGACTGTTCTTCCACTTGTCCACTTGGTACCTTTGGTCTCAACTGCAGTGGAACTTGCCTTTGTCACAATGGTGGCACTTGCGAGCCAACAGATGGTCGTTGTATCTGCCCTCCCGGTTTTACTGGCGATACATGTCAAGAAGGTCAGTGATGCAACAAGAAAGTTCTCTCTATTCGCGTGAAGGCCGGTACCTCACATAACTCCGTCAGGCCGCCCGTTGTGACAGCCGCACATGTGGCCAAAAAATAAAAACAATACAGCAATTGATTTAAGTTAAAGTTTCAAACCCATGTCTGAATGGGGACGCGCCAGAACAGCTGAAACGGTGATGTGATCAACGCCTGTCGGACGAACATGATCATTCTGTGTCCAACACAGAGAAAACAGAAGGCGCTTCAGATATATTCTGTTTGTTTGAGAAGAAGACTTTCCGACAGTTTTGACACAAAACTGGAGAAAATCAATCTTTACGCCCTTACGTCTGTTTTCCCAATGCGCAGCGTGTCCATACGGAAGATTTGGCGTAAACTGCCGTCAGATCTGCTTCTGTGATGAAAGCTGTGGATGTGACCATGTGACTGGCTCGTGCAATACTTCTGTGATACATCATCTCACGGACAAAGAAGGTACTATTCTCAAGTGGTTTTTAAGTTGCTGCAATTCCGGGGGAGGTTTCCTCTATTCTTCTTCATTTCGCTGTGTTGTATGACTTCGCCTTCTTCTCTTGTTCAGCTGCCAAGTGCCTTACAAGAGACATCATCACGACAAAGCATTATGTCTCAGATCATCCAGACATGAACGGGTCAGTAACATTTGTTTGTCATTGTCTTTCTCCTCGACCTTCACTTCCTGGGTTGTCGGTCGTCCTCTTGCAAATTCGCCCGTTCCTTTGACCTGAAAACGGAGGTTTTGGCTCAGCGTCCAAAAAAGTGCCAGTTCTAGTCCAACGAAAATTTCTCAGAAAAAAGGATGCGAGAAGCAATCGTTCTGTTTTTTGTCCAAATGAGAAAAGTGGGAATCTTTGTGCAATTTGAACACAAGATGCTTGATGGTCTTACGACAAGATTCTCTTTGCGCCTTGAGACCGCGCGCCTGATAGCGAAACTGCCTTTCAGACTCATGTTGCCATGATCATTGTAGACGGTTGGCACCCCCCTGATGGCCACCATAGCGTGCGGCTTTGACCCTGACAAGCGCCCTTGTTTATTTGTTCTTCAAACCATGTCTTTTTGAGGTTTTGTTGCTCGAATAATTCTGAAAATTCGCTTCTTTTCACAGTGTGTGGATGACGTCAGTGTTGGTGCTCGCGTTACTGCTGCTGGGAAGTCTCATCCTGAATCTTCTGCTGCTGTGTCGTGGAGGGATCCGTGTCTGTGACTCGTGTCCGTGTAACCAAATGAACAATCTGCCCGAGAAACTGTCGGCCAGGAAAAAGAGGCGATACCCCCAGAAGAGACCATACCGTGCTCCTCTCCTCTTGACAGACTCTGAATCAGGTTCTTCCACTGACTCTACCCTAGAAGTGCATTGGCCGTCCGACCCGGTGTTGGAGTCTCGAGCTTTTCTCTCAAAAGTCGGTGAGAGGAGACCATCTGGTGACAGCATATCCAGCGCTCACGCCTTGAAACCGCCGCCACTTAAGTCTCCCTCTTCGCCGGGTTTGTACATGCAGTCGAGGAAACTACAACTGCCGGACATAACTCAAACTGAACAAGAAACAGTTCCATCGACATTTCCGTGCCAAGAGCTCTCAAATACTAACACAAAGGAGGAAGAAGAATCAGGAGGTATTTTGTGACGCATGAAAATTCTATTTTCTTTGTTTGCTGAGGAAAGTAGATCAGACAAAAAGGGTTTTGCGGTTTTGGTGGCAATCACCCTGTGTGGCAAACTTTATAACCAGAAGATGGATTGAATTTTCTCATCTTCAGTGACAGTTCATTCAGGTTGTCTATTTTCTAGTCCACATGCTCGTGTTTTATGTGTTTCTATTCTAAGTCGGGAGATTGTTTCAGAAAGTTTGGGATCAGTTGTCTTCGGATGAATCTTAGTTTTTGCTGGGTGCTCAGTACTTTCACTGATGGTCGGTTGTTTGTTGTTCTGTGGATTCTATATTAAATCACCTAATGGGCCAAAAGGGACGTGGTACAAGTGAATCAAAGAGGTAGTTTGCCAAATGAACCGTCTCTGTCTTCTGCCAAATCATAATTTTAAGAAATTGCAGATGAACTGCAAACTGAATCTGCATTTTGGCGTAGCTCACTTCGCAACTAACCTCATCCAAACAGCAAATGAATCCATTGTCTTTTTGTGTATCTCGAAACGATTTTGGGAGGACATCTTGCGGTTCAGTTGTTCACAGAATCCATGGAGAAGAGGCATCTTTGTCTTACTCCATGCATTCCTCCCAACAGAGGAAAGCAGACTCACATCACTCGCTGCGTTTCTTAACAGAAACTTGTTGACACAACGTCTCAACACCCTTCCTCCCATTTCCGCATTTGCCGTTCCACGAGCAGAAAGCGCCACTGTGCCATTGTTTTCATCCCTTGGAATCATGAACAAAAGAAAGATTGTTTATTTGGAATGAACTTTCCGTGAAATACAGATCAGTCTGTTTTCTTTTGGATCCGAAAAGGTTACTCTTTGGTTGTGGAGTTTTATTGTGGGATCTACTGAATTCAGTGTTCATGGGAGTACAGCACCAAAGCTTGAACAAATTTTGTGTTTCTGCTTGTGTCCCGCTCTTGGCAGCACCTGTTCTGTTGTCGGAACCAACGAAATGCCATGTGAACAGGGAGGCAGAACAAGGAAATGGCAGTGAAAATTACCCATGCCGGCCACATATACCATGGAAACTGCAGGCATGGCGCTCTTGTCTCATGGTCTGTCCAAATATGAAACCTGAAAACCTGCAGAAGACAATTCTGAATGTGGAAGATGCGCGTACTTTTTTGGAAGAAATCTTGTTTGACGTTGAAAAGTTGTTGTCAGAGTGACCTCGTGTGAGTCATGTTCAAAAAAAAAAGAAAAAGGATTTTTGGTGAGTGAGAATTAGGTTTGGTGTCTCTGAAACCAAGGTGCTATGAGTGGGGAACAGCAGCTCTGTCTCGGGGAGCTTGGGGCAGGGCTGGTGGCTTCGGGAAATCCGCGTGTGCTTTCCTTTCAACGCAAAAAGTGGTGGCAAGTGATAATGATTGTACTGTTCCTGTTTTCATTTCTGGGAATAAAGACATGAGGTTGGATCCAAAAAATGAAGTGGTTTCTTTTTGTGGATTGAAATGTGTTGCGTTCAAATTGAAAAGAAAAAGAGATTAACGGACGTTGACAGTTACAGGCAAATAATGCAGCAGGGGTTGAGCTCAGGTTGATTGGCCGCACTACCTGAGTTACCTTGACCGTCTTCCTTCGTTGTAGACAGATACACCCCCATTTCAAAATGGGAGACGAAAATTTCTGGCATTTGACATTGTTCTGCACGTTGTACGCCTGTGTTATGCTGAACCACCAAACAGAACCTGCGGATTCAGAATTTTGGACAGACTGGTTGGAGCTGAAGTTCATGACCGAACGACAACTTTTTTCTTGGAAAAGCAATTCTGCTGAACGCTTAAAGATTTCAGTTTGTTTTGACTAACTTTTTCGGGTCAGTCGTTGACGAGAGTCACTTTCAGAATTTGACGAATTGGAAGTTTTCGAGAGTCACAACTCAAAAAGGTAAGAGCATTTCAAACAATCTTTTGCAGTTTTCAGAAGTGCAACGATTTCAAGAGCTGACATTTGACGGTGAAGAAAGCTCAAATCTTGCAAGATCAAGGTCTCAAACCCAAGAGGTGGTCCTGCATCGGCCGAAATGCGTCATCTCTTTTCCATTGCCTCCAATCTCGATCCTCTGACCGTCTTCGCTGTGTGATGATCAATGAAACAAAAGTGATTTTGCAGAATTTTTTTCTCACAAAAAAGCGGGACACAGTTCTGCTGAGAGATGCGTGCCTCACTTCAGAAAACGCAAGCAAAGTACAAGGAAAGCTTTAACAACCAGAACGAAAGAAACAAAATGGGTTCTCCCGGATATCCCACAGCATGATTTTTGCTGGTTTCTTGAAAACCAAAAATTGAGAAAACATGCCCTTGAGAACATTCACAACATTCTTTGGAACAAAATGTGCACCCCAGTGCAAATTGAGCAAGAAGTGGATTGCTGAATCTAATTCCCTTTGTCGCTTCAAAATTTGAGAGGCTCTGTTCGAAAAATCTGAATAGGAATTGAATCCACGAACATTTGATCATGCAAGACAGGTACTTTCTGCACTGCTTTGCAACAAGCACACTCAAAGGCGTACAGAACTGCCTTCTTGAAATTATGGATATGTGAAAATCATTTATCTGAAACTTGGCTGCCACATCCATTGAGAAAATTGAGCACAAAAATATTTAGGGCTGCTTTACGCCAAGCCACACACCACTTTTTCATGGTGGGAAGAAAACCAAAGAGAGATTGAAGGAAGTGACAAATGGCTTTGCATGCCGAGTTGTTTCAGAACAGAAAGCAGGGACTTGATCGAATCCACAAAATGAGGCATTTTTCTTTCTGGGAACAAACTGTAGAAACAAAAAACAAATTAATCTGCATCCCTTTGATCCCAAAAAAGGAGAAAAACAGCCATAGGCCGAAACCGTGTGATTTCTGCAGTTTCTTGAATGGATAGGAAAGTTTCTGAAGCTGTTTGTGGTCTGTACGCGTCAGAGGATACGCCGTTTACAAAATTAAGTTAATTTTGGTGGCGCTGAAACGGGCACGATCAATCGGCGTGTCTTTAACAGTTTCCCCAGGAGAAAAAGTGCAAAAACTTTAATTACTGTTTCCCCAGGGGGTTCCCTGCCGTGCAATTGCGGCCCATTTAGTCAATAACAGAGTGCATATCAGATTCCTTTTCTGGAAGTTACGAAGCATCTACCATTCCACAACAGCTTCCAAAGCAAACAGCTTTATACCAGATTCATTTATTCCTCCAGCTGGAAGCCTTCCTTCCTACTTCAATGGATACCACCCAAATATAACCAGCAATCGCTTCATTGCGTCATAAAGGAATCAATACCGGCTACAGAAGATCAACGTTGTCTTCATTTGAAAGCTTTGAAACTCGGCGAAGGTACGTTGGGGAATTGGCGTGAAGCTTCAGTTTTTCGTGGATTCCTTTTATCTTTGTGAATTTTTTTTAGGACATTGGCCTCTTCGTCGTGTTGGTGCCATGCACAGTCAATCTGAATTCATTTCTCTGTGAGTGAAATATTTGGTTTCACACTTTTAGGCCTGCTCTTGTATCCCAAACGCTCTCTTTGGCAACCAATCAAATCAGAAAGGCGGAAATAGAACAAAGTCTCGCATCATCTGCCATGGGCTCTTGGTTTCTATGGTGTGTGTCTCCGTGAGGTTACTCCTGAAGACGAGTGTCATGACTGCACAATCAATTAATAACAAAGCACCTTTTGTTGCTTCTCTTTCCGTTCGTCTTGCTGCGTCTTACCTTGAGGAAAAGGTGATTTGGGGAGTTGTGGATGAGTTGTCAATGAACAGATGATCTCACAAAGGAATCTGTGTACTTTTCTTAACTTGTCTTTCATGTCTCTATGAAACCGCTCTGATGAAGAAATAGGAAGCTTGCGTGCTGCGAATTTACCTTTGCTTATGAAATGCATCGCATTCTCGTTGTTTGATTGAGAAAAATGTGATTACGTGCAAAACACAACTCATACTCCTTTGCATTCCAGCCTGTTCAAAATATTTCCGAGTGCTGCTGCTCCATGCCGTGTGCCCTGAAACCACACAAGCAGGCTCATTGTCCTTCTGCGGGTTTCGCTTGTGCACACTAGTTCAATGGCATGGGGTTTTTTATCCTGGATCAGGTGTGCACTCAATTATTCATCAACCAAAAGAATGAAGGGGACAATGTGCAATTGTTCTTGTCACACCTTGCTGGATACAACGTTTTCTCCTCTCTGTCGGACCTGCATGAGCCAAAGAAATTCCAACCCTGCACGCCTCTTCCCGCATGTTTCTCAATGCTGGCGGTGCACGGCGCCCATGAAGAGGCGGTGTTCATGTATCTTACTGGCACTCTCATTTTGTCGTGTTGTTCGAATTGGAAAGCTACTCGAGTTGGAAAAGGGGCGGTTCGTTGGGTCCTTGTGTCTCTGTCTGAAAAGGACAATTTAGTCAAGGAGGTTCATCATGGCAATTGTGCCGAAATTGGTTCCAGTCGCTTTGGTTTCGCCTTGTTATGATCTGGCAACGGAGGTTTTCCAAAATCGAACACATGAGTGTTACCAATCTGTTCAAAGGGATAGGATTTCACTCTATTCTTGTGCCAGGTTCTGATAGTTCCATGCAACATACACACTTGTCACTTGTTCCGACTGCTTTCTTCTGGCTAATTAAGCTGAACTTCGCCGTCGCCAATTGGAAAGAAAAAAATGTAATGACGTTGAAACAGGTGTGGCTGTTCCTCTGTAAGGAAGATTAACTTTTTTCATGTGATACGTGCTTCAGTGGCATTACCTGCAGCTTTTTTGATGCGTTGAACGTTTGAATGACGGATCCATGCCAAGGTGACAAAGAAAAGTGAAAAACAGGTAGTTTTCTTTTGAGAAAAAAGGCGGAAAACCACTGATAAATGTGCCAAAAGCAAATGGTCCACCAAAATGTCTCATTCATAAGGTTTAGAAGAATGCATGTCAGCTGATTGCCCATCCGAGGAAGTGGACGCAGTTCAATCCAAAACAGACAAATCTGCCAAATGATCCACTGATAAGTGCCAGTCAACATCTTACTCAATCATTCACATCAGCCCCTACTCCCAGCACGTCTCCCTGGACAAAGAGCTCCTTTCGAACATTTCAAAACCAGTGTTTTTTCAGTTTTTTTCTCCTTGTTTTGTTAATTTTCATACTATTTGTCTTTTTCTTAAAAATTCCTCTTGGTGTTTGCATTTTGCTGAACGAAACGGTGTCACAGCGCACACGCTACAGCAACGATGCCTGTGTTTCACACAGGGCTCTTGTTGCACAGATTTCTGCAGATGTGAGTGAATTGTTAAAACCAATTCTGTAAAGTATCGACATGTGGGTGTCCAAAGTTGGGCATTGTACTCTTCCAGAAAATTTAAATTTCAGGAAAAATACCAAGTATTTCGGCCAAATCTGAGTGTGTATGCCCGACAATGCGGGAGAGCCCTGTGGGCAACCACTGACTTGTCAGTGAGCCAGCCTACCTTTGCTGTAGATTAGAATTTACACAGACAGCCACATCAATATCAAATCTCACCGTTGTGAATTCCTCAGTCTGGATTCCATTCCCGTTTCCATTCGTATTGGAGAATCGATCATGGCAAGTTAACCTTGTAAAAGTAGAGTTGGCCCTGCTCACCCCTTGCTTCATTCCGGAGCCTTGTACCGATAAAATAGGGTTGTTCTCTTGATAATAGCAGCAGAACTCTCGGTGAAGCCGCCCAATTACACGCTCGTAAAAACATCCCAAAAATAGGTTGGCGATGAAACGAGACGTTTTCTTCCCGCAGAGAAAGAACCGATGTGTGCTTTCTTCAGAATTCACTTCGCATTTCAACGGTGCACACAAAAATGAAATTGACTGTTGGCCGAGCTTGGTTGTCGATTCAGTTTCTGGAAAAAGACATCAGTCTTGCGTTGGAACTGAATCCATTTGGTACACGTGTCCAAAACCTTTCTTTTGCATTAAGTGTTCGTTCTAATGTATGCAAAAGAAAGGTTTTACTCAAAAGTGCACGTGCCTTGTGTTTGGTGTCATGTTTGCAGCTTCAGTTTGTGGATTCTGTTTGCGTACCGGAATCACTGTTTGTTTCCGTGCAAGTGAAACGTGCCAAGAAACGACACCGGAGTTGGGTAAATCTGTATTGCTATTCCACTTGGTGCTTTCCAACAAAACCGTTCTGTGACAGATTGTCAACAATCCATTAAATGGCAATTCTCTTGTTGTATGAAACGTTTGCACAAGTGATTATCCTGGCAGCAACCTGTGCATTGCAGGCCTTTTCTTTGCAGAATTGCTTAAAAATGTTCAACTTTTGAGAACGAAACAATTCAGGAAGTGGGCTCAACTTCCAATGACGTTTGAAAGTCAAGTCCTTTTTTTGGATAACTTTGCGAAATTGGCTTCAAAGTATGAGTGTTTTGAGGGATTATTCACTTGTTCGAGTGCAGTGCTGTTTGGCCTGGAAACTATTTGATTCAGACGTGCACTGACAGTCTGCTTTTTGGTTGAATCACTGTCACTGGTTCCTCCGGACAGAAATTAAAATTAAATCAGCCAGTTCCATCTATTTTCGCTGCCAGATGCCGAATGAAAAACCCCAGAATTTAACATTGTTTTGGGGCAGCTTAAATTAAAATCTCACTAGCCTTGAAGTTAATTGATTCAATAGGGAAAACACCACATTTCCATTTCCTTCCGGGGAAAATTCGTGAGAATGGTAATCGCCAATCTTTGGCAATACAGAAAAGGACGAATAAATGAATGGAGCAAAAGAGCCATTTTTTTCTGGAGGATGTTGTTGAGCCTGGCGACTGTAGATGTGGGTTCTCTGTTTGCAATTG
>JAAUYG010038794.1_pt1 | contig 10449 bp, 11 predicted proteins | sample 7278091 | NCBI WGS metagenome assembly JAAUYG01 (sample SAMN14350201, study PRJNA611818) | marine sediment metagenome | isolation source: surface marine sediment (0.6m) | place: French Polynesia: Moorea | collected 2018-08
CAACGTTATTTACTCTGTGATGCACAAACCGCACTCATGACTGTCTGAATGGCAGCGGTGCGAAAATAAGGAACTGGATGTGTTTTTTCCACAGCCGTGCGACAAGAAATTGCTGAGAGGAAACGAAAGTAGAGCACCTCAAACTGGATCAGCCTGCCTAGAGGCGACAGTTTTAGTTTCCACTCACAAGAACTCCCTCGTTTCAAATGACCCCAAATTGTTCAGAAGAAAACTACGATTACCTTCTCGCGAAGAGTCCTGTTTTGGAGATTTTTGTTTTGGGGGACTGATATGGTTGCTGAGAGTTTGCTTGTCATGGTAGTTGTGAAGCATGTGACGATCACCCAGTAGCTGCATCACAAGCGCTTGGAGCTGCCCCAGTTTGTCCTGAAAGAGATCGCGTTTCACACTAAATTGATGCCTTTGGCTCCAAACAAAATGGCCAGTTCGGAAAATTAGCTTTTGGACCATTACTTGGTGAAACCAGGTGAAAGTTACCGTCAACTCCTCTCTATCCCTGGCCAATCTGTAAATGTAGTCATCCTTTTCCATTTGTCGTTGCCTCAAAATGTGCCTTTGTTGTTGGTACAAGGTGATGTACTCTCCTGGAAAGGAGGTGGAATGTTTGAAATGAACAAGGAAGACGCTTATTTTTTTTCTGTTCTTTCGAGTGCATAGTTGAGTGCCTTTCAAATTGCGAATGATGATTTGTAGCAGCAGCCAAATACCTATGGTTTCCGTTTCTCCCTGTAACTGCATGATGAGGTGCTCGAGCTGTTCCTTGCTGTCCGTTAGGTCGGCCTTGTCCCGCATAGCCGACGTGTATTTGGTTTCCAGCTGCTTCATGGCGTGTTGCAACGCCTCGAACTGCGCCTTTGTGATCACATCTCCGTTCAGGGTCGCTGGCACTGAATGAAGCACGAAGACATTCTGCTGTCAGCGAAACATGTGCACATTTAGTTGTCGTGCATGTCTGAGGGATTGCAGTTGTCATGCCAGGGACAGTCAGTGGCGAGAGTTCGTGAACATCACACACAGCCCAATGGACACAATGCTGGTCACATCCACCACACGTCGCAAAGTAGAACCTATGAACGTTCATTGACCGCTGCAACCTTCAAACTCCGGTTCACGTGTGTTGTTGTAGATTGGCGTCAGATTCTGTTTTCAGGCCAAGCGGCTGAAGCGGAGCGGCTCTGTGGAATCCCGTCTCGTTGCTTTTGGGGCGCCTTTCACTGCATAGGAACAAGCGATCTTTACGCTGACAGAACGAACTTTACCTTGATTGGCTAACTCGGTCTGCAGGTTGTTCAGTTTATTCTGAGCGTCTCGTCTCTGTTCTTGCTCTAGATGGAGTTGATCTATGATCTGGTTTCGTTCCATCTCGAGCTGTCGAACCGAAGAATTCAGGGAATCCATCTGCATGGAAATACGACATCTTCAAGCACAGTTTTAGCCACATACGTAACGGGAAAGATGACAACAGACATATGCTCCCGAGGCACCATTTCGGTCATTTTCACTGCCTTCAGATCGAAAGTCAAACCGATTTTTTTTCTCGCCTCAACATTTGAATGCGTCCAAAAACAGAGAAACACCAAAGAAAAGGAATGTTGCAGGCAGCATGTCTCAGACAAGAAGAAATATCCTGGTAACCATTTTCCCTGAACTCTTAACACTTGAGTAAGTACCCTGACACCAGAATCTCATTCAAAACACAGAAATATGAAAGACACTTGCAAGCAGGACAAGCTGTTTGGTTTTCGTACTTTGTTCCCATATTTTTCCCAATGAAAGACCGTTTGTAGTTCGGTTGCCATTGATCAAATGCTCCATAACATTTGACAATTCAATTCAACCTCTATCACAAATCAAGTGTTGTTTTTTTTTACTAAGGTCAAAAGCGAGGATAAGCAAATTGTCCTGTCTCGTGTGGCCGAGCGTTTCTTGCTTGCCAAAGATCACACACGCAAAATGAAGCAGTTCTCACTTATACACGACGAAATTTTCAGCTTTCACCGAAAACGAAAGAGAAGATACGTACTAGGACCTAAAAGATTCCACATCAAGAACAAAGAATGACAAATTAGAGCTTGGCATGTGCCTGTTCCATGGAATGATCGGGGCCGCACCATGGTTGAGTAGATCAGATTGGGCATTTCAAAGCGAATGTGCTGGGACAAGTGAAGTGCGTGGATAAGAGAACAACGGATATCTACACAACAAAGTTGATGTTGTTTCTTTTTGTTTGACACGCCGTGTTTGATGAGGGAAGCATAACTGCGCCCATGTCTTTATCAGAGAAGTGGCATTCCCGTTTGGGCGAGAAGTGGAGAGATTCTGTGCAGGACTTACCCGCGAATTCTCGTCGTCTGTGCTGCCCGAAGAATTGAGGTTGTCGCGATTACCCTGAGCCTGTAGTATGGTGTTCTGGTTCGTCAGTGCATTTATCGTGTCCTGAAAAAATAACGCACTGAAAATAAATCTTGACACAAGACAACAGACCATTTTGTCGGGAAACAACTGAATATGACTTCTTTGCTGTGTGTGAAACAAAGTGGATGCTTTTTCTTCAGCAACAAGGATTCCGAGTGAGGAACCGTGCATTGAAGATCAAGGAGTGCTTCTGTTTAGAAAGTCCAAAATCTACTTGGCGGCAGCGCAGAGTGCAATGGGCGGGGGCGCAAGCAGGATGGGTGGTGGCGGCAGTCTTGCACAGCGACGACGACACACGTAAAGCACGAACCTGAGCAGAGGAGAGTTCGCGCTGCAAGGTGTCGACTAACTGCGCCTGAGCCTCGTAATGCCGCAGCCGGTCCTCGAGTTGTTCGTTGGTGAAATGCTCCTTGTGCTCCTCTCGGTTCATGGATTCTTGATAAGCGCGCAAGTGCTGCTCTTTTTCTGTCAACTGAAAGGAGCAAGCTTTGAAGGCTAACAAGCAGGTGTCTTTGGGACTAGAATTGTTTCCACTCTGATGTCTTTGTAAGCTTACCTGTTCCCTCATTTCCTTCAGCTCTTCCTCTTGTTGACTAAGTCTGGCTGCCAACTCTTTGGACACGTGCTGCTCGGATGTCAAGTTCGTCATCATTTCCATGTTGTCATTGCTCTGCACGAAAGCAAACCAATCAAGAATCAAGCAAGATTCAGGGATTTCTTGTTGTTCTATCCAAGGATCGGACAGTTTGAGAGGACGTGATCCAGCATCTTGGTGGAGGTAGAGGTGAGATAGGCCGATGTGAGACTTCTTTGGGACACTGTCCGTTTGAGTCGTGTCAACGAAAGAACAGACGTTGAGCTTACGCAGACTTACCATTTTCACAAAGCCATTCTGCAGTTCAGCCAGCTGAACCTTAAGTTCTTTATTCTGAGCAATGGCTCTGCTGAGCGCAGTTTTGTCGCTCTGCATACTTTCCAACAAAGCTTCTTTGTCGACGGAATTGTCCGTCAAACGCTGCACATTCATCTCGAGTTCCATCACCGCGTCCTCTCTTTCTGATAAAATTCTGCAAATGGATTAAATCGTGCTGCAAATTTTCATCCATTTCCGATCAGGACCTTTCGTTCGGCACGAAAGATGAACAACGCTTCAGCGAAACAAAACAGAGAAAAGCACACAAGAAAAGACTTACTTGCTCAACTGTGAATTGTTGGCAACCTGTGACTGATATTTCAACGTTAGCTCTTCTAAGTCTGCTTGCAATTGTCCTAATTTTTCTACCAATTGTTGATTTATCTGCTTGGCTTTTTCTATTTGAGCTGAGGACGTTTCTGGAAATGAAATTGATGCGAGCCTTCAAACCTTTTTTCTTTGCTTACACATTTCTCTGATAAAGTAGACAAAGTGCAATTGTGTGAAGCAATGATCAAGCTGTTTCAATGAAAATTCTTACCCTGATTGCTCTGTTTAGATTCTAGTTCGTGGATGCGGCTCTGTGTTTCTGTTTGTTTCTCAACTAGACTTTCTCTCTCTTCAATGAGAGTGGCGACCTGAGTCTGTAGCTGGGTGTGTTGAGAACTGAGTTGCTCTATGTATTGCTGATAATGTTGAGATATTTGGTCCCTCTCCTTGGTTACCTTTTGGAATGCTTCTTCGTACTGAAAGACAAAAACATTTTTTTTTTTTTTTTTGCACACGAAGAATTGACTGAAACAATCAATACCAATTCTTCTCTTGTGTGTTCCTTACCTGCTCCAACTTGGCTTGCAGTTCGGATTTTTCTGTCACCAACTGATCCAGTTGAGCAGAATTGTCTGAAATGTCTTTTCCGCCAGACAACTGCAAGCATGTGAAAGTCACCAGTAAAACAAACTCTTTCAACTCAAAGCAATACTGTATAATTTAGCAAACTACGAAATGGAAACCTGTTGTATCCGAAGTTCAGCCATCTCCATCTTGCCCTTTATGTCTATCAGCGAGTCTTCTAGCTTGGCACATTCTGACACCTGGAAGCATATCTTTTGGTTTATGTTTATTTTACATTTGACGACACGGCACGAAGAGAAACAAGGGTCATGTTCAAGTCACGGGATCACATTTGGGGGGGGGGGGAGGCCCGACTTCGAACGCAACATGACCCATAAAAACGCAGCCTGGCTTTTAGCCACGCGGCTTAAAATACACCCGAGGTGCAACAAATGGGTGACATGTACCCACAAGGTGGCCACTTGTTCCCTTACCTTCGTTTGAAGTTTCCCTTGTAACTCAGAATTTGATTGATTCAGTTCATCATTGGATTTACTGGAAAAAGAATGGTTCATTCATCAGATGGGACAAAATCTCACGACATTGGTTACCGGAAATGTCTGATGGATACGTGAATGGAAAAGAGACACTTACTTCAGTTTGTAAAGTTCTAATTTAAGTCTATCTATCTCCTTGGAGTGTTCCTTGCTGACCTGTAAGACAACATCAAACTTTTCATCTTTGTTGAAAAAAAAAAAAAAAAAAATGATTGCAAGTGTGAAATGTATTTGATATCAATTCACTCTGTGTCTGTGAATCTTTTGCAATGAAAACCAAAATCTGCAACAACAGACATTTGCAAGGAAAAACGTGTTTCACAAAAATTTCCCGGGACCCGAAAATAACAAGGACCACCCGTTGCCAACAAGGCCTCAAAGCAGTGACAAAGTGGTGCGAAGGACACATCTAAGGAACAGTCAGGTTTGGGCTCTTTCTGGAACTTACCAGTCTCAACTGCTGTATATCAGCATGTGGCACAAATGCAAGAAAACAAAAGAGTTACAAGGAATAGTCCTCAGAACCCTGTACTGTTTCCGGGAAGTTTGTTGCAATGAAAATCAGACCAACAGCATCTCCCCTAAAGGACCTGTGTATTTGAACCTGAACATCACCTCTGCGGCCACTGCAAGTAGGAATAACCCCCTGTGCACATCGCACCAAAAACAAACCTGAGGCTGAGGGAAAGCCAAAAGGTTAATACAATTGGCGTTGGTGGGAGTAAGAAGGAGGGAGTCTGCCTCTCATATCTTTGCAAGGTCGATCTGCCAAAAGACAGTGGAGACCTGAAATTCTTCTCAAGAGTTGCTCACAGAGGCAAAAACGTCATCAAAAAACTTTTTATGAACGGTCATGAAAGGACGTGTCTTTACACTGGGAGACTTTGTTGGTCGCCTGTCACAATGTGATAATAACCTGCTCGTGCTTGTGGCTCGAAGTAGAGGCTGTCGTGAAGCTTTTCTCCAAGTCGGCCACCCTCTGTCGCGAAGCCTTCAGCCTGCCGGACAGTTCCTCGACCTCTTCTGCAAAGCAAAATCAAATGCTTTTTGGCATAAATTTGTGATTTCATGTCAATTGGAGCTGAACCACAAGACTGCCACCTTATGCAGTGATCATCCATTTGGAACGAAAGGACTGGAGGGCAGATCAGTGATGCAGTAAGAAGATGCTCGCAACGACCCAATTGCCCTGAAGTGTCTGCTCTCTTTGGATTCGTTGCAAGCGTCTCTCAACAACTTCAGACAGTTCACCATCAAAAATTTGAGTTGCATGCAAAAAAACAAGAAAAAAAAAAAAAAAAAAAAAAAGGAAAAATTGTCACAAGACAACTGAGACGCGAAAGAAAAACTTCGTTCCAGCGTCGCTTTTCTCGGGAGAGGTGAGCTCTTTCAATCGTATCTTTTTCTGTCATTGGCGAGTTCCGTCCAATGACGAAAAGCCCAAGTATTGCGCATCAGTGGCACTGTGCTTTTCCACTTGACCAGACAAGTTCATCCATTTTTGCAAACAAAACGTGGCTTCAATTTTTTTATCTGCCACATGTTCCGGTCGCAAACAGCTGTGTTGTATTCAACGCAAATCGATTGGAAACATGAACATTGAGAACGACGGACAGCCTATCTAACCTCGAGTGCTCTGCTGAACCTGTAGAGAAATGCAGGTGAGACATACGTCTTCGACAATCCCGCAAGATAAAAGGAACTGAGCATTCCAGTGTGACGCTTCAAACTTCTTTCTTGCCAGAAATTTGCGCCGCAACAGGTGGGCCTAAACCGGAATGGTTGCCCACACAAACGAAAGTTGCGGCCTTGACAATCAGCACACAGCTCAGACAGATTTTGACTCCACACCAACGTCAAGCAATTGATTTTTTTGTTTTGTACTCTCAAGTGTTGAAAAGGCACAGTTACTTTTGCTCAAAAAGTTCCGACAGGTGGCTCGAGGTGATGGTTATTTTCTACTGCTTCGGATGCAGGTTCTGCTGCTCCGCCTGGTGCTGAGGCACGAGGGATATGGAACCTCAACTCTGGTCGCGAATGATTCGGACAAAGATTCCCCTCCCCCGTGCCAAGACCAAAACTTTTCTTGGGATCTGCATGGTCACAAGTCACAACAGTTCCATTGTCCCTTTCTGAGCATGCATTGTTCAACATGTGTTGACCTTCCAGGAAAAGGGTAATTTTTTCAAGTGTGCCTTATCTGTGCACAGTTCACTGCGTGTGCACACAACCAAACTTTGTTTCAAATGTCGAGCAACAACGGGATCGAACATTGCCCCAGAAATAGCTCGAGCACTCATCAACAGTTTTGGCTGCACGCACGACAGTCGGCCTCCGTATCAGTGCGCAGCAAAAGCGTCCACACATTTATCTATACGACCAGCAGCTATTCACTGTTCAGTCAGCTGCTCCTGATAGTGACAAACGCAACAGAACACTGCACTGACAGCACTGATGATGATGGCTACGTAGAAATTTCTTTACCCCTCTTTTGGACAACCTGAACGTCATCGTGGAACAACATCGACACATTCCAGGTTTGCTTCTTTTTTATGGGCAGAGACTACCTTGCTCACAACAAACTTGGGACACACGACAAACTGCGATACTTCGCAATGAAACCTGGTGTGGCAAGTTGCAAATTGTGAACGATCAGTGCGGATGCTGGTTGAGCTGAATCCTGCCGTTCTGCTTATCAACGTTTATCTCCAGCGACACCAAAAACGAATACGAAAATACTCGATTGACCTTGTTGGCACAGGGGCAACATAAATGTTGACACTTACATCAAGTCAACAGTCATATGTTCGTGCTTTGTAAAGATAGTCGAAAACTAGAACACCATTTCGACCTTGTTGAACGTACAGATCGCATCAGATAACACTGCCTCTCTGAGTGGCGGAATGATGCTCTGCCAGGATCACTGCACGGACATTCGATTTGCTGGTCACCACACACCATTTACCAGTTCATTCGCGGTCTTTTTGGCTCAACAAAACCTTTGGTGTCTTTTCGTGCTCACGCCCACATACACCCCCTCCCCAGCAGACAATCGGGGTGTGGGCCAGTTTTACAAGTTTCCGTTCTTTGTTCTGACCGTGTCCATTTACGTTCAGTTCCAGAGATGGCGTCAAAACGTGCAGCTATGTGGGAATGTGCAGTCTGCGCCCGAAATCTGGAAGATCTGTACGTGCTGCCGTGTCAACACAGATTCTGCGACTCCTGCCTGAATTCCTGGCTCGTGGTTTACGTTGACAACTACCATGGAAACGGAAGTTCCATACCCTGTCAGATCTGTTGGGTCCTGTGGCAACTGCCTGTCAATGGCTTGGAAGCCCTCAAGCAGAACAATGAAGTCTTTCTGTTGCAAGGTCAGCTGAGGGACTTCACGATGGAAACTGACGAGAATGCTCACATGCATACGACCAGAAATGACTTTGGACCAACTTCCACAGAAACTGAACCCGCTGAACACCACATTGCTTCTCATCAGGCGCAAACTTTGCCGACTGTTCCCGTGAACATAACTTCCTATCAAAATGCATCAATTCTTCCAAATCTGACAGATGAACACCACGTTCTAGCTGTTGGGTCGGACAGCACCTTGCACCAAAGTGACATGGACATACCCGACAGTGATGGCAGCGGAGCAATACTCCACGAAAACGTCGTCAGCAGTGCGAAATTCTTTCACACTGACAATCTGGATGCACCCATTGTCGGCACATGTAGAAGACTTGAACACTTCCAAGACTACAAAATGTACGGCGCTCACTACTACTGACTTCCTGTGCATGTCGACTTTCAACTTGAACCAAGAAACACAACAAACTTTCGATTTGTGCAGTTAGCCTGGGACATTGGCAGGTATCGGATTTCTCGAGGGCAAGGTGAACTCAGACGATGTAAAGAATGTACCAAGTCCACTTGCTTACTCGGATTCTACCGAAGTTTTGTACACAATGTTCGGATTGTGCGTCTGGTTTGCACAAACTGTGTGTAAATAAACGACCAAAGGAAGGTACAGCACAGAGTTGTGACAATTTTCGTTTTCGGGGCTGGCACAAAAAAAAAATGACGTTCTCCCTGACCATTTGTTGATGTGGAGGAATGCGTCAACTTTTGTGAAAACAGAAGCTAGAAAAATGCAAACAAAACTGCATTTTTCGACCTCTAACACTTGCAACCTTTTTGTTATCTTCGTTGCCAAAGCACACCGCCTGACAAGGTTCTTCCAACTTTTATCCCAAATAATGGTTGGGGTTTTCTGTACGACAAAATGAAACGACATTTACCTGTTCGCTGCTCCGCCAATTTCTGGTTCTGACTCAGGGCAGATTGAAGTTCTGTTTTCTCAGCGACAAGAATCCCAATGGTTTGTATGTGAACCTACAATGAATCGACTCTTTTTTTCTTCTTTCCACAAATGTTTGACAGCTTCACACCGGGCAAGCAATTTGAACGCACTTGTGTTTTCAGTTCGCTAAAATTCTAACTTGGTCTGCATTTTGAATCGCCCCTTCTTCAAACTCTTTTCATCTTGGCCTTTCGCTTGTTTTCAATGCGGAGGGGAAGAAGGTGAAACTCGATCTGGTTTTTTCTTCAGATCAAATGATTCAGATTTTTGAGATCACAACTCAAAGAACAACGGCTCGTAGAGACAAAATGCAGAACGGGTTGATGCTCGTCCTGTCACATGAAGACAGAGGAATCAATCTATGGACCCAGGAAAGTGATAAACACAACTTGCCTGCAGCTGTTCCTTCAATGCCCCCAGCTCTCTCTTTAACCGGTCTTCAAAACTTTTTCTCTCGCCGTCAAGAGAACTCTGTAACTTATTGCTTTGTGTTTTCTGAAAAGAAAGATAAAGTTAAGAAAATGGCGACATTTTCCTTGGAGCGGATGTGCGCTGTTACAGTTGAAAAGAACGAAGACAACATCCAAAGCTTTTGAAACTTTGCAGAGTTCCGTTCGGGTTCAGCCAGCTGCCCCCTTCCCCCGTCAGGCAAGTGCTCTCAGCCGGCGTAAAGGCCACGCGGATGTGAATTCAGTCTTGGCGGGGGACTGCTTACAACAGCAACGACAGGCGACCACGCAGATATGACCCACACGGCCGCGGCCCATCGCAACCGGAAGTGCAAGATTATGTCCGGAAACATTGGCACCAAAAACACACGTTCTTCCGGACTGTTTTCTTCCGCGCTTGCGGAAACATTTCGTGCGTTGTCACCGACCAGTAAATTGCAAATCAGTTACCAATTCCACCAACTGTTTATTTAGCTGGTCATTTATTTGACTGTGCTGCTGCAATAGCGTTGCCAGCTCACGATTTCGTCTCTGTGTAAACAAAGAAAAACGTACGTCGGTACAGTTGAACGTGGACACAAACACCACACCAATTGATTTGATCGGCGTTGCAAGAGAGAAACGTTGTTTTGTTGTGTCTCACCTCCAATTCTTCTACTCCCGCATTCGGACTGGTGTTCGCTTCATTACTCAAGTACGCACTTGACTGGAAGAGACGAAAACACGTAAAACACGTTTCCAAAACCTTTCTGCGTAAAAATAATTCAGAATGACACAGGTGGGTAGTACTTTTGGGCATGGTAGAGTTGGAGACGGCGTCTGGACAGCAGTTTGACTTCAGCTCTGAAGCTGAACGTGGCCTTAACATCAGAACGAAACAAACAGAAAATCTAAAAGGCTGTG
>JAAUYG010046620.1_pt1 | contig 10449 bp, 9 predicted proteins | sample 7278091 | NCBI WGS metagenome assembly JAAUYG01 (sample SAMN14350201, study PRJNA611818) | marine sediment metagenome | isolation source: surface marine sediment (0.6m) | place: French Polynesia: Moorea | collected 2018-08
CTCTTCCCCGTGAATCATAGCATGATTGTAACTGCATATTATGTATACAGGTTTCATAACATGTATTAATTATGGTAGGAATAAGACATATCCAGCCAGAGAGAGCCTTAATCACTTGATCACTAACCTACACCACAACAAGGTCATGTGAATGTCAATGATGCCTGGTTACTGCTAAGAACAAATCATAAGCCTAGGGTGTTGATAATAACCGATGGGATAATACAACAGCGTGTGCTGCAGAGCAGCTAAATGGGGCATATTTTATGATCTTGCATGTTTTACTATGCCATTGTATGTATCATCTTGCATCCTCACTACCATATCGGTCAATCACCATTCTTTCTCATTTCAACGATTGTTCTTCATTGTCGGTAACTAGTACTGCGTGCTAATGTTCTTCGTTATAACATAGACCGACGTTAAACATAAAGTTTTATTCTATGCTATTCTAACAAAGGCGCCAAGCATACAGCGGTGATGGGTTGCTAACCTTACCTAGCAGAATTAGGCAGATGTTAATGATTATTAGCGCCGGCTTCAGCCTCCCGTTTGCCGGTAACTCGGTCGGGAGCCCCATCCGCACGTGTCGTCTCTGATTGGCCATGGTAGAGGTGTACCTGGAATCCCTAAGAGAACTGCTATCCAAAATCCGTATCACAGCAACAAAACACGATTATCCCCGGTGCTTATTCAATCCACAAGCGCACCATATTTTTTATCCAAAAGCAATGGAATCTGACGTTTAAACAACGAATTAAACAGGTATGGTCAAAACTATTGAAACCACCCGAAACGATTATCAGCCCTGCAACGGTGCTTCAAAGTCTTATTCCTCTCCATGGGATTCTTTCTGGAGGAAGCATTGGCCTCTCTGGCCGAACGGTTAGCATGCAAGCAACGAAATAGGGCTAAATTGGAGGGGCGGGACTTCTGGCAGCGCGGCGGTGAAGGGAGGGAAGGATTCTTGCTGTGCCATTGGTGCCACGTCTGGCAGGGGTGGGGAAAGCGGATAGCTGTGAGAGAGCTGAGAGATTTGGCAGCTACTCGGCAATTCTCCACCGTTCTCACATGTTCGGTTGCGACGAAAGAAACGTCGGAAAAAGTCTGTGATGTTTTTGTTTTTCTTGTGTGCTTTTGTTTAGGCACTTCGCGCGAGAAAATACAAATGTAGCAGTTTGTTTTCAGCGTTGCAGAGACTGAGGCTAACCGCCCTGCAGAATATGTAAAAGACATACAAAGTCATTTTAGCAATTTGCACAAAGTTTTCGTACGGTTTTGGGAGGTACTTTTGGGGTAGATATTGCTCAATCACTTGCATGTATCTGCGTTTGGGTAAATAATGAAAAAGGGACTTTCTTTTTCTTTATTTGGGCAAAAGTAAAAAAAGATAAGATAAGATAAGATACAAATGTATTTAACGTCGGGTTATACAGTAAAACAATCAACATTAGTGTCCAGCACTATTGACCGACAAGTGATACGACGTCTGAGGTTGAGTAATGAGGCGGTGTACGAACGACAATGTGCACATGAAGTTATTAGGATGACATAAAATACAGTTACATTCTTTCTAAAATACAAACATGACAGTAACTACAGTTACACTGTTCACCATTCCAAGTCTTGATTAACATTTTAAAATCATTTAGAGATGCAGCATCTTTAATAAAATTATCTAAAATATTCCATTCCTTTGCTCCTTGGTAGCATATTTACAAATAGGAAATGATAAGATCCCCTCAGCGGATCATTATGCATTAGTGTCATACTGATGGTTCTTTTAGACTTTCGACACCAAATGATTCATGCTAAACAGTTCTTAATCACCCCACACCCACCCCCACCTCCATACCCCAAAAGCAGCAACAACATAATGTGTCTCGTTTAGTCTATGTGGTTTTGAAGATTTCAAACTCATTTGATATTTCGCAGATTCTCACCTCGTACCTCACCTCAAATGATATAAATGATATCTGTCATGTGCTCATGGTCATTGTATCAATTTTAGCCACTCTGCTATTATCACCATGAGGACACTAAACCCATAGGAACCGGCAGCGTTTAGGTGGGTCCATTTCTCGCCAACCCCCACCCTCTAAAATACACCGCTCCCACCCACCCCTTCGCAAATCAAACCCCTCAAACCTCGTTAGCTTTTTTTTGTATGTTTTGAATTTTTCACTGCGCGTTGCGGAAATGTTTCTCTCTTTAAAAATATAAAAAAGAAGCGTGGTCAATTAAAACAGAATGCATCGGGCAGGTGAAAATTCCAATCTGTTTCTAAGGCGCTGACACCACAACAACCATCAGCGTATCCCTGATGATAGCGGGGCTGCGGGCCGGGGACAGAGAAAACGCAGACGACAACAATCACCGGTGTCAAGGGGCTTCCACGGTTGCTAGCCGCGGGATGCGGCCCGGACACGCGGCCGTGCTCGGTGGGCCTTTTGTGCTAGGTGCGGGTTGCCTCTTGTGGGCCAGCTGAATCGCCGCTCGAGGTGGCGACCCCGGGTTTGCTTCTAAAAGACGATTTCACCTGCCTTTTCTAAAGCTGGGCTCACGGAGAATGGCAGAGGGCTTACTGGGTCTCCCGGTGGGGGTAGAGTCCCCAAGTTTGCAGGTTACCGTATGGAAACCGGGGCCGGGGCATATCCTCGTCTGGGGAGGTAGACTAGTGATTGGGGGTGCCCCATTATTGATGGGCGATAATAAAACATTTCCCTCGTTGGGTTTCATGTGACAGGAAGCAGGTGAAAAAGTATAATCCACGGAAAGCGGTGCATAAAGATCGCAGCCTAAATCCGGGAGGCCAACTTTTCATAGATTTTTTTTCCGTTGAGCAAAATTTAAAGTAATTAAGGCTGGGATATTATTTTGTTTTTTGCAAAAATGTTGCACCGAGAACAAATTTGTCAAAATTGTAAAACTTTTTTTACCTTACGTTATTCTATCGTCGAATTTTGTCTATACGCAAGTTTGAAAAGCCTCGCGAGAGAAGATACGTGGAAATCTGATTTCCCAGATATCAGCTTATAGGACATTATATTTATCTCGATTCCTTCTTCAATGTACTCACACACTCCCGCGTTCTTTCTCTGCTTCTTCTTCTACTTTTTCTCTCTCCTTTCCTCCAAACCCCTTCAGTTACTTTTTACAGTAACCCAGTTGGCAAATATTTCGTTCCCCCAAGCTTACCTGTATACATAACTAGCAGCGTAACGCTTTAGCTGATTGCAATTGATTAGCATGAGTTTGCGTTGCATTGTGGGACCTCTTCATCTCCGACCGTTCATGCTGAGTTTCGGCTGCAGAGGGGTGGATCACCAGTTCGAATGTACAGTCACTTTCATCTGATTGCACATGCTCTGATTGGCCCATCATTCCTGCCACAGAAAAAAGACCTGAAGCCAAATCATTTTGTTCCGCAAACCCTCAGCATTTCTTTGCACAGCGAGCAGGAATACAGGAATCGACTCTAAAAAGATTGGTTAATTTTGTTGGAGTGAAACAAAGTATGGACCGTCCGTATATAGTCAGTCTACGCTACTCCTACAGTCCGATTTCAGCAAATTGTCAAAGACAATGGCAGTCATGAGTTGTTTTTAAACAAAATAGGGCACTTTAAGTTCAACAAGAAAGTCAATGGGGCAAATCCTCATAAAGTCTGGGATATCTGGAAAAGGCTTATCGTAGAGCCAAATGGATGGAAATGTGGTTTACTGGGTCCTGAGGTCTACATATGCTACATATATAGAGCACTTGTCAAACGGATTTATTTGAGATTAGTTGAGGGTCATTCGCTGCAGTTTGCAAATTCCCAAGTAAACATTTTCGAAACGCTAGTACTACTCCTGCCTCAGTTTTCATCCGATTACAACAAACTTAAAATGGTTATCATTGGGAAAACATATTACTATTTTTGGGCTATCTGTCGAAATATAAAAAAATTCCTCTTAACACAGGACCATATGAGCCAAAACAAAAATTCAAACTGCTGATCATATTTCAGAAAAACCTTTATGACGATATTGGTTGGGGAACTTTTTTTGACACGTTTAAGAAACAAAATATATCACACTTCAAAATAATGTAAAATAGGAGTCAATGTGAAATCAGATACCAAATCTGTACTATTTTGAAAATGGTTGAACGAACTGTATGAAAATTTTATCCTCCTGGTCAGAGGATCTTCATATGTAGGTCACTTTTCAAGCTTTATATTTGTGATAATTTTAAGGTCATTTAGTCTGTAAGTTAAGGTTCTCAAAACGCTACCCCCATAAATTTTGTTCAATTGAAAGCAAACATCACGATGAAGACACGATAATTATGCGGTCATACAGGTTGTTACTTTGTTTGGAGATCTGTGATATATTAAAATATAATGCCTCTTTGAACACAGGCCAGTATGAAGATAAACATTTCAAAATACTTCTCCTACAATTTCAATTCGGTTTCAGCAATCTTTTTTGAAGGCAGTTGGTAAGCATGGGCGGTAGTTTTTGAATTTATCCAAATTGGCCAGTGCAAAATCCCAAATATGGAACAGCCGGATCATATAGCCAAAAAGATCATGAACACTTAGGTCTCGGGGTCATAAGGACTACATATGTGAGGTAGGTTTCAAGCTACATCATTTGAGGTAATTTTGGAGTCAGTCAGTGCACTTTTATGGAAATCCCCTTGCAACTGCTACCCGTAACACAATAGAAACAAAAACAGCGCCTCTGTCAATGTCGTTTTAGGGTCAAACACAGCGCAAAAAACAGACGAAAATTTAGGCTTCTGGAGCATATGAGATATAAAAATGAGCATTTTGACCTCGAAGACGTCCAGACCATTTTGCGGTCATTCGGTGCAGTTTTCTCCCTATTGGACTGTCCCAACTCGATCATTGTAGAGAGGTAAGGACGAAACTTTCTGCCCTCTGGCTATGTGGGGAATGCATATGCTTACCTTTGACCTTAAACATTGCAAGGTCATTTTAGGGTCATTCAGTGCAATTTTCCCAATATTAATCCGCAACTGGAAAATGGATGGAGAAGCGGACGAAATTTTGGACCTCGTGTCTGTGGGTATGCACCTGGGTATAATTTTGACCTGGAAAATGCCAAGGTCATTTCGGGGTCATTCGGTGCACTTTTTCAAACTTTCACAGAATAACACAAGGACGATTAATCGTAGAGTAAAACCGACGAAAATCTGGTCCTTGGGGCGTCTGAGATATGCGCATGGGTATTTTGACCTGGAACATGCCAAGGTCAATTTGCGGTGTTATTCAGTGCACTTTCCTCAAACTGTGGATCATAAATCGAAATCGGCTAATAGTAGAGCAAAAACGGATGGCACTCTGGCCATCAGGGCTGGTTGTGGACTGCCTATGGATACTTTAATCTCAAGGTCATGTTGAGGTCAGTCAGTGCATTTCTCAAAATTGTGCCCTAACTCAAAAGGGGTCATTCTAGAGCGAATTTGGGCCTCGGGGCATATGGGTACTTGGTACTTTTGACCTTGAATGTCAAGGTCATTTATGGCATTTGATGCAATTTACTCGACGTGCATGTGGACTATCTATGGGTACGTTTGACTTCAAATATATCAATGTCATTTTGGGGTCATTCGGTGCACTTGACGGAACAGCATCCCCTAAGCATAATTTGGTAGGAAGGCTATTCTTCATGGTACTTTCATCTTAAAAGTTATGGGATGCAAATCATGATGCAGAATTCTTTTTTTTTTTTTGCACAAATACCACAGGGAACTGCGGGGTTCACGGGCCCTGGACCTCTTTTTGGTATTCGGCAGATCGCCAATGAATACAATTATAGCCAGCATACCCAAGTAGATGTCAATATTGTCGTCAATACCGAATGAAAAGTGTAGGGTGAGTAGAGTTTTGAAAATAGTATCTTCTGAAATTTTGCAAAATGTATCGCACGACTTCAAGAAAAGTTTTCCATGTTATAAGTAAAGGGGTATGAAGTACAACAGGCCTAGGGTACAAAGTTTAATAAGTTAGCTCTACGATTGACCATTGTCAACATGTTGCATGTTTTAAAGTTTTTCTTTGACGTGCATGTTACATTTCAAGCTGCAATTAATTGTAAAACTTTAAAATTTGGCAGGTCGTCAAGAATTCTAACAACCAGTATTGCCCCATACCAAAGATATTTGCTATAAATGTAATTGCATTGAAACTGTGGACGAAGTAAAATTTTTGAAGTCAAATATGGCCCTGTGTTAAGAAAAAAGACTAAAGTCGTAGTTCAGTTCTTCAAGGCCGCCTGAGAATTTATTCGATTAGGATAGCCAGTATTATTCCAATGACAGGATATTTATAATACACCTTAGTTGAAATTACATGACCACTGTGAGAATAGTGTTTTGAATTTCTGCTCCCATATGGCCCTTGATAACGGAAACGATAAACAAAAATTGTTAAAATTCGCAAACTAAGAAATTTAAAAAGCAGTTTGGGCATGAGGCACAGACCTGCGTTTGGCATTAATCTGCCTGACGGTTTCTGAGAAAGCGCGTTTTATCTTGAGATTATCCGAAAAAAACGGCTAATTGTAGAACGAAACGATTAAAATCAGGCTCATTAAACAGTGTCGATTGTAACTGGGTGCGTGTATTTCGAATTTGAATATTGTGTAAATGAAATTGTAAACTCTGATAGGCTGGATGCTTCACTAAGCACATAAATGTGCATCGATTAATATGCATGCATATAACTTTAATTTAATAAACGACCCTACTACTACTTTTCACGTATATTCACCGAAAGTTTTTAAAATTTTAACATCACATGATGGTACTTCGAAAGGTATTGTTTGGCTTCACGTATAGGCTTAATATAAGACCGGTGGCGGTTGTTATGTGGTTGTCACAGCCTGTTTTGTTTATAGTGGCTTATCGTGCCGAGTCTGTGATCTTGTTTTTTTATCCCTTTCATCTGACTCCCTTCCTGGACAACATGGCGTCTACCAGTGGGCGACGTCCGTCCATTCCCGTGGTCATTCAGGTAAACAATGGCGTGACGAGGTGCCATTCTGTCTCCTGGTTTCCATGGAGATTAGCAGACGACAAACTGTCCGCCTGACTCCCGCCACTTCCTCAGGGGCCAAAAAAAGCGTGCTTCCATTAAGGCCTCGTTTTGAGATTTCAATATTTAATTAAAGCCCTCGCATGATGAAAGCCACTCCAAATATAATCACGCATATACCTCCGCCGAGACAATGCCCCATCGGTGGAAATTTGTTATCAATACTTCGCCAAATAATTCATACCTGGATTGAAATTAAGATTCGCCATTTAATATTGATAGGTGTTGGGGACCAGGGGTAGTTGTCGAGGGGTGTGCAGTCATTGTCAACGGAACATTAACTTCCGCGTCCGAGGCAGTAAAGCAAGGTATCAGACGTGTGTTGGAGTCGCGGATTACCGCGGGATAATGATGCATACATAAATGGAAATTGTCATGATGGGGAAGATATTTACCGCTTGGAGCACAAAGGATTTGTGCGTGGCTGCGGGCGAACCTTTGGGTTGATTCGGAACGGGGGCGGGAGCACGGCTGATGTGTGGCCGGGATGAATAGCGCCGTAATTACTACGTCGCTGCCTGTTGAAGTAGTCGCGGTTGCCTCCACTCCAAATATCCATCACCTGTGGAGGCTGGTGATGGCTTTAATGAACAATCGCGGTAATCAAGCCGAGATGTTTTGTTCCCCAGATAGGAGCCTATTGACGGGGTGACGTTCTGAGCCTGTTGACGGGTGATGCTCTGTTCTGTCCGTCCGAGCTAGCCCAGTGTCACCCCGCCAAGTGATCAATGCACAGGTGAATATAAAATTTTCATTTTTCAAAACGACACAAAGGATCGTAACAGACGCGTCTTAGGAAACAATAAAACCGTAGGTAAACAGGCCGAAGTTGATGCCATCACCCCCGATGTCATCTGGCCGTGTCAGTAGGTTTTATTACTGACCATTTGGCTGCAAGTTTTTACTTACTAGTACTCCCCTATTGCAGCTCTCTTCTATCTGATCGAAGCCTGCTGAGGGAGTCTGTCAAATGCCATGGACTCCTCTGGGCGACAATAGGCAGAAGAACCGCCGACCTCATTGTTACCGGAAATTGATTGTCGTCAGGCGCTCTGTAAAAAGACTTTGCAGATTTAAATCTTCCCTCCTTTTGTCGTCCCTTTGGCGATCGATGCAGCGGTTTCGATCAGCCGGAAAAGAGCAGCTGCGTCGACTGGCTCTGACCGGCCGATTTCTCTCGCAGTCGGTTAAAGCTGTTGCTCCTGTGAGAGGATCACCTTACGGCAAATTACCCCGAACGCTCGATGTACGCTGTGCACATAATGTACCTTTGTCACAGTGACACATAAGTAGTTCGATCAAGCCCCGCTTGTGTCGAACAACTGTTTAAGCATAATTGGACGCTGCAAGTGGTTAGAGAACAGGCCTTGTCAATGGGGGATATTGGCTTAGGAAAGATCGGGACTCAGCGGGGAGGGGGGGGGGGGGGGCTGGTGTTAGGTTTGCATGGGATTACTAGATTGGCTATACACACGTAGTAGAACACGTCAGTATGATATTTAAAAATGAAAATGTGAGCGAGTTTGTGAAGGAATTAAATTTCTTGCCTCACTGATCACAGGTGTCCTAATGACAGACCACGAACAAGCCCTGTTTTGATAGATTTTAAATGTCGCGTTGTCCATGTTTTATAAGCTGGCTGCAAGCAATTTGTGGATAAACTAAAGAACATAAGCTGACAAGTTCTTGATGCATCAGCGACGGGCAGGTATTGGTCTATTCGTCAGTAGCTTTTTTAGCAAGCGTATGACAAGTGATATTACTAGTTATCGCTTCAAACTAAGCAGTTAGCTCAGTATTGCAGAAAGAATTAATCTGATTATCAGTGCAGCAGTTTGGTATCGTTGCATTAGAAGCAACACGAACAGCCACGAGCAGTTGCAACAGAACTAGCAGTATCATTACACCTGTAAAGGTAACAGCTTACCTCGCAATATTGATAGGACAACCAAGGTAGAGATTGCCATTCATTTCATCTTATCATTTTAGTATTTTTGCTACAGTATAAAATTGCCCGCGAAGCTGCGTGATAAATGTGTAAAATGCTAAAATGAAGCTTTGACGGTTAGGATTGTACTGCAACTATCTATTAAAGCAAATAAACATACATAGAAGGCAGGCATCTGTCCTGTCATGAACGCTTTGTTAATGCATGTACCTTAAATGACATGATGATGTTCATCAAGCGTGTCCCGATACACATATGTCATTGTCGGCAGAGCAGAAACCAGAAAGCCTCTCAATAGACCTTTAATGGAGAAGTAAAGAGTTGTCGTATGTCCTTTGATTCTTTTGTCCCGGTCATAAACTGGCTTAGCATTGTAATTTGTCAGCTAATTGTGGGAGGCTTGACTCCTATCGTGTAGTTTGCCGCATCTCGAGAAACACATACACGGCTCTTCACACCAGACGGGGCTCAACCTTGCGGGGCGTTACAGGAGGAGAAAGCGATATTACTGACCAGTGGAGAGGGATATGAGTGACCCACACAGTGTATAGGGATCAACGATTGCGCCACCGAGTCAAGTTGTGAGTTTATGCAAATTGAGCGGTCGCCTCTTTGAATGAGACAGGCGGACATCAAAGGTCGGCCTGCGAGGCAAAGAGGAAGTGACGAGTGTCCCAGTGAGACTGCGCACTAGCGACATCCGCCCAAAGCAGTCAGCTGGCGCTTTGAAGCAATTACAGCGCGCTCTGTGCAGCAAAAAGCTTTCATTAAATACCTTAAATTGAGAAATTAATTCTCTGGGCTCATTGATTTAACATATGGCACACGCTCCGTGGTATTCGTTAGTGTTTTATTGCCTCGATCCCCAGTCTTTGACGATGGCTTGTGGGAAAGAAACCACTTGGGTTGGACGACTGGTTTGATGTGTTGCTAGGTGTTATAATAATTGCGCAAGAATCTTAGTGTTATCACTGTCAAGGGGCAAGGGGCCGAATCTGCGTGTTTTCCAGGAGTTATTGTCCCTTGAAATTAAAAGGTAACGCTGTATTGCATTACTTACTATGCAAACGGAGGTCATCTCTCAAACGAGCCATACAGTTGTTTACCACATGTTATAGTAAAAAGCGTAGCACAGGGTCTGATGCAGTTACTATATTGTTACAGCGTTTACAGCTGTTAGCTTCAACTCTTTGTGACTTTAGTCTTGAAACACCACAGCATTAGCCACAAAAATATGCTCTGTCAAGACAGGTGGTCTTTGGTGGCAGGTTCAGTTATATTGAAATGTAGGGCCTTCTGCGAAAAATGTGTAGTAGTAGTAGTAGCAGCAGCAGCACCAGCCGTAGCAGCAGTAGTAGTAATAGTAGTAGTAATAGTAGTAGTAGTAGTAGTA